>Ga0307518_10001384_pt1 | contig 18015 bp, 20 predicted proteins | sample 25_EM_MG_FD_203889 | JGI IMG/M metagenome (GOLD analysis project Ga0307518, IMG submission 203889) | Populus trichocarpa ectomycorrhiza microbial communities from riparian zone in the Pacific Northwest, United States - 25_EM | ecosystem: Host-associated > Plants > Roots > Unclassified | place...
GTGAAGGCCTCCTTGCCTACCCTCAAGGTAGGGAAGGAGGCCTTCACGGACCACACGATCGCCACCGCAGCCCCGGGAACACCACCAGCCCCAGTAGTGACAGCGGTGGCGCGTGAAGGACCCCTTCCCTCGGCTCAGCCGAGGGAAGGGGTCCTTCGCACCTCGCCCAAGTACGTGAAGGCCCCCTTCACTGCGCTAGACGCAGTGAAGGGGGCCTTCACGTACTTCAGGAGCGAGCAAGGGCGGCGGTGGCGTTGGGCCGACCGGCGGAACGGACGCGCCTCCGGTGTGAGCACGGTCGCGGAGAGTTGGCCCGACACCACCCGGGAACAGTGGGCAGGGGCGCCGACCTGTGGTTGGATCGCCCACGACGGCCATGCAGGTCGGCCGGTGACGATGGCGGAACAGGCGGAGGCGAACGATGAGCACGCCGTATGGCGGCAACGACCCGCAGCAGCAGCCCCAGTGGGGGCAGCAGCCGGGCTACGGCCAACAGCCGGGCGGCGCTCAACCGCCGAGCGGCCCGCAGCAGCAACCGCAGTGGGGCCAGCAGCCGCAGTACGACCCGTCGCAGACCCAGCAGCAACAGCCGCAATGGGGTCAGCAGCCCGCGCCGTACGACCCGTCCCAGCAGCAGCCCGGGTATCCGCAGCAGGATCCCTCCCAGACGCAGCAACAGCAGCCTCAGCAGTGGGGCCAGCAGCCGCAATACGGCCAGCAGCCGGGCTATCCGCAGAGCGGGCCCCAGCAGCAGCCGGGCTACCCGCAGAGCGGCCCGCAGCAGCAGCCCCAGTACGGGCAGCAGCAGCCCGGCCAGTACGACTACGGCCAGAGCCAGTTCCCTGGCACCCAGGGCGAGGCGCAGGACAAGCCGAAGTCCAAGAAGGGCCTCTTCCTCGGCATCGGCGCGCTCGTGGTGATCATCGCCGCGGTCGGCATCCTCGGGTTCGTCACGCCGGGCTGGTTCAACACCCAGGTCTTCAACAACACCCAGATGCAGACCGACGTGCAGAAGCTGCTCACCGAGACCTACGGGATCAAGGAGATCAGCGCGGTCACCTGCCCCTCCGGCCAGGAGGTCAAGGACGGGGTGAAGTTCACCTGCACCGCCACGATCGAGGGGAAGCCGCAGGAGGTGCCGATCACCGTCAAGGGTGACACCGGCAACTACGAGGTCTCGCCACCAGCCACCACCAAGTAAACCGCGGGCGCCGGGCACGGTCGATCCTGCATGATCGTGCCATGAGCGACTTTTCAGTACGGCTGCTGCGGGCCGACGAGGAGCGGGCCGCGACGGATCTGTTCAGGCGCGCCTTGCACGTCAAGGAGCTGACCGACGAGGAATGGTCGGCCATCGGCCCGTCGATCCAGCCGGACCGCGGGTTCGGCGCGTTCGACTCGGAGCTGATCGGCACCCTCCGGTCCTTCGATTCGGAAGTGACCCTGCCCGGCGGCGGCACCACGCCGCTCGCCGCGGTCAGCCTCGTCGGCGTCCGTGCCGACCGCATCCGCCGTGGCGTGCTGACCGCGTTGATGCGCGCCCAGTTCGAGGATTTCGCCGCGCGCGGCGTGCCCGCGGCGATGCTGCACGCGTCCGAGGGCGCCATCTACGGCAGGTTCGGATACGGCGTCGCCGTGCGGGCCAAGTCGATCGAGATCGACCGGCGCCGCGCCCGGTTCCGTCCCGATGCGCCTGCCGGTGGGCAGATCTCCGTTCTCGACCTGGAGAGCACCATCGAGCGATGGCCTTCGCTCTTCGACGCGCTCCCGCGCACGCGGCCCGGCATGATCGCGCGGAGCCCGAATCTGTGGCCGGGCTACGAACGTGAAGTGCGGCGGGCGACGACGCCGGTCACGACGGCGGTGCACACCGGCGCGGACGGTGCCGACGGATTCGTCACCTACACCGTCGAGCGGGCCCACTTCGGCGACCCGGCACGGCTGAAGATCCATTCCTTCCATTACGCGAACTCCGACGCGTTCGCCGGGTTGTGGCGCTACCTGCTGTCCGTGGACCTGGTCGACCGCATCACCGCCGAGAAGCGGCCGCTCGACGAACCGATCGAGCTGTTGTTCACCGACCCGCGCGACGCGGCGGTGACGAAGGTCCAGGACGAGGGCTGGTTCCGGCTCGTCGACGTCGAGACGATGCTCGACGCCCGCACGTATCGGGGCGAGCCCGTCGTCATCGAAGTCACCGATCCCTTCCTGGAGCACAACTCCGGCCGCTACCGGCTGTCCGAGGACGGCGCCGCCCGCACCACCGATCCGGCGGATCTCGAACTGCACGCCGACACCCTGTCGATGGTGTACCTCGGCGGCTGGCGTCCCTCGGATCTCGCGTTCGCCGGACGCGTCCGCGCCACCGGGGAGACCGCCCTGGAGCGAGCGGACCAGCTGTTCGGCACGCGGGTGAACCCTTGGTGCGGTACCTTCTTCTGACGTTGGATGATCACACCGGTGGGGGTGCAGAAGCTTGAGCAGGCGAGCCGTCGCGACGGTCGGTCTGTGTGGTGCCGCTTTCGCGGTGCTGGTGGCGTGTTCGGACACCCCGGCGCCCGCGCCGGCGACGAAGACCGTCACGGTCCCGCCGACGTCGAGAGCTTCGTCGAGCACCCCCGCGACTTCCGGTGGTTCGTCCTCCAACGCTCCCGGCAGGGTCTTCGACCCGAGGACGATGCAGGCGGACGTGCGGAAGATCCTCACCGAGACCTATCAGGTGAGAGAGGTCGGCGACGTGCTCTGCCCGGCGAACCAGAAGGTCGAGGACGGCAGCACGTTCACCTGCACCGTGCAGGTCGGCGGGGAGGGCAAGACCGTCACGATCACCGTCACCGGTGAAGACGGCCGCTACGAAGTCGGCGCGCCCAGCTGAAAAACCGGTTGGGGCGCCCCGGGCCGGACGGCAGGATCCACGGTATGAGCGAATTCCTTGTGCGTGCCGTGGCCGAAGGTGAACAGCGAGCCTGCCTCGACCTCCTGTCGGAGTCGTTGCACGGTAAGCCCGCCACGGACGAGGTCTGGGCGAAGATGGCTCCGTCCTGGACCGCCGCGGGCAAATTCGCCGCGTTCGACGAGCACGGCGCCCCGGTGGGGATCACCAGTTCCTTCGACGTCGAGCTGACCGTCCCCGGTGGACAGAAGCTCGTCACGGCGGCCGTCGACGGTGTCGGAGTCCGTGCCGATTGGACCCGCCGCGGGATCCTCACCACGATGATGGCCGTGCAGCTGGAGGACTTCGCGGCGCGACGTGTCCCGCTGGCCGCGCTGCACGCTTCCGAAGCCGTCATCTACGGCCGCTTCGGGTACGGCCCGGCGACATACGGCAAAGGTGTGTCCATCGAACGCCCGCGCGCGCGGGTTCGGGACGGCGTTGGCCGGGACGGCGAGGTCAGGTTCATCACCCCCGCCGAAGCCGTGGAGCGCGTTCCCGCGCTGTACCACCGCTTCGAGGGAACACGACCGGGGTTCGTCTCCCGGCCGCCTGCCTGGTGGCCGGGCTTCTTCGAGCGGGTGGTGAAGGGGAACGACGGCTACCGGGTGGCGGTCCACAGTGGACCGGACGGTGACGACGGATTCGTCGTCTACCAGACCATCGACGCGCGCGACAGGCTGGCGCCGGAGCGCGGAGCGATCCTGGACATCCGCGAACTCCATGCCGCCACACCCCAGGCCTGGGCGGCGCTCTGGCGTTTCCTGCTGTCGATCGACCTGGTCTCGGAGGTCGCCGGACGAGGCCGCCCGCTGGACGAGCCGATCGCCGAACTGCTTACCGACCCACGCGCGGTGAACACCACCGAGGTCATCGACGACCTGTGGCTGCGGCTCGTCGACGTCCTCGCGGCATTGCGGGCGCGTTCCTACGGCACCGCCGAACCCGTGGTGCTCGAAGTGCACGACAAGCAGCTTCCGGACAACAACGGCCGTTACGCCGTCGGCCCGGACGGCGTGGAACGCACGACCGCCGAGGCCGATCTGCGGCTGGACGTGGCCACCTTGTCGTCGCAGTATCTCGGCCACGGTCTCTTCGGCGATCTGGCACTGTCCGGGCGGGTCGAGGTGCTGGACGAGGCCGCGGTCGCCCGTGCCGACGCGCTGTTCCACACCGCGCGCTCGCCGTGGTGCGGGACGTTCTTTTAGTCATGGCGCCTCGTGAGTGGCGAGGACGGTTCTAACCGTCCTTACCACTCACGAGGCGTGAGGTTAGGACGGATTGCGCCGCGGTTTGATCCGCACCTGCGGCAGGGTGGGCGCGGGCAGCCATGCCGTGCTGCCCTGGTAGCCCTCCACCTGGCCGAACCGGTCCGCCTGCGCCTGCCACGCTTCGCGGTACTCGGCGATGTCATCGTGGCTGCGGCCCACGAAGTTCCACCACATGACGAGTTCCTCGGTGAACGGGGTCCCGCCGAGCAGAAGCACCCGCGCCGGTCCGGTGCCGGGGTTCGCCAGCTCCAACCGTCCGGCGCCGGGCGCGAGGTAGGCGAGTTCCCCGGTGCCCAGGGCGACTCCGGCGACGGTGACGGAGCCGATGTCCTGCAGGACACCGTGTTCGAAGGCCGGATCGACGTCGAGGGCCAAGGTCGCGCCGGGCTCGACGGTGATTTCGGCGCCCAGCAGGGGAGTGAACGCCGGGACCGGCGAGGTCGTCCCGGCGAGGCTGCCCAGGAACACCCGCGCCGTGGCGCCGGGCAGGTCGAGCAGCGGCGGCGCGTAGTGCCGGAAATCCCGTGCGGTGTCGCGATGTTCCTCCGGCAGAGCGATCCAGAGCTGGACTCCGTGCAGGGTCGAAGTGTCCGGTGTGGACACAGTGGACACTTCGGAATGCGCGATACCGTGCCCGGCGGTCATCAGGTTGAGCTCACCCGGCCGGACCATGGCGTGCGTGCCGATGCTGTCGCGATGCTCGATCTCGCCGCTGAACAGCCAGCTCGCGGTCTGCAATCCGGTGTGCGGATGCGGTGCGACGTCCATCCCGCCGGACGCCGAGACATCGTGCGGGCCGTAGTGGTCGGCGAAACACCACGCGCCGATCAGCGACCGCTGCCGTTGCGGAAGGGTGCGGCGGACCCGGATCGCGCGCGGGCCGCCGAGCGGGACGTCGCGCGGGGTCAGCACGGTGACGCCTTCGCCCGGCCGCTCTGAGCACAGCAGCTCGGCCGGGTCGGCCTCGGTGTTGCTCATGACTTCGGGAGCGCGGCCAGCAGACGCTCCACCGAACGGCCGAGATTCCAGCGCTCCGCGAGTTCCGCGACCTTGTCCGGGTCGGCGGGCTCGGACGGGACGGTGTCCGGGCGGGACTGCTCGACCGGCGCGTCGGCCGCGACCCGGACGACGGTCGGGGCGACCGCGAGATAGTCCGCGGCGTCGGTCAGCCGCAGCCGGGTCTTGAGCGGAACCCGCGAGTCGCCGGCGTTGGACGCCTCGATCAGCTCCTGCAGCGAACCGAACTGGGTGATCAGCTTCGCCGCGGTCTTCTCGCCGATCCCGGCGACGCCGGGCAGCCCGTCCGACGGGTCTCCGCGCAGCGCGGCCATGTCGGCGTATCCGGGACCGGCGTTCCCCGCCGGGATCCCGTACTTCTCGGCGATTTCGTCCGGGCCGAGGACTTCGGCCTTGTTCCAGCCCTTGCCGACGTAGATGACCACGGTGGACGTCGGCTCATGACGCACCAGCTGGAACAGGTCGCGGTCACCGGTGATGACCTCGACCGGGGAGTCCTGTTCACGGATCGCGAGGGCGCCGATGACGTCGTCGGCCTCGTAGCCCGCCGCCTCGGCCGTCGCGATCCCGAAGGCCTCCAGCAGTTCGAGGATGATCGGCACCTGCGGGGTCAGCGTGTCCGGCACTTCTTCGACGTCGCTGCCCTCCGGGACCTCTTCGGCCACCCGGTGCGCCTTGTAGCTGGGCAGCAGATCGGTGCGGAATTTCGGCCGCCAGTCCGCGTCGAGGCACGCCACGAGCCGGGAAGGCCGCCGGTCGACGAGGATCCGCGCGATCGTGTCGGTGAACCCGCGCACGGCGTTGACCGGTGTCCCGTCCGGGGCGGTCATCGAGTCGGGCAGTGCGTAGAACGAGCGGAAGTAGAGGCTCGCGGAATCGAGGAGAGCGAGTGGTCCGGTCACGCGGACAGCCTGCCATGTTCCGCCCCGGATGTCCGTGAAGGACCCGACCCCCAGCCGGGTCCTCCACGGACATCGTCAGGCCGCGTAGGGCCGCGCCTGGCGTGCGTCGCGGAGGGCGTTGGCCCACCAGTTCAGCTGGTTCAGCAGCGTGGTGGCCGCGAGCGAGGCGCCTTCGAAGTCGTCGTGCTCACCGTCCGGGCCGAAGTGGTTCCAGGCGTACGGGAAGCTCACGGTCTCGCGGATGGTGGCGGCGTGGAGTTCGGCGAAGACCGGGCGCAGATGCTCGACCGCGCGTAGGCCGCCCGAAATCCCGCCGTAGGAAACGAAGGCGACCGGTTTGCCGTGCCATTCGGGGCCGGTGGCGTCGAGCGCGGTCTTGAGCGGGCCGGGGTAGCTGTGGTTGTACTCGGGGACGATCACGACGACGGCGTCCGCGCCGGCGACGCCGGGGGAGAGGTCGCCTGGGGATTCGGCGAGGTCGATGACGGACAGGGTGACGTCGTCGCGCTGTTTGGCGCGGTCGAGGAACCAGTTCGCGACGACGGGGGCGAAGCGGCCCTCGCGGACGCTGCTGATCACGACGGCGAGCTGGTAAGGCGAGTTCGTTGTCATGGCACAGACCGTAAAACCTACAGTTAAGTTGAGGTCAAACTCCAGAACCGCCTTATTCCAGAAGCTGATCGCAGAGCACTCTCTGTGGTCGTAGGGTGGCGGGCATGGGGAAGACCGAGCGATACCCCCTGACACCGGACGGGGCGGCCGCGTTGAGCGACGAGATCCTCGAGGTGATCAGCCGATACCGCCGCCCGGAGAAAGTCGGCGACACCCAGGTCCGCGTGCATTGGGGCTTCCCGAGGAAAACCCGGCCATGAGCCGTGTGCCGCTGGGGGCCCTGGTCGTGGCTTCGGGATTCTCCTCGGCCGGGGTGATGATGACGCTGCTCGCGATTCCCTGGTTCGTCCTGCAGAGCACCGGCAGCGGCACCAAGACCGGCCTCGTCACCGCGGCCGAGGTGCTGGGCCTGATGGTCGCCGCGTTGCTGGGCGGGCCGGTGGTGGACCGGGTCGGCACCCGGCGGGCCAGCGTCGGCGCGGATCTGCTGACCACCGTGACGGTGCTCCTGATCCCGCTCGCGATGGCCACCACCGGGCTCAGCCTGCCCGGGCTCATCGCGTTGTCGTTCGTGATGGGCGTTTCCCGAGGCCCCGCCGACACGGCCAAGCAGGTGCTGCTCCCCGGAGTCGCCGACCTCGGCGACGTCCGCGTGAGCCGGGCGGCGAGCGCCGTCGAGGCGGCGATGAGGACCGGCAGGATGGTGGGCGGACCCGCCGCCGGCGCGCTGATCGCGCTGATCGGGCCCATTCCGGTGCTGTTCGTGGACGCGGGCGCGCTCGTGCTGTCCTCGGCGCTGGTGTTCGCGCTCATCCCGGTCGCGGCCGGTCCGCCGAGGCCGCCGTCGGGCGGCTACCTCAAGCAACTGCGCGAAGGCCTGGGATACGTCAAACGCGACGCGGTGCTGCGTGCGCTCGTCGGCATGTTGATGCTCGCCAACAGCCTCGACTTCGGGCTGCTCGGCGTCCTGTATCCGGCCTACGGCGATCAGGTCCTGCACAGCACCGCGCTCATCGGCGCGATGATCACCGCGGTCGCGGCGGGCGCGCTGCTCGGTTCGGCGATCTACGGCTGGGTGGGCCACCGGTTCTCCCGGCGGACGGCCATCCTCGTCGCCGTCGGCATCGAAGGAGCGCCGAGATTCGCCTTGCTCGCGCTGGAACCCGCGCCGCCGGTCCTGCTCGCCGGTCTGGTGGTCGCCGGGATCGGGGCGGGCGCGCTCAATCCGATCGTGCTCCCCGTGGTCTACGAACGGGCTCCCGAAGCCGTCCGTGGCCGCGTGCTCAGCCTTCTCGTGGGCGGGGTGCTCGCCGCGATGCCGCTCGGCTCGATGGCGGCCGGGTTGCTGCTGGACGGCATCGGGCTCGTCGGCGCGCTCGCCGTGTTCGGTGGTCTGTACCTGATCGCCGGCACCTTCCCGGCGATCTTCCGGGTCTGGCGCGGGCTCGACGATCCCGCCCCGATCGGGGGTGACCGGCCGGTGAGCCAAGGGGCGCGGACCGACTAGGCTCGCCATCATGTCGCGCCGTTCCCTTCACAACCCAGCCCCCGACGCCGCCAGCCTCCGCGCCCGCCTCGACCGGGCCCGCGCCGCGGCGGCCGCCGCCGACACCGACGCCCTGCTGATCGCACCCGGCTCGGACCTGCGCTACCTCATCGGCCAGGCCGGGGGCTCCTTCGAACGGCTGACCACGCTGGTGATCCCGGCGGACGGCGTCCCGGCGCTGGTCCTGCCGAAGCTGGAAGCCCCCGGCTACGCCGACGTCCCCGCCGACGAACTCGGCATCGAGGTCGTCACCTGGGTCGACGGCGACAACGCCTACGAACTGGTCGCGGACCGGCTGGGCAAACCCGGCCGGGTGGCGGTCAGCGACTTCACCCCGGCATTGCACGTGCTCGCCTTCCGCGGCGCGCTCGGCGACGCCGAGCAGACGCTGGCCGGACCGATCGTGCGCGAGCTGCGGATGCGCAAGGACGCGGCCGAGATCCAGGCGCTGCGCGACGCGGGGGCGGCGATCGACCGCGTGCACGCCCGCGTGCACGAATGGCTGCGCCCCGGCCGCACCGAGGCCGAGGTCGGCGCGGACATCACCGCCGCCATCGTCGAAGAGGGCCACACCCACGCCGACTTCGTGATCGTGGGTTCGGGCCCCAACGGCGCCAGCCCGCACCACGACGTCTCCGAGCGCGTGATCGAGCGCGGCGACGTCGTCGTGGTCGACATCGGCGGCCCGATCGCCGAGGGCTACAACTCCGACTCCACCCGCACGTACGCGGTCGGCGAGCCGCGTGACGCCGACGTCGCCGAGACGTACGCCGTGTTGCAGCGTGCCCAGAAGGCCGCCGTCGACGCCGTCCGCCCCGGTGTCACCGCCGAGTCGATCGACGCCGCCGCGCGCGACATCATCGCCGAGGCGGGATTCGGCGAGTACTTCATCCACCGCACCGGTCACGGCATCGGCCTCGACGTGCACGAGGAGCCCTACATCATCAAGGGCAACGCGCTGCCGCTCGAGCCGGGCATGGCCTTCAGCGTCGAGCCCGGCATCTACCAGCCCGGCCGCTGGGGCGCCCGCATCGAGGACATCGTCGTGGTCACCGAGGACGGCGTCGAATCGGTCAACCAGCGTCCGCACGACCTGATCGTGCTCGACGCATGACCGGTTCCCTGGAGCCGCTGGACCAGGCCATCGTGCAGGAACTGGCCGCCGACGGGCGGCGCAGCTTCACCGACCTGGCCGAACGGGTCGGGCTTTCGGTGTCGGCGGTGCACCAGCGGGTGCGCCGCCTGGAGCAGCGCGGGGTCATCCTCGGGTACACCGCGCGGCTCGACGGCGAGCAGATCGGTCTCCCGCTCACGGCGCTGATCTCGCTGACGCCGAACGATCCGGCCGCGCCGGACGATTACCCGCAGCGTCTCGAGCACATCAAGGAGATCGAGTCCTGCTACTCGGTCGCCGGAGACGAGTCGTACATCCTCCTGGTCCGGGTGGCGTCGCCGCTCGGCCTGGAGGACCTGCTCCGCCGGATCCGCGAGTCCGCCAAGGTCTCGACCCGGACCACGGTGGTGCTGTCGACGCCGTTCGAGGGCCGCTCGCCCACCCTGTGAGACGAGGGAAGGGGTGGGCTTGCGCGGCGCTGGTACGATAAAAGGTATGGCAACACGTAAGGTCACTCTCTCACTCGACAGTGGTGCGCTCGAGTTCGCCGAGCGGGCCGCGAAGGCACACGGGATCTCGGTCTCGTCGTGGTTGTCCAAAGCGGCCCGCAGGGAGGCCGTGCGCACCGGATACACCCCGCAGCGCGCCCCGGTCGAACCGTCCGCCGAATCGGACGAGGCCGAGCTGACCGCCGCGGAGAAGGATCTGCGTGCACAGGGGTGAAGTCTGGACGTACCACCCCCCGACCGAACCGGCACGGCAGCGCACCGTCGTCCTGCTGTCCTCGGACGGGGTGAACGAATCCGAGCGGCCGTGGCTGCTCGGCACCGAACTGCTGGACCGTGATCCGCAGGACATCCTCGGTGTCGCCGTCGACGCGCGGTACTGGGTCTCCACGTTGAACCTCACGCGCCTGTACCGGCCGTGGTTCGACGAGAAGATCGCGGAGATCGACCAAGAGGTCCAGGAGCGCATCGACATCGCGTTGCGTGCCGCCCTCGACCTCTAGCCTCTGCTGCGCCGAGCGCCTTGATTCGGGTTTCGGGGTGGCTGAAGGGGACTTTCGCCGCATGCGACGCGGGTAAAGCGCCCTTCGCCTCGCGACCCGGCGCAGGCGCACAACGGCCGATACGGATCCACAGCGAGGGTTCCGGCTCTAGCGCGCGACCACTTCGGGCGCGGCGTGCAGTTTGCCGTCGGGCCCGGAGAGGCACGACGCGTTGCCCGCGCGCGCGGCGAGGAACTCGTTGAGGCAGTTCGCGACCTGTGCGTGGCCGTTGGCGTTGGGGTGGAAGGACTCCTGCAGCGCGTGGCTCGCGCGGTCCACCTGGCCGAGGTCGCGCAGTTGCAGCGTCAGCCTGCTGAACCACTCGTTCGCCGGTTCGCTGCTGCACGCCTCGTGCCCGGCGCCGGCCCGGGAAAGGTCGAGGAATCGCGCGCTGGTCGCCCTCGACGCCTGTTTGATCCCGTCCGACAGGACGGAGACGCCGTCGCGGCGCATCCACTCCAGATCCTCGGTGCGGAACGGGCATCCGTTGAGGCTGCGTAGCGCCTCCGGGATCTGCGGGCCGACGGGCGAGGCGTACGACATCAGCACGAGCTGGTAGTCCGCCGGGACGTAACCCGCCTGCGCCAACACTTTCTTGACGTCGGCGACCGCGTTGGTCACCTTCGGCACCATGGCGTCCACTTTGGACTGCCAGGTGGTGCGAAGCGCCGCGCTGCACGGCGGGTTCTGCGGGGAGAACCACGCCTTGAAGCACTCGTTGACCTGAGCGGAGAACTTCGGCTCGTCGTTCGCGCCGATCGCGATCACCACCGCGGCGACGCGGTGATCCTTGATCAGGTTCGCGAGCTGTTGCGCCTGCGACGGCTCGGTCCACTGTTTGGCCTCACCCAAGGCGATCTGCTCCGAGGGCGCCCCGGAACACGCGAGGTTCACGCGGGCGGTGACGTCGGGGATCTTGATCTGCTCGACGAAGGCGTTGGGGGAGCGGTGGCACCAGTTGCCGCCCTGCCCGTTGGTGGTGGGCGTGTAGTCGCCCGCACCCTCGCCGGAAACGGTGCTGTCGCCGATGGAGACGACCGTCAGCGGCCCCGTCCCCGGCGGTCCTTGGCGCGGGGACGGCTGCCCTGGGCGGCTTTCCGACCCGGTAAAGGCAATGAACCCGACGAGAACCACCACGAACGTGAGCGCGAGAGCACCCCACCACCACCGGAAACGTCGCATCGTCACCGGATTCTACGGACCCCGTGGCCCGGGAGGGTGATCATGGCGGTGTGACGGTCGCGATGCCCGGTCAGCCCGCCTCGGTCAGATCCGTTCCGGCCGCCAGCTCCGTCACGATGCCGAGCACGCCGGGCAGCGTGGGCTTGTCGTTCTCCGGCGACCAGGCCACCACCGTCCGGGCGGTGTCGCCCGTCAGCGGTACGAACACCACCCCGCTCCGGCGCAGGCTGTGTGAAGACCGGGCCAGCCTGGTCACGCCGATACCCGCGGCGACGAGACCGAGCAGCCCTTGCACGGTCGCGGCCCGCTGGACGACGCGTGGCGCGAAGCCGGCCGCCTCGAACTCTTCGTCGTAGCGGCGATGCCAGGGTTCCCAGGAACTTCGTGGCGTGAGCACCCACGGCTCGCCGGCAAGGTCCGAGAGCTTCAGCTCGGTCGCGGTGGCGAGCCGATGCCCCTCCGGGAGGACGGCGCAGACGTCCTCGGTGATCAGGGTGCGGGTCTCGAAACCCTCGATCAGCGGAGGCCGGGTGAAGATCAGGTCGTAGCGGCCGCCGCGGAGGCCGTCGACGAGCGGCGCGATCTGGGTGTCGTCGGTGGTGAGGGTGAGATCGGGGAGGCGCTCGCGGACCGCGCGCACCACCGGCGGGAGCAGGTAGTTGGCCGTGGTGGTGAGGAAACCGAGATGCAGCGTGCCGAGTTCGCCGCGCACCGCCCGCTCCAGCACGGACAGCGCCTCGTCGTTGCGGGCCAGCACCGCTCGGGCTTCCGGCAGGTACAGCGATCCGATCTCGGTGAGCCGGGTCCCGCGGCTGTCGCGCCGCAGCAGTTTCGCGCCGAGAACCCGCTCCAGCACGGTGATCTGCTGCGAAAGGGACTGCTGGGCGATGTGCAGGCGCCGCGCGGCCTTGGTGAAGCTCGCGTCCTCGGCGACGGCGACGAAATAGCGCAACTGCCGCAACTCGGGGGTCACAGGCTCTGACTGTAGCCGCACCAGGAAGCCGGTGTTGGCGGCGCGGGCACGATCTTCGCAAGATGGGTCGCAGGAACTTCACTGGAGGAAACAGGAATGACGAAGGAAACCGACGGCCGCGTCTGGCTGATCACCGGCTGCTCGTCCGGGTTCGGCAGGCACCTCGTCCTGGCCGCGCTCGACGCCGGTGACCGGGTGATGGCCACGGCGCGCCGTCCGGAGACGCTGGCCGAACTGGAAGAACTCGGCCAGGGCCGCGTGCGCACCGCGGCGCTCGACGTCACCGATCCGGCGCAGATCGAGGCAGCCGTGCGGGCGACGCTCGCCGAGTTCGGCCGGATCGACGTCCTGGTCAACAACGCCGGCCATGGTTCGGTCGGCGCGGTCGAGGAACTGACCATGACCGAGCTGCGGTCGCTGATGGACGTGATGTTCTTCGGCGCCGTCGAGGTGACGAAGGCCGTCCTGCCGCATCTTCGGGCGCAGGGAAGCGGTGCGATCGTGCAGATGAGCTCGATGGGCGGTCAGCAGAGCCCGCCCGGCTTCGGGGCCTACTGCTCGGCGAAGTTCGCGCTGGAGGCGATGTCGGAATCGCTCGCCGCCGAAGTGGCGCCGTTCGGCGTAAAGGTGCTGATCGTGGAGCCCGGTTCCTTCCGGACCGAGTTCGGCGGCAGCCGGTTGCACCGCTCCCGGGTGATCGACGCCTATCGCGAATCCACGGGGGACATCCGGGATTTCGTCGAGGGCATGGACGGTTCGCAGCCCGGTGACCCGGCGAAGGCCGCTGCCGCGATCCTGAAGGTGCTGGACAGCGACGACGCTCCGCTGCGGCTTGCGCTCGGCGACGACGCTGTCGACGGGCTACGGGCCACGCACGAGGCGAAGGCGGCGGAGCTGGCCGCCTGGGAAGAGCTGAGCCGCTCCACCGCCCTCTGAATCAGCCGAGCCAGCGCTGGATCGCGATGTCGAGCAGCTTCCGCGCGTGGTCGGTCGAATCGTCGGCCCAGGCGATGATCCCGTCCGGGCGCACGAAGAGACTCTGCTGCGCGACATCGGGATCCGCCACGTAGGCGACCCGGCTTCCCACCCCGGCGTACCGGCCGTCGGCCGAGCGGTCCACGAGTACGAAGCGTCCGTCGTGAGCGTGGTCGGCGAGCCTGGTGCCCGACCCGAGTTCGAAGTCCCCGGCGATCGAGCCGACCGGGTCGGAGGCGTCGTCGGCGACGTCGTACCGCTGCAGGATCCCCGAGGAGAGCGCGATCATGCGGTTGGTCGCGCCGGGGACCGCGAAGAGTTCGTCGCCGACGACCTTCCGCAGCTGAGCGGTCCGTTCGTCGCCGCGCATGAGCGCGACCTGTGCCCGTGTCCAGTCCAGGACCCACGCGCCGATCGGGTGCCGTTCGGCGTGGTAGGTGTCGAGCAGCCCCGCCGGGGCGTGGCCCTGGACGGTCGCGGCGAGTTTCCAGCCGAGGTTGACCGCGTCGCCGATGCCGAGGTTCAGGCCCTGCGCGCTGAACGGCGAGTGCACATGGGCGGCGTCGCCCGCCAGGAGCACCCGGCCGCGGCGGTAGGTCCGTACCTGGCGCGCGTTGTCCGACCACCGGGTCGCCCGGCCCCGCAATCCCGTGATCGTCACCGGGACGCCGGTGACGTCGCGAACCGCGCTCTGGAGTTCGTCGACGGTCACGGGCGCGTTCTTGTCCTCGGGCTGGGGCGCGAACCTGGCGACGAGGATGCGCCCCGGCACCGGGCCGTAGGTGTAGATACCGCGAGGTGTCCAGTTCCACCCGCGGCGCAGTTCGCTCGGGTCGTCGATATCGGCGATGGCCTGAAAGCCCACCAGTTCCGGTCCGGTGCCCACGAAATCGACACCGAGCCGCTTGCGGACGACGCTCCGTCCGCCGTCGGCGGCCACGACCCATCCGGCGCTGAAGTCGCCCGCGCTGGTCTCGACGACCACGTCGGCGTCGTCGTCGAGACCGGTGCCGGCGCTCCGGAGATCCCGCACCTCGACACCGCGGCGGATCTCGACACCCAGCCGGGCGCAGTGCTCGCCGAGCAGTAGTTCGAGATCGTGCTGGGGCACCAGGATCCCGTTGGCCACGGCCGTATGCGCGGCCAGCACCGGATCGTCCTGGTCGACGAGGTCGTGCCGGAACATGATCCCCGCGAAATGCCCGAGGACGGGGAACCGGCGGGAGGCCTGGCCGGCCGCGTCGGTCAGGTCGCGCACCGTCCGGTTCGAGCGGCCGCCGGTGAAGCCCTTGGCTTCGGCCAGGCGACGGCGCTGCACGTCCTCCGCGGCGGGCAGCAGGCCGCGCCTGTCCAGGATCTCGGCGGTGGCGACGTTGATCGACCCGGATTTGATCGTTGGATCGGGCTCCTCGAGCCGTTCCAGCACGGTCGTCCGCACTCCTCGCAAGGCCAGTTCGCTCGCGAGGAACAGGCCGGTCGGCCCTGCCCCGACCACGATCACGTCGGTCTGATTCACGGTGACTCCAAGCTTTACTCGGTAAGCTTACTGGGTAAGGTTACCGAGTAAAGGTAAACTTGTCACATGGCGAAGCGAGGAGACCGGGGCGGTTCGAAGACGCGGGCGCATATCGCCGAGGTCGCGACAGGACTGTTCGTGGAGCGAGGCTTCGACGCCGTCACGGTCGCCGAGGTCGCCGCCGCCGCGGGTGTTTCGAAGGTGACGGTGTTCTCGCATTTCGAGCGCAAGGAGGACCTCGCGCTCGATCGGCTGCCCGACGCCGTCGGTATCGCGCGCGCGACGATCCGGGATCGGCCGGACGGCATGGATGTCGTCGAGGCGTTCCGGCGGATGACCCTCGCCCTCGCGGAGGAGCGGCATCCGTTGTCGGGGCTGAGCGAGGCGGGCGAGCCGCTCGCGCGCACCGTCGCAGGGTCGCGCGCGCTCATTTCACGGCTGCGCGAGTTCGAGCATGAGATCGAGGCCGAGGTGGCCGACGAGCTCGAAAGCGACAGTCGGTTCTCGGGTGACGGTGAGCTGGCCGCCGCGCTGATCGTCGCCGCGTACCGCACCGTCGCCGTGGTCACGACGCGGCGACGCCTCGCCGGGGACGATCTCACCGAAGTCGCCGCGTCCCATCGCGAACGGTTGAACACCGCCTTCGGCGCGCTGGCCAAGGCCTTGTGAAGCCCTGAGGGCGGCTTAACCGTCCATTCTGGACGCGAGGATCACCGCGCCAGGGCCGGAGAGTTCCTCCAGCGCCACGTCCCGGCCGGCGATCGACAGCAGGAGCGCCTCGCCGGGGCCACGCACCTCCGGTCCGGAACCGGCCGACCAGTCCAGGTCCGTGGCGACGAGCCGGAGTCCGCGTGCTCGCTTGCCTGCCTTGATCGGCGGGGCGTAGCGGGCGAAAGCCAGGGCATGACGCAGCCTTTCCGGCGGCACCTCGCGGGGAAACCCCAAGGGACGCCGGATGTCCTGGTGGTGGAGCAGCCCGTCGAGCAAGGCCACCCGTCCACCGAAGGCCGAGGTCAGGCCGCGTGGTTCGAGGTGTTGCTCGAACCTGGCGATCAGCTCCTCCGGTGTCCGGTCCGGCTTTCGCGCGACTCCGAGCGCGTTCATCCGGTTCAGCCGCAGCCCGCCGCGGACGGCCTGGACGGCCAGATCGCGGAAGCGCTGGGCGTCGTAATCGACGACGTGGGCGACCACCTCACGGACCGTCCACTCCGAACACAAGGTCGGCGCGTCCCAGTGCCGCGGGGACAGCGTGCGGAGGAACGCGGCGAAGTCCGCCCGTTCGTCCCTGGCGAGTCGCGCGACCGAGTTCATCGGCGGCCTCCTGTGATCATGCGTAGTCGAGCCACCCGCAAACGTAGTAGTTCGTGTCCTCGTTCCGCTCGACATACCAGGAATAGACGACGTCGCTCGCGAGCTTGCCGTTGCGCGCGTTCCGCTGGGTGACCTTGGCCTGGACCGTCACGAATTCCTGTCCTGACGGGACCGAGTACGGCAGCATCTCCCAGCGCTCGACGTAATGCCCGTGGAGTTCGAACCCGAGCAGCGTCGACCGCAGGCGCGGGCAGGTCCCGCTGCGCAAGGCGGTCATGTCGTGATTGGCCAGCCCGTTCATGTAGACCTGGAACACGCGGTCGATCGCGGCGGGTTCGAGTCCCGGCGTGGACGACGTCTCCGGCGCTGTCGGCGTCACGGTCAGGGTCTGGGTCTGGGTCTCCGCCGGGGGAGCGGAGTAGGACGTGGGCGTCTCGGATGGGGACTCGGAACGCGCCATCGGGAACCCGCCCCGGCACGCGGAGAGGGCGGTGCCGAGGCCGATCAGGAGCACGCACGCCCAGGCGCGCGAAGTCGAAGGTCTCACGGGGGCGACGCTATGGGGCGTTCATGAAATTCGAATGAAAAGTCTCGTGAGTGGTGAGGACGGTTAGAACCGTCCTTGCCACTCACGAGGCGGGTGGCTCAGCAGTTCTCCAGGAAGTGCCGCAGCACCCGCGTGCCGAACCGCAGTCCCTCCACCGGGACGCGCTCGTCCACGCCGTGCGCCATCGCCCGGTACGGGAAACCTTCCGGCAGCGACAGAGGCGCGAAGCCGTAGCAGTCGATCCCAAGAGGACTGAACGCCTTCGCGTCCGTTCCGCCGCCCATGCAGTAGGGGACGACGACGGCTTCGGGATCCTCCGAACGCAGAGCGTCGGCCATCGCGTCGAACCACGGCGAATCCACCGGAGCCTGGACCGGCGGCTGGTGCGCGACGAACTCGCGGGTGACACCCTCGCCGAGCATCGCGTCGATCTCGGCGAGCAGCTCCGGTTCGGCGCCGGGAAGGACGCGGACGTCCACCTGCGCCTCGGCCGAAGTCGGGATCACGTTCACCTTGTAGCCGGCGTCGAGCATGGTCGGCGTCGTGCTGTTGCGGACCGTCGGCACCACCAGCGCCCCGGCCGGCCCGAGCCGCGCGATCGTTCCGTCCACATCGGACAGATCGACCGGGACGCCGAGCGCCTCCCCGGTGCGTTCGAGGAAGGCCTGGACGGTCGGGGTCAGCTGGACCGGCCAGCGGTGTGCGGCGATCTTCCCGAGCGCGGTGACCAGCCGGGTGACCGCGTTCTCGTCGTTGGGCCGCGAGCCGTGCCCCGCGCGGCCCTTGGCCGTCAGACGCAGGTGCGCGGTGCCGCGCTCGGCCGTCGCCACCGGATAGAGCCGCACGTTCCGGCCGTCGGCGGCGGGGACGTGGTAGGTGTACGCGCCCGACTCGCTGATCGCGACCGCGCAGCCGTCGAACAGGTCCCGGTGCGCCGCGGCGAGCCAGTGCGCGCCGTACTCGCCCTTGTCCTCCTCGTCGGCCACGAACGCCAGGACGATGTCCCGTCGCGGCCGGACGCCGGTGGAGAGGGCGGCGAGCACCATCGCGCAGAAGTCCTTCATGTCGA
>Ga0307518_10001385_pt1 | contig 18009 bp, 17 predicted proteins | sample 25_EM_MG_FD_203889 | JGI IMG/M metagenome (GOLD analysis project Ga0307518, IMG submission 203889) | Populus trichocarpa ectomycorrhiza microbial communities from riparian zone in the Pacific Northwest, United States - 25_EM | ecosystem: Host-associated > Plants > Roots > Unclassified | place...
AAGAGGATGATTTGTAAGCGAGAGATGGTGAATAATTGATGCGCAAGTAGGAGCAAAGTACAGTGAGGATGTATTTGTCGTTCGGATTATATTTATAAGGTTATATTTATTTCGATGTGTTTTATTCGTGGCTGAGATGGGACAATCGATCGGGAGATGAGAGCAGGGAGTGTATATATTTATGGTGGGTCGGTTGGGTTTCTGTTTCCTGAGTGATTAGATCGAGCAGGGAGGGAAAAGCGGGGAATATGTATTAGATCCGGGCATTAGCAAGAAAACAGTGGTAGCCAGAATTGTGGTGCAGTATCCATGTAGCGACTCAGGGCGCCAGGCAAGACAGAGGGCACCATGCAAGACGCTAACGGTGACAGGCGTGTTTTTGCAGGTGGTACAAGAGTGTAGGAGAAGATAAAAATAAAGACCTATGTGCACATGTTCAAGATACATAAGGGGACAGGCAGCATCTGAGAATGCGCACTGTCGCGTTGTGATAACATCATAGTGTGCTAGCATGGGTATAAGGTGCAAGTCTCACAACGCACACAACAAATTGGGGCGTCATAACACACAGGGCACCAGAATCACGTTGCGGCGGGCGCAAGCGTCAGGAGGGACCGTAAATTGACAGGGCGTTGGGGCGCAAGCCAAACTTCTGGGCACCCGCAAAGACATAGAAGGCGCCTGCAACTGGTAGTTTGGCGCACGCGACGTTGAAGTCTTCAGACGCCAGCAAGGCAAACTTTAATCTTTCCTAATGTTGCCCTTAGCCTGGCCTATATTGGTGGTGTCATCAGTCATTATAGTAGGTGGATAATGGGTTCTGAGGTAAACTGGAGGTGTAGAATTGTTTGGAAATGAGTACAAAGGCGGAGGATTGAGGTCGAAGGAGCAAGATAATGATTTTGAGAATCTGGAGAATCGTATAGGTAGTGAAAAGTCAACTGAGGATGGCTGGAAGCCTGAAAAAGTCGGAACAAGTGATGCGTTTATAAAGAATTGTATGAACGTATCTGCTATAACATTGGCCTTTCCTTTGAGATACTAAATTCTACAGTCAAATTGGTTGATTATCCTCTACCTTCTTTCTTGCCTGTTACTCAAATTGTATTGCATAGGAAATGTAACCCATGATTTGTGCTCTGTCAGGTTCGTAAAACCGGACCATGATAATTCACTTCTGAAGGCCTCTAACAAATCTTTTATAGCCAATAATTCTCTATCAAAGGTGCCGTAATTTTGCTAAGCAGGGTTGAACTGCCTCAAGTGGAACTCTGCTCGTAGAATTGTTAAGAATGAGGTACCTGGTCCAATCCATGCTCCTATCCCTATTAATAATACATCTGTAGCCAAATAGATTGGTTCATGGTTATTATAATCAATGTGTTTGATTGTAGGTTCTGCTAAGAGGGCTAATTTAACCTTTCCAAACGAGGTAGTATAGGTAAGGGTACAATCCCACGTGGCGGTAGCACTGGCCATCTCGGTTAGAGAGACAGCTAATGACGCTAGGTGCGGAACAATCTGGCTGAAGTAGTTTACCATGCCTAAGAAGGACTGTAGGTGAGACCTATTTCAAGGTATAGGCTATTGGAGGATATTAGTGATGGACTGGGGTATGGGAGAAATTCCTGCTCTTGTTACTATATGTTCAAGTACCTGTAATTTCGGAAACAGTTGCTGAGACTTCTCCTTATTGGCAATGCACTAGAATTCCCTTAATTTCCTACATACATTTCTGATATGTTTATCATGTTTCTTCGAAGTATTGCTAAATATGAAGATGTAATCTATGTAGACAAAGACATAAATTCCAAGTTCGTTTTTGAATATAGTATTCATGGCATTCTAGGGGGGGGCAGGGCAATTCCAATCTCCCCACTGTGAGTTCCAAGTCATGTAAGTTCCATAAGGAGTGACAGCTGTAGTGTATTTCGCATCCTTTGGTCTAACCACAAGTTAGTTGTAGGCATTGCTAATGTTGATTTTGCTACAGTAGTGGCTTCTTGCTATCATATTCCAAATGAGATTCTAGTCTGTTATGAGGCAGGGGATTTGGTAGGTGCTCGTATTCCTGGCCACCAGATCATGTAGGAACTTTGCTTCTATAGAGTTGTCATGTTTCGGAACATAAACCCTCCACATGTAGATACATCTAACGAGTTGTACATGCGTCCGGTGGTCTCCTCATCTTGCACTTCCTGCAGTTATTCACACATCAACTTTTCCTTAAGTTTGACAAGTCTATGCCTGACCAGCGAATCAGAATTGATTAGGAGAATCCTGTGATCCAGGCAAGGCCTTACAGAAGGTAGTTTGTAGTTTTTCTTGCTTACAAAGACGTTTGGGAACTTATCAAATGGGTTATGGTATGGGTATAAGGTTGTGATTGCAGAAAAATTCTTTGATGGAGATGTAGTTCTTAACTATACTCTCATGTGCAGCTATGGGCGTAAGCGGAATTTGCGATCTAATTTCTGTCTTGCTTGTTGGTTTTAGCTACACTGTGACCTTCGATGAGGCGAGGGTAAATCTCTGACATTCAGAGTGCTGTGCAGAAACTATTATAGTTTCTATATTGATAACTACTTTAGTGTGTCTCAAAGAAGATAACCCAAAAATAACATCCTAATCTGTTGTGCCTGCAACATAGAAATTTCCTTTTTCTGACAACCTTTTCCAGTTGCAATTTGCCTTAATGTAGTAGTTAATTGATGCTTGAGATCCTTTCATTGTCATCTGTACATCAGCAAGGACCTGATAGGCACTAGGAGGCACCAGGAGGCAGCTAAAGACAGCTGGGAGGCATCTGGGAGGCAAACCCAAACACTTATGACATTGGGAGGAGCCAAGAGGAGCCAGGAGGAGCCAGAAGGAGGCCAGGAGGAGCTTAGGAGGCACTGGGAGGGACTTTTTGATTTTCTTTCCTGATGTAGTATGAAAGGTGGTCTCAAGTTATAGAGGGACAAATTATGCAAAGGAGAGAATTTGCTGATGATCAAGTCCTAATCAGCACTTTGTTGATATATGATTGTTTTAGTAGCATGTCCATTAATATCCGTACTGACTAGAAGGTGCTCTTTGACTAAGTCCAATATAAGTTAAACTGTCTTGCACTTGTTGATAGGTGCTAGAAATTCCGCAGGTTGCAATTTAATACATTAAGCTGTATATGTAATATTATCTGGATGTATTATCTGTTGCTCACGTCGGATTGTTCCTCCTGCCGATCTAATTTGCTGCTTCTCGCTGGGACAATTCTGTGCTTGATGTCCTCGTTTCCTACATTAGAAGCTACTGCTACTTTCAGTAAGTTCAGCCATTTCCTTGTTAGTGTGTTGCCAGAATGTTATAGCGCGTCCTGGCAGTTTCTTGGTGAAACTAGGCCTGTTGCATAATGTGCTAGGTGCGGACTGAGTGTTGCTAGCTCTTGGGGTAAATTGCTGGCAACATAATTTTTATCCATTTTTAGCCTTGTGGCTATAGTTCGTAGATCTGAATTTATGTTAGATTGATTCCTGGATTTCACATAGTTTAATCTTCTTGTTCTACTCCATTTCTTTGTTTATTTGTTCTCTAAGTTTATTAAGAAGTCCATTGTCTATGGCCTACAACAATTAATTGTAGCACTGACAGTAAGAAATTTGAGATAGTAGGATTTGCATTTGCTTAATTCTGCTAGCTACCTTTGGCTTGCTTTAGTGCATTCTTTTTCTGACTCCCTAACAGCCTGGAATCCCGTCCACATGGTATTCTTGTTGGTGAGGCAAATGCAATATTTTCTGAAGGTTTCCAAAAAGTCATCTCTACATAATTGGTGAGTTGCAGGGTTTCTTCTAAATGATGCATGTAAGATTTTAGCGACTCCTTCTAAGTGCCATCCTAGGCAGATAATGGTGTCCTCAGCCTTGGGATCTTGCTCTCCGACTTTCAACATATCTTTCAAATCATTTTCCCAATTTTCAAAACCAGCTGTCTTTCTATACTTGCCAGTTCCATCATTTTTCTCCAACTTGGGGGGTTGGAGTTTACCTTTTCCCACCCTGGCACTAGCAGTAGAATCCACGGTTCCTGATCTTCTGAATATTGTGCTTGAGTGTCTTCTGGATCTAGGATTGCTGAACGCTTGGTCAGACTCATCTGAATGACTAGAATTTGATCCTGACAGTTCTGACTCTAGTGGGGGTCCTGTGAGCTTGCTGTGGAGTTGGTGGAGGGATCTGATGTAAGTGGTGCTGTTGTTGTTGGGTGGATTGCACTATGGGTGTGGGTCTTGCAGGGTTTAAAGTAGGCCCTGTAGGATTGACAAAAAGTAGACTAGTGTTCTGGCTTCTAGTATGGGGTACTGATGCTGTTGTGGAAACAACTGGCAGTTCTTCAAAGAGAGTTGGATATGACAGTGGACGGGACGGAAGTGCTTGTAAGCTTCTCCAAAGGCAAGATATTGTGGATAGAGCTGGGGCTTTGAACAGGAAACTTTCTCTAAGGCATGGAAAAGTTATCAAACTGGACTGGCTTTTTCCTTTCCTTTTTTAGAGGGCGGGGACAGAACTGCTGCCATGGCGTCCGTTGCTGTATTCTCAGCATCCATTACAGCATATCCTGCTGCAATAGGTTATGCTGCCTTAGTATTTACTAGCTTTTGTACTTCCTTGCCTATAATTTAAAATCTAGAACAAGAGTAATCAATTGAAGTAGCTGTAGGATTCTTTTGCATGTAGAATTCTTCCAAGGTGTTTTTACCCTTGTTTAGCTTGCATTCTAACATATTCAAGTGCTGCAGGCTAACTTTATAGGTTTCTTGCATTTCTTCAATCTGTACTTGTACTTCCCTTTTAGTTGCTTGCTTGAAGTCTAGTTCAAGTACAGATAGCATAGAAGTTTGTTTGGGCGTTTCCTCTTAAAGTGAGTCGTCCTGCTGGCCACTATTACCACATTGTGACTCTGCTTCAATCTGCTGGGTTCGGGAGGTAATTATGGCTAATTACTTAGAGGCTGTTCTTGCAGGGCCCAAAACTTGTTCAAATTCTAGGGCCATGTGTCACAGGCCTCTGGACTTTCCAGATGATTTTCATTCTGCTGTCCCAATATGTTACATTGTAATTTCCGTGGCTGAGCAGGTTCTAGTATGATAACATTTTAGTGCTAACTTAATTTGGCAGCAGGTATACTAGTAGTGGCAAGCATGTGATTAACTAAGGAGTTCAGTAACTACTAATGCACAAGCCCAGTAAGACCTCATTCTGCACAGTGAGTCATCATAGGTTGTACGTTTTGGATAGGCCTGGACTCGTGCTTAAGATGCTAGGATTGATCAAGCCACAGGAGAAAAAGTCCTTATATTTGAAGGTAAAAACAATGTAATTGTGGGCCAAGTTACTAAAGGCCTTCCACACATTGAAACCCGGCTTTACTAGCTTGGTTGGTGTGTTCTAACACGCCGCTGAGGCCTGCAAGAGCCTTAGTAGCTAATGGTAGAACAGGTGTAGGTTTGGATGGTGATTTAGTAACGAGCCGGATGTTAGCACAGTCTGGCAAGAAACAGGTGTACCAGTGTAAGGTATATATTCTGAATGTCTAACTAGATGTTGCTGGAGCTCCATCTAAGGCTGCAGAATTCAGTTCTTCCATGGAAAACTGGTTCCTTAGCTAATGAGTCTCGTGGGATTCATCTATGACAACAGATTGGATCATAATGATACCTCATTATTATATATTCATGTGTGCTTATTCTAGCTACATTGCGCATCATGATGAGTTAATACAAGACAATAGAAACACACCTGAATGATTGCAGAAACAACTGGAAAAATATGAGGTAAGCTGACTGCTTTATTAGGCAGAGATAACAGAAATTGATTGTCAGCTTGCTAACCATGCATGAACTAGCTGCATCGCACCAACAAGACAATAGTAAGTAGTAACTCAAAGCATAATAAGCGTACTAACATGCGTGCAAACGCAAGGCATAACTAACTGTATAAAAATCTGACTTAGCTCTTCTTATGTCAACCAATAATCCTTGCAAAGTAAAACCAAAGGAATCCTATTCCTGCGAAGCAACTAAGGGAACAATACATGCAGAACAAGAAAACTAAGAACAGGAAATCCATTCTTTACACTTTATAATCTTGTTTTAACTTTCCATTTCTCTCTATTTGTTTCAATAGTATATTCTATTATTGGGTTCAGTTGAAAGGAATCTTGATGACGTAGGTTAGCTTATGCAAGTTATTATTACAATTTGAATTCATATCAAAGAACTTAATTATCTGCTGTTAGTCATACTTTCCCTACTTCCGTATATGATATATTATATATACTGCATAATTAGGTTCTCTACTAATATTACTATTGCTATTACTATTTTCTGTATATTTCACATCAAGCCTAGTCCAGATTTGCCTGTCTCGCAACCTCAAACATGCATGTTGGTTAGACTGAAGTCTTGTACAAGCCTGCTATGAACTCATTCTCTGTCATATAGAAAGTTCTTGTCAACCAATAGTTTTCATGGTGCCTAAGCAGGAACTAAACATATCTTAGCTCTTGCTTTCCACATTCACTAATCCTATCTTACATATGTACACAACCTATACTTTGTTCCACTGGAATAACTGCCAAGCCTAATCATCATATGTTTATTTCCCCATATATTTAACAATCCCACTATGATGAATAATATGTTATATTGTATAACATTATATTATACCTAGTTTTTATATCACATATGTTTTGCTGAAGACAAAAAATTTGATATAGAAAATAATTAAGAATCATTGCATGCAATAAATATAGGACTTGTTCTAGTGGAAGAGTTTCAGAATAGCTTTTTCTATGTCAAAGCTACTATACAAGCACAATCTTGAGTATACACATGTGCAAATAGTTTACTTGAACATTACTATACAGTATTTGAATATGAACTTAATATTGTTGTAACTCCTTACTTTGACAGATATGTTACTTTACTAATACTAGCTAAATTCAACTTTCTAATATGTAGTTAACTCAAATCTATACATATGGTAGTATTGCTGTCCAAACTATAAGGTTCTTATCTATTTGAAATTACTTACAATGATATGTGTGGTATGAAACCTATTCCCTATAGTAGGAATGAATAATATTATAATATATTCATCAATAATTACATGCGAATTGTTTACATGTATTCAATCAAAACAAAAGCTTAGCCTGCATATGACATTGAAAACTTCTCAAACGCCATGTAATATTAATTTTGTATGTATATCCTACACCTTAGAATACCTAATGCTGACAAATATCTCAATAGCCTACCAAAGTCCTTTTGCAACAAAAAGGAAGTCATTATAAGCCTATACCTATTAATATACATAAATCTAATGCTATATGACTTAATACAACCGTACTAGTCAAACCACGATGCATACTATGTTAGTTATTCTTCCCACGACAGTGTTGGCTAAAACATATTCTCTACCTGTCTACCTAGTAAACTCACTTTGTTACATATTTTTAAAATGCATTACACTACATGACACTTTATACTATACATACCCCAAGATTGCACATCATCAAGTACCTTACCAATATTGCAATCAAGCACAATCAACTACTCTATCGATAATCGATATGTAATCACTTTTACTCCCATCTCGTCCCTCCAAGATAGGCCCTCCCGGGAGAGCCTAGCGCACAACCCAACCGTGGCGCAACAAGAACCCCGTGGCGCTGGCACATGTAGAATGCGTGCTAGCACTACGATAGTGGAAAGTAATAAATATTAACAAGGCGTAATTCTCTCTCGTTACAAGCATAATTATTCTTCATAAGCACATCATCTCCATCCCCGCCGATATACTTATTCAGAATGTTAACGTGGAGACGCATCAATATTTCGGAAGTTGGATATAGAATACAAACTGACCTAGTTACCCTACCACAATTGCAAAAACACAACGATATGGAATCAGTTTTACTCATATCTCCTCCCTCAAACATACTGTAGAGCCCGCGCACCCTCCCTCCCTCCCGGGCGAGCCTGGCGCGCAACCCAACCGTGGCGGAACGTGAACCCCGTAGCGTTGGCATTGATTGCAGAATGCGTGCTAGCAGCCCGCCACCCAATGTAGGATAGTGCAAATTAATAAATGTACCCATTACTTCAAATCCACTCAGCTGGTTCTGATAAGAAGTTCACACACCTGCCGACCGAGGTAGCCCATCTCGCACATATATACATATATTCCATATATTAATGCCCCGGCCCGCACACAGACTACGCCTGCGGGCGCCACGCGGGCGGAGGAGAGTAGAGTACTCCCACCAGGAGGGCGCATGGTTGGTTTGCATGGGTAAGGAGAGGGGGATGGGGGGTGTGGGGGCGGGGGGAGGATGAACACAGAGATGGCAAACATTTGGGATATAGCGGCTGGTTGTGGTGGGGTAAGTATTGGAATGAGGCCAAGGGAGGCGGTACGATGATTTTCCCTCCTTTTCCTATGTCACATCTCTTTAAGGAGAGGAGCCGACGTCAGTAGCATGCCGAGGTGCGGTAGGGAGGCGGGTCCTCATAAATTTGTAGATAGATTGCGATGGCGGTTGCAGATTAACTTGCACGTCCGTCTGAATCCACCCGGACTTCTGGGTGGCTCATCTTACGACCACTAAGGTTGTCCATACGAGTAATGAGTCCTTGGGAAAAAAAAAAAAACGGATTTGAATGAAGGAGGGTGGGAAGGTTATTTGAGGTACGATTTAAATACACTTAGGGGGGGGAGGGTCAGGCGTGACTCAGGATTACTCGCTTTCCCAGTCGGAGAATTGAACCTTCGCTATAACCCCCTCTGCGTCCTCGTCCTCATTTTCCTCATTTTCCTCCTCCTCCTCGTCCTCTTCCGGCTCCTCCTCCTCCTCTTCCTCCTCCTGCCCCCCCTCCCCCCCTCTCACCTCCTCATCCTCATCCTCACTCTCACCGAGCTCCAAGCTGCCCAAGAGCGATTCGTATGCGGGGACGTCGATGATCTGCTCCCCGGAATCGCGGAGCTCCTGCTCTGTGCGGACAGAGGGGACTGTCGAGAGGCCAAAGTCCCACTTTTTCTTGGCCTGCGCGTTGCGGAATTGCTGGAGGAAGCGGCTGGTGGGGGAGGTGGTTGGGGAAGAATGCGCTGCGACGCGGAGAACGCCACGGAGGAAGGAGACGACGGACTCGAGGTGTCCGTGGATGGTCATGTCGTAGAGCTGGGAGCGGGTGGCCTAAGGTTCACATAGGGTTAACATGAAGACAAAGGGATCGGGGCAGAGAGATCCAGACCTCGCCGTCGTTGTCTACCCGCAGGAATACCCACTGCGGGCCGTTACTCACGACGCCAAAGACGGTGGAGTTGACCTTCGCGGTGGCCTTGCGAGAGTTGTGGATGATGCCTATGTACGCGAGGCACTGGCACACGCCGTCCTGCCAGTCCTTGTGTTTTGCCTCCACCACGACGAGGAACCCCGCGCTTGCATGCATGTGGTGGAGGGGATTGTTCCGAGCCTTGACGCGCGGGACGTGGTACCCCAGCACGTAGTCCGCCCTGCCGGTGAATTTGATGCGTTCCAGTGGAGACACAGTGGCGGTGAAGGTGAGGTGCTGTTCCGCCGCGAGGGTGATGTGCTGCGCGGTGACCTGAGGGGGCGCGCGGCGGGGCTGGGACCGGGGTTGGCGGCTTTTGGGGCGGGGATGATTGGGAGGTGTCTTGGGGGGTTGGGAGGGGCTGGTTGGGGGTGCGGAGTCAGACCAAGGAGGCGAACTGGTGGCTTCCAGGAGGATCAGGTCGATCATTAAGCGGATGCAGGCCTCGTTGGAGGTCTTGACAGCCTGCCGGACCATTGCGAGGCCCTGCCCTAGAATAATACTTGTTGAGTGGTAATATTTAAAAATCAATCAGCAATAGACCTACTGAGCCAATCCGAGGTCGGATGATTCTCCTCCTCATCCAACTTCCACACTGGACCATTGTCCGTCGTAAACCAGCCAAACAGCGGCGACGTCATAATCTCCTTATCCGCCTTGATGCCAAACAGTGGCAGATCCTCCCATACCACGTCCCTAATTGCCATCGCCTGGACCTACGATTCCCGGGGCATGGACATTAGCGTGAGTGCAATGACTTCGCGCCGCCGGGGGAATTCCGCAAACCTTGGACTTCTCAGCGGGTGACTTTGTGCGCGCGCGTGCGCGGCGGATCGCAGTAGCCAGCGCCCTGATCTGCTTCGCCTGGAGCCGTTGCAGCTTCGCGAGGTCGGCGTGGCTCTGGAGTCGCGCGACGTGCTCGAGGCCGGGGGGGCGCGCGGTGAGGATGAGGTCGAGGGAGGCTAGGATGTAGTCGGTGTTGATGTGTGTCGTGGGGTGGGGGTCCGTTTCGGTGTCGGGGGAGAAGGCTCCGCCGGCGCGGGCGGCGGCGGGGGAGGTTGACCGCGGGGGCGGCATGGTGGTGGGGGGGGGGCGCGTGGGGAAGTGAGCGATTTGTGTGCGTGTGTGGGCAGCGATAGGCAAGGAGGTTGCTGGGGTAAGTTGCCTGGGCGTGCGGACGAGCGGATATTAATCTACAGGAGCGGATATTGATCTATCGGAGTGTGAGATGGGAGCTGCTGACATAATACAGACGACCTTGGCAATTGCATATCGCGCCAAGCATCCCTCCTTATCAGACATGACAACCGAAGTATCCTGGGGAATATGCACCGCATACCGATAAGCAGATCAGCTCGACCCTCCAGGGGGGATGCTGGCGTATTTGGCAGTACGCAGCTGGCTGACCTGGGTGGGAGTGGGCGGTCTCTCATCAGGTAGGGGGTTCGAATCCCGCGCCCCTCAAAAAATCGTGCTGTCAAGGAGGATCTGGGAGGTGCGGGGATGAAGTAAAATACAGGCATATATGTACCTAGCATCAAGTAAGTCTACTATTGTTGTTGTCTAGGTAGCTAAACTTTCTTGCAAAAAGTGCTTTGTATATATAAGTACTGTAGATAGGTTAGTCCAGGTGGCCGCCACACCACACCAGCACAAGGTGCGGCTGCTGCCACAGGTGCATCGTTTTTTTTTTTGTTTTTTTTAAATACACATTACTCGCGTGAACAGCCTTAGTGGCCGTATGACGAGCCACCCAGAAGTCCGGGTGGATTCAAGTGGACGTCAAGTTTATCTGGCGCCTCACGCATTATATGCATGGGTGGTTAAGTTAATCTGAACACCTGCTAAAAACAGATAACGCAGGGACCGGGAAATCCCCGTGCGGCCGTCAGAGTCATAACAACCTCCCCTCGGTCGAGTGGAAAAACCCTAAAATCCTTAAAAAGTCTCGCTTGGGTGGGAAAACAAACAAGGCAACAAAATTCGCTCCGGTGAAAGACCATATCCAAGCGTCCATCCGCCGCTCGCGTTCCTATCTCCTCCAGTCATAGGTGGTGGTGCGGAGGGACTTCTTGCCCAGCTGCAGTGAGGTGGTGATTGTGGGGTCCTGGAGGTACAGGACCACAGAAGAGTGAGTTTTCCCCTGCCGCCGATTGTCCGTGAGGAGCCAGCGGGATCCGGAGATGGTGAGGAATCTGTTGTCCTCCTGCAGCCCATCTACGGACTTCTCCCAGTTTGTACTTAGTGGGTACCGCGTGGAGGACCACGGCGAACTGGGGGTTCTGAGGCGTGGGCGTGGTGGAGGCGGTGCGGGCCGCGTGTCTCTGCTTTGCTTTCCCTTTCTCATTTGGTTTGGGGCCTCCTCTTCCTCTTCCTCGTACCTGCTGAGGTCCTCATAGGTATTGAGGTGGGTGGGAGCGGGTGCGGGGCGGACGGTCGTCGTGCACCGGGGGGGAACTTGCTTGAGGGTGGGGTGTTACTGGCTGCCTCCGCGCAGCTCCGTCGCGGGAAGGGTGTATTGGTGGCCGCCTCCGCGTAGCTCCGTCGCGGGAGTGGTGTGTCGGTTGGCGCCGACTCGCTGTTCCCTTTCGACGGTGGTGGGTCCGTTTGCGACGTGGTGCTGTTGGACTTGGGTGGTGGTGGTGGTGGTGGGGTGGTCTGGGTCCCCGCAGGTGCGTTGTCCGGCGGGGACAGGTACGTCGGGTTGAGCCAACCAGCCCCGTGTCGGAGTGTTCCCGGGGCCCTGCCGTCTGTGAACGTGGGCTCAAGGTTCAACCCCAGGAACGTCATCAATTCCCTTAGGCACCAAAACGCTTTTCCCGTACCTGTGGACTCTTGCGTCCCCATTCCCGTTCTCCTGCCCCGTTCGCCGATGTGGTGCAAGAAAGTTTCCTCATTTTCCGGGTCTTCCTCTGCGTCTTGCTCTGATTCGGAGGGTGTCTCTGGATTGGCGGGTGAGGGCACTAGTTCGGGGGAGAGCAGGGGGGGGGTTGCGGCCAGGATTTTCAACGGGCCAGGCCACAAACCAGGCCGGGGTCCGTGCTAGCCGGAAACAGCGTGGTCCGGCCCCGGCGGAGAGTTTGGTGGCCTGGGGCAGCCTGCAGGCCATGCAGGCCGACCCAGGCCACACATGCCGGTCCAAGCAGTCCAGGCGGGCCCAGGCGGTCCGGACCGGCCCAACAGGCCGTCCCGGCAGGCTTAGGTGTGCGGAGGTGCGCAACAAAAGTAGATTCCTCCTTCCCATTTGGGAAACCTGCATATGCACGCATATGCGTGCATGCGTAGATAATTGTAGGCATATATGTATGCAGGAAAATAGGCATGTACTTTGCAAATGCACATGCGCTGATTCAGCTTACTCTATCTGTGTGGGTCAGTTGTACCAACACTAACTATCTACATCCACATGCCATTGGCTTTCCAGCTAACACTATTACAGCCGTTATACGGCATCAGTGATTACATGAATTGCACTTCATGTGCTGAAGTCCTTGGCTTCCTTCCACCCTTTCTACCATCATCTCCAATGGCTTTTTTCCTCCCGTAGCATTTGTGACTAGCTAATATTGTAATATTTATTGAATCAACATTGACTATTGGGTCAGTCTCCGAAATTGTAACCAACAGATTTTCTCGTGTTTGTTTACTTGTTTTGCACGTCTTGTTTCCTTAGTTACTTGGCAAGAACACAGTTCCTGTAGTTTTACTTGGCAAAGATTTTTGCTTCATATGAGGCTGGCTCATGTCAGATTATTATGTAGTTACTTATTTGTTGAGTTTGCATCCTTGTTTGTGTGTTTATTGTGCCTTGAGTTAGCACGTACTATTGTCTTGTTGTTGCATTGTATCCATTTCATGTATGGTTACCAAGCTGACTACTTATTGCTATTATGCTTGCCAAATTAGGCAGTGAGCTTACCAGATGTTTTTCCAGTTCTTTCTACAGACATTTAAGTGCCTTTCTATTCTCTTCTATCTACGCATCATGATGTGGAATGTATCTAGAATGAACACTCACATATACATAAGGATTAGGTATTATTATGATCCTATCTGTACTCGCAGATAAGTGCCGCAAGACTCATCGCCTCAGGAACCTGTATCAATTAAATAGCTGAATTCCGCACCCTTAAATAGCTCCTCAGCAGAATCTAGTTAGACATTGAGAAGATACAACTTACACGTATAAGCCTGGTCCTGTCCTAATCCTCCTGACACATTAGCAAAGAAACTAAAAGAGTGCCTTCCAATGCCTCTTAGGCTCCTACTGGACTCCTTCTGGCTTCTGCTGGCGCCTCTTGGCTCCTTCGAGTATCACAAGTGTTTGAGTTTGCCTCCCAGGTACCTCTCAAGTGCCTCTAGCACCCTTCTAGTCCCTCTCAATGCCTCTTATGTCTTTGCTGATGGACGTGGCTCTCCACCAAATCACTCTTAAACCAACACCTATTTTACTATCAACTACTAAGGCTCTTATAGGCCGTGGCATTGTGTTAGAATACACCAACCCAAAAAGTAATTCCCCGTTTTACTATGTGGAAGGCCTTCAATAACTTGGGCAATACATACAGAAATGCTCTTCCATTCCACCATATTAAGATCCTGCATATAAACAGGATTTGGAATACCAACAAGAGACTCTAGACATGGAACATACCTATCTGACAATCTAGCCACAGAGCATAAGAAGAGTGATCATACATTCTTATAGAGCGTACTAGTTTCGTAAATATGCAAGTACCACTGAGAGGGCACTATAGCCTTAGACTCTTCATTCCTCTTCACAGCAGGGTGACTTTTAATGTATATATTTGCACCTTCCAGCCTGATGGTCACTTGCATTTGGTAGAGGATACGCTAAATTCAAAGCTGTATCCTGCATAATTCAACTTCATTTAATGTATTCTGCCTTGCATGCTCATCTACAATGAGAAAAGTAAGTCGTCCCAGTTTTGGTTATTAGATAGGCATTCACATCCAAAAATTATGCTGTTTAGGGACTGGGTTGTTCAATGGTTTCTCAACCATCAACTCAATTGCCAGCTAGATTAGCAACTCAAGTAGTAGGTCTATTGGCAGCTCGTGTAGTAGGTCTATTGGCAGCTCAATTAGTAGCTCAATTGAAACCTAGATTCACACCTTGCTTAGTATGTCAGGTGGGAGCTAGTATTAGTTGTTCGATTTACTTGCTACAGGACTCTAATGATCAAGGCAGAGAATTGGGGATTTAATTGTGAATAAGGGCTTGCTTTTTGCATTGTCACCCGCGCAAGATATGCATCATGAATCTCAGTCATATTAAGATCAGATTAGTTGCCTGGCCAGATAAGTAATGCCTCAATAATATTAAAGTTTAGCTACTGATGTTGAGTTGTATAAGATGGTGCATTAACTTCCATGATAACCATGTTAAAGACACAGGAATGTTTTAGTAGATTAGGAAAAGAGTCAAACGACTCCAGAAGAATGAGGATAAGATATTGCTGCCAATCAATGCCACCTTTAGACTTGTGAATGAATGGCCCATTTTTTGCATTGAACTTCTACTTTGGCTGGCGAGAAGGCTCAAGACCTCTAAGTTCTATTTTTTTATTCTATTTACCTTTTGCTGGTAGCTCTATAACATTGTTTATAAATTTGAGGTGGTAAACAGTAGGTTCCTTGTCCCGTTTTGTTTTTAGCTTCTAGATATTGCAGGGCGCCTTGAATTGCTAAGTTAAACAGCCTCAGAACATGAACTCCAAAACCTCCTTATGCCTTACCGTAATATGGAACTTAACATGTGACTTACTAAAGCGTTGGTATACTCAATAACTACACTGCTGCTAATTAAATACAATTGAGGTCTCATCAGTTCATATCACAACCTTTCACTTTGCAAGTGTCCAATACGCATGCTGTCTATTAAAGACGTATCTTACATTCTTCATATGCTTAGTAAGACTAGGTTTCCTGTTGGGCTTCATCTTGTTGAATTTTTTTTTGTTGCAGAATCCAGAGTACGCTTTGAGATAAGATATTTAACTGTAAACCAAGCTATTTAAGGGTCTTCTCTCAGCCATACCGATCTATGAGGACTGTATCTCCAACAGGTTGTTGCACTGAAACAGTACTATTCCTTTGTTTCGCAGTGTCATCCTCATTCTTGACAGGTTATATTTTCAATAGCATATTGAGTTCCCACCCTTTTTACTATCCTTCATTATTGAGATTCCGCACATGCCTTCTGGTTATTCCTGTCTGCTATTGCATAATCCTTAGAGTCTCTCCCATTAATGACAAGATCCCTGGTTAGGGACAAGATATAATTTCAAATATGGTTGGATTTTGAGGATGCATATGATGTTCCTTCAGTAGGCAGGGTGTTGCTTGGTTGAGCATGGGGTTGCTCAGCTAGGTTAGGTGGGGAGTTGCTTCATTCCGTGTGGGGTTACCCACCTCTGTTGGATGGAGAATAGAGGTTTCCCAGCTTGGTTGGATTCAGGGTCAGGTTGCTCTGTCAAGGGTTGCTTGCTTGGCAAGGTTGGGGTGGTTGTATGACTAGTAGCTCTATTGGTAGCTTGATTTAGAGGTTGTAGGGGGGGGGTGCGTTTCTCGACTGGCAGCTAAACTCGCAGGTCAATTGGGACCTTGACTGGCAGGTTGACTAGCAGCTCCACTGGCAAATCAACTGGCACCTCAATTGGCAACACGACTGGTAACTCAATTGGCAGCTCAATTGGCTGTTCAATTAGCACCTTAGCTGGCATTTTGAATAGCAACTCAATTGGCAGTTTGTTTGGCATCTCATTTGACAGCTACTTTGGCAGCTAGATTAGCAGGTCGTGGCCATTGCTAGACTAATAATTTGATTGCCAGCTCTCTCTACACAATTAGGATTTGAAATGGAATATTCTATATATAGACTTCGAGGAAGGTTAAAATATGTACAAAGTACTATATAAAGTGAAAGGCTGTCTTGGGAGATTTGTAAGAAGGTTCATGTCATGAGGTTGTAACAGTGCAAGAAATGTGACATGTTCATGAAGTCCTTAATAATGGTCCTGCCTTTCTTCTCTATTTTCGCATGCATTCATTTCCACCCACTAATCCATTCTTATGCACTGAACCATTCATACACGTTCATTGCATTCTTATATATTTTACTCATTGTCATGTATTTATATACATTTATCTCATTTATATCATTTATGTCTATTTATCTTATTTATTTCCATTTATCTCACTCTCATACATTTACCTTAGCCTCAATAATAGGCCTTACTTAGTTAAGGAATGGACATTTGAGAGTAAGGTCTTATATATCCTGCATCTTCTATAATCAAAACGTCTGACTTGTCATACCTACCTACCATTCCTCGAGATTGTTTGTAGAGACTTGTCAGACACTCATAGTCGTTGAAAAGATGGTTGTCTGCTGATAGACGGATTGGATACAAAAATGATGCAGTGCATGTACTATAGAAAATATGGGCATCACAAATTTGAGATAGACTTGTCGTAAGTCATTACATGGTCAGTGGTTAGAAACATAACAGATATGAACTCTGACAACTAAATTGGGGAAAGATTGCTCACTTTTAATGCGTACATCATTTAGTAACCACAGAGCTCGTTATACCTAGACTTGATATCCTCCAAGGTGTGAAGGCAACAAGCACACCACTTACCCAGCGGTATATATAGAGAGACATGCAGTTGTGGCCATACTGGAGGATAGGGAAATAGAGAATCAAGCAAATGAAGAGCCTCCCTTTTCTACTCTGTGACAGTCCCCTCTATTGTACCTGTCTAGCCCCCACACTCCCTGTCTAGTCTATGCAACTATACAAACAGCCCCACTATTATACCAGAGTACCACATTCCCACCTTAGGCCTTTTGTAATATTTAACCTCTATCTACAGTTGTGAATGATTACGGCAATGTATAAACAGAACATAGAAAATGTAAGAAGACTGCCGTTGTGCAAGTTTAGGAAACCACAACGGATGACAAAACAGCAGGACTGTAACCATGCTACTGCAACAGGGGGTCTGGAGGTTATTTTGACAATAATAAGAATGTTTGTATTTTTGGTTACACATTTGATTTATATCCCAATAAATAAATATTCAATACATGAGGCCAAAATCAGGTGCTATGCAAGCTGCCAATTGAGATGCAGGCAAGCTACCAACCTAGCTGCCAGTTGTGCTGCCAATCATGGTCCCAGTCAAGCAACCAATTAAACTGCCAATCAAGCTAACAATTGAGTTGACAAACGAGGTGCCAATTGAGATGACAATTAAGGTGCTAGATAAGCTGCCAATTGAGCTGCCAGTTGATCTGTCAACTAAGATGTCAATCGAGCTGCTAAGCGAGGTTTCAATTAAACTTTCCATTGAGCCTCCCATTGAGCTGCTAATTTAGCTGCCAGTTCAGCTATCAGTTGAGCTGCCAATTGACCTACTAGTCAAGCTGCCAGTCGAGTGGCCAATTGACGTGCTAATCTAGCTGCCAGTCAAGGAGCCAATCAAGCTACCAGTTGACCTGCTAATCGAGCTGGCAATGCACGTGCCTGTAACATCTCAATCTCAACAGGATGATTCATTAATTGGAATAAACATTAAATCTAGAACTAGAAATCTGAACATTA
>Ga0307518_10001387_pt1 | contig 18007 bp, 9 predicted proteins | sample 25_EM_MG_FD_203889 | JGI IMG/M metagenome (GOLD analysis project Ga0307518, IMG submission 203889) | Populus trichocarpa ectomycorrhiza microbial communities from riparian zone in the Pacific Northwest, United States - 25_EM | ecosystem: Host-associated > Plants > Roots > Unclassified | place...
TTGCATACCTTTTTTTAATAATTTTTTTAAAATAATTTTGTTTGTATTTAATTTTTGAATAATTATTTTTATTTTATATGGTGAGATTTATTTTATAAAAAAGAATATTTACTCTGAAATAATATTTCTTAAATGTTTGGCCTTGCATTGTGGTTTTTTTCTTTTTATTTTATTCAATCATTTTCATACGTGTTTATGTTTCTATTATCTCTTATTGATTTTAATAAAAAAATTCAGTAGACACAAATGAGTAAATATCTCATATTATATGATCAAATATCTTGACCCCATTTATCTCTTAATTTCTCTAATTTATCTTTTGATTATTGTTAATAATTTCTTTTTATTTATTTATATAAATGATAATCAGTTTATTCAATTAGATGCTTATACAATTTTTTTAATTTATACTTTGATTTTTTAAAAAAATAGCTTACTTACCTGTATTTTTTTTTCCCAGCAAGCAGTACACAGATGAAATAGCTAGTTTATATATACATTGAAGATAAAGAATGTTATTGGCTTGATAAAGACAATCAAATAGCACTGCCCTTTATGCTAGAGAGAGAGGGGGGTATTTTCTTGATTATTTTCGGTTTGATTTTGGTTTTTTATAAAAAAAATTCGGTTTTTTAGGACAAAAACCAGTTCAAACCGGTTTGGCTCGGTTTTTTGCCGGTTTGGCTCTGTTTTTTTTGTTTGGGTTCGGTTTGGTTTTTTCTGTTTTAGGCTTATAAAACCAAACCAAACCGGCCGGTTTTTTTAAAATTTTAATCAGTTTTTTTTTTACGATTCGATTTTTTCAACTATTGTTTTTCGGATTTTCTCGGTTTTCTTGGTTTTTTGGTTTTTTTCTCACCACTGGGCTGAATTACATTTCCAAAAATAAGGAAATTACCGGCTTCTTCTGTAGTTGTTTTCTATCTGGTAGGTATTATTGAACGCAATTGTATCCACCTCACAAGTCATAATTTTTTTGCTCCCCGGCAAGAATTACATCTTACCAACAATGGCATCCCATCCACCAGTCACCTTTTTTCCCTAATGTATGTAATAAATCTCTCCACATATTACCAAGTTAAACCTACACGATATTCAAAACAATATCGTACCCGATCTTCTGTTAGCCTGTCTTTTCTCTCCCCCCTCTGTTTTTCTATTGTTTCACCATCAGTTTATTCGTAAGTTTCCAAACCTCTTTAATGCCCTTGTCCCACCATCATGACTGCTTCTCCATATCCCTTGCCTCGTTTCTGTACCTGATAATTGAATGGAAAAAATAATAATCTAACATTATAAAACTTTTTATCTAGATTATGCTCTCTGTTTTTTTTTCTAATATTTGAAATTTCGACCCCCAGGAAGACTATAGAATTGCTGTTTTTTTTTTTAAATAATAAATTATACTCCGAATGTCTGATTTTGGCAAGTTCAGGTTAGAAAAAAAATTAGATACAAAAATATTAAAGGTTCAGTATTATCCAAGATCTTAAATGCTAGCAAACAAAGATGAAAAACACCAAATAATTAACCAAACAAAAAAAACTTATAACCAAAGGCACAAGGAATTTTTACAAAATTATTTTTTAAATGAAATTTATTAAAGTAATATTTTTTAAGATCTTTTTTAATATTAATATATTAAAATTATTTAAAAACACATTTTATTGTTCTTGAAATAAAAAGTAATTTTAAAAACAGCATGGCTATACACAAATCTATATTCCCACCGCGGCTCCTTTCACCTCTCTCTTGGGATATGCGTGGTAACCTCCCAATTTCCTCCGTTGATTCCTCTGTCTCCCTATCTAACTCCAGGTTAAAGAAAGTACCGAACAAACAGAGAGATTTCAAAGCTTGAAACTCTTCTGAGCCTGGTCGGTCTCAAATTCTCTCTTCAAGGAAAAATGAAAACCAACACAAACACAAAACTCATATTCCTTCACCAATCAATCCACAAAACCCCTCCTTCCACTCACCGTCTTTGGTTACTCTTCATAGTCACTTTCTTTACCTTAGCTTTCACTCTTACTCTCTTTACCACCACCACATTCCCTACAACCACCACAGCTTCAACCCTCACCACCTCCACCACCTCTCTCCCACCCTCCATCACCGCTGCCCTCCTCCACTACGCTTCCACCACCAACATCACGACACCTCACATGTCATCCGCCGAACTCTCCACCATCGCCATCACTCTCCAACACTGCTCCCCTCATTGCAATTTCCTCATTTTTGGCCTAACCCACGAGACCCTTTTGTGGAAATCCCTCAATTTCCATGGTCGTACAGTCTTTCTTGATGAAAGTGAGTACCTTGTTTCAAACTTCGAAAAAAACCACCCCGATATTGAAGCCTATGATATACAATTCACCACCAAAGTTAGTCAAATGAGTGATCTTTTATTAGTTACGAAAGGTAAAGTCAATGGTGAGTGCAGGCCTGTACAGAATTTACTCTTCTCTGATTGTAAGCTTGGCATAAATGACATGCCTAATCACATTTATGAAATCACTTGGGATGTGATTTTAATTGATGGGCCTCGTGGGTATTTCGCGGCGGCCCCAGGGAGGATGTCACCGATATTTACTGCGTCTGTTCTGGCAAGGAGTAGCAGAGGAGGCAACAAGAAGACACATGTTTTTGTGCATGAATTTAATAGAGAAGTCGAGAGGGTTTACAGTGAAGAGTTTTTGTGCAAAGAGAGTTTGGTAGAGACTGTTGATTCATTGGGGCATTTTGTGCTGGAGAGAATAGAAGCTAATAGCTTTGAGTTCTGTAAAAATTCGACATCTTTGTTGTCATCATCACCATCTTCAACAGCAAAGACAACATCTTTATCATCCGGGGATGATGATTTTGATGACTGAGATCATGGGTTTGTGTGATTACTTGTATCATTGCATATTTTTCTTTTCTTTTCTCTTTTAGTTTTCCTTTTTCTAATATAGATGTAATTTTTATAGGACTACTAAAACTGTCAAAAATCTCCTCAAAATTAATCATGAAAAATCAAGTGCCCATTTAATATTTTTTGTTCTTGAATGATTTTAATTTCTTAATAAAAAAATATTATTTTAATAAAAAATATTTTAAAAACAATTACTACCGTAATTTCAAACCGTACTTATATCTCGTTTTTTGTTTAGGTGATGAAAACAGGTGGGATTTTGAAACGACAATTGAAGGCCCATGAATCTGGGAATGGCCAAAGCCTATTTCTCATTTTACTTTTATGTCTAATCTTGTTCGGTTGATGAGAAAAGGTGGGATTTTGAAACGAAAGGGTGACTAATTGACAATTAATGGGCCATTAATTTTGGAACGGCTAAAGTGTGCATCTTAAATTACTTCCATGTCCAATGTTGTTTGATTGATGGGAGAAAAAGTTTGAAATATTGAAACAAAAATGTGACGACTTCTTGGATTAGGGTTTTCTATTTCCCTCTTTATCTCATTTTCTGTTCTTGTTTGGAGACAAAGAAAAGGTGGGAATTTTGAAACAAAGATGTGACTAGTAAACTGTTCATGGCCCTCTAATCCTGATTAGTTTCCAGTGCTTGGCCTATTAAACACAATAAGCATATTCAACTCACGCGGAACATCCGACCTCCTCGCTTTGTTTTTTTTTTTTTGTGTTTTTTTTTATGTCAAACAAAGGAGAAACAACAAAAACAAGCCTCCTGCTCTATATTTAGTTCTAATGTTTCATGCGTAGGAGAAGCAAGCCTCCTGCCTTGTAATAACTATGATATGCTCGTGAGAAATGCAGAAAATGAGAGCTTATGGGTATCTCAAATCCTAGGACAAGGCCCCTTAACTTAGATGCTAAATACCTATGGGTGGTGTTGCTGCTAGTTAGCAAGCCAAAGTGGGCAAGACACACTTAAAATTGCTATTCATGTATTTTTTAAATAATTTTCTAAAGTGATTTTTATTTAAGAGATATTAAATTAATGCTTACTTATAATTTTGATACAAGTAAACAATAATCATAATAAAAACATTTAAAAAGAATATTAATTTAAATGGAAATCATTTCTAAAAAGCAATTTCAATTATATTACCGGATATGCAGGGGAAAAAAAATATTATTGTGTCGGTGAAGGGAATTTGGGACGAGGAGCTCTCGGCACTTCTCTTTCTCTATTGTTTTAAGGTTTGGAATCCGTACGCGCTCTGTGGCTAAATGTTTCTCGACGCGTCCTAATCCTGGCCTGCAAGCGGGTTCACTTCAGACATGAAGGTTCGTAAGACTGTTTGTGGGACCGGTGATGCACGTGCCAGATCATGTGCCGCCCCAAAATTATGCTGCTCTTATCAGCGCATATAGGCAGCTCCTTTTTGTTTTTGTACGACTACAAATCAGTCCCCAACTTATTTAGTCACCAAACGATTAATGCCAAACATTTAAGATCTTGCTAGTTTCTCCCCGAGCTGTGTTTGGCTCGATACATAATTCATCCACGTGTCGATTTCCATTGTTATATACATCTTCATGAAAGCTGGATATCATGTTTGACCAATGAAAAGGATCAACTTGAATCATCTTTTGTTGTGTTGATTTAAAAAATAAATTTAAAAATATTGTTGGATATAACACGTTGCATTATTATTATTGAATTGATAAAATAATTTTTTTATTATATGCAACGTATACATTAAATTATTATTTATTCTTAAGAAAGGAAAGTAAGTCTATATGTAACGTGTACATTAAATTATTATTTATTATTGAGAAAGGAAAACTAGATATTATTTATTTGCCAAATAAAGAATAAAAAAATTTCCTGTTTACACTTCTTTCGAGCTGGTTGGATCGAAACAAGGAAGGAAAGAAATTGGCAAGATGTTGAAGGTTATGGACTGATATACTAATGCGTACATAGATTGGAGACTGATCTGTAATTTGCCTCCTCCTATTTTGAAATTCCTTTTCATTTGTATTTAGCCACGTGGTGAAAGCGTACGCTACGGCACATGGCAAAGCGGGGAACTGGAAATTGTGTCGGTGAGGTATATGGCGCTAATGGTGACGAGTGGTAGTTCGGACAGTCATGCCTTGGTTAGAATTAAATCTATGGAGTTCATTATTGTCCTTGAGATTCTTTTTCATTCTTCCTTGGTGGTCACCACTGGTTCTTAGCTGCCGAATTGTATTTAAAATGATGTTTTTTAAAAATTTAAAATTTTTAAAATTTATTTTTATGTTTTTTTAATATGATTTAATATGCTGTATAAAAAATATTATTTTAATATATTTTAAAAAACAATAATTACTCAATCTTTCTATCATGGTAGCCCCATTGGGATAATGCTAAATCTTGCAGACATCAATCGTTTTCAAAATGATCCAGTTTCCAAAGAACGAAATTTTTTCTTGCAGCCCCATTTTTCTACACTAAATTTAAGCTTCATGGTCTTAAACATACATATATATATATATATAAAAGAAGATACGATGAACAAATTCAATTAAAAAATAGTGATAAAAAGATTTTAAACCACAAAATAATGTCATCAAAATAAATTATTCTTTTGGCATTTATAAAATAAATAAATTGAAATTATTGACACAGGTAATGATTTCCGGCCAATCGATCCGAAAGAAACTTTCTACTAGCTACTCATAAGTGTCCTTATCTCGTACTAAATCATTCACAGACAACATTGTTGTATGTAAGAAATTCTTTCAAGCTTCTTTTCTCTCTATTTTGATACGCGGACTTGCAAGTTTTTTTTCTTAAAATATTATGAACACCACGTATACATCATTGTAAAAAAGAAAAGAGAAGAGTATTTATATTTACCCTTTGTATCTTAAAAAATTATAATTTATATAATTTATAAGTGTAAAATAAACAAAATTATAGGGGATGAATTAGAATATAAATTGTCACACGACTGTAATTTTTAAAAACATATAAAAAAACAACTAAACTAAGATATAGTAAAGATAATTTTCCAAAAAAATACCTTCTATACATGGCACTCTAGTATCATGAACCTTGTACTTATCCTCAATACAGTTTTTTGATGGAACCAGTCCATTTCTCTATATGGGTTCTAGCCAATTCATGCCAATAAAGACACTAACAAACTAATCTGCCTTAGATTTCCAATTAGAGTTCAGAGCCAAGAACGTTTCTTTCAATTCTTAAACTTCAAATGGAAAGCCTAAATCATGACTGCCAGGCAGATTAGTTTATAATGCTATCTTTCCATTTCCCCTTTTCTGGCATGGTCATCTCTCTGGGCCAAGCCTTCATGATGTATTCCGCTAGTCTATGAGCCCGCATTCCATATGTTCTTGTAGTTTTTTCCCCGAAAAGATAGCAGGCCCGTGTGATTTTGAATATCTACGAAGTGGGCTGTTTACCTATGATTCCACCGGTTTGGTGAAAGGATGGATCTTCCCATCCTTTTGGAATTGGAATAGTTCATAACAGATGAACCACAACCACCATAGTCTCTGGTTGCCTCATGGTGCGCATCTCCAGCTTCCCAAGCACCGTACTCCGTTGAACCTTCATGGTCCCTGTTATACATGGCTTAAGGTCCAGTCAGAGCCAATTGAACTAAGAGGCTCATGCAAACCCGAGTAGATTGAGATTCAGTAATCCTGAGATAGGCCCAGATGGATTGGCGGATTAAAATCCAAACATGATACTACGCAAACACAAAATTAAGAACATCTTTTGATCATCCAAACAAAGGAAGCGACTTCATATAGCGAAAACTGTCTCGTGAACAATACAGCTTGCCTTATTTTTTTGGGCAATCCCTGTGATTCGAATCAGCATGGAATTTGAGTAGCTAGACTAAGCTGGGTCACAATAAATAGCTTGTGTGTAACTCAACCTTTACATTGTTTAGACAAACGCCCTTCCGTACATTGTTAGTTTATTCCTGGAAATCAACTGCATGTCTCAGAAGAGCACTATAACTGACCAAATTTCTCTTTGGTCCAATCGAAGGATGACTCGGTGAGGATGGAACCTTGCAAGGAATTAAGTTAAACGATGCAGGATTTGGGCAATACCTAGGGTGCAAGGAGAAAGCATCACACTCCAGCACTGATCTCTGATCAGGGAGATCATGTATACAATTTTTTTTAATATCAAGAACTCCACTATTCACTAGTTTCCTACACGTTGGCCCTAGTTCTGTAAAATAATTACTTGAGAGTGACAAATTCACCAATTTCCCTAATGCGCACACCACCTCTGGCACCTGTCCATACAATAAGTTCCCAGTAAGGTTGAACTGTTCAAGCTTAGCCAAGCATCCCAACGAGCAAGGTAAAGGACCGGTTAGTAAGTTGTTACCAGCATCGAAAAGGACTAGTTCACTAAGAAATCCTAGTTCATATGGGAGGCAACCTGTAAGTAAGTTGTTCAAGAACAGCACTTCCTTTAGTGTCGCGGAAGCTTTACTGATGCTACGTGGGATTGGACCGATAAATTTGTTGTTAGCCAAGGTGAGGTAAAGCACTGTGGTTGAGCCGAGGTTTTCTGGGAGTTTTTGAATAAAATTGTTGTTGTTGAGGAAGAGTACGTCAAGGCCTTGAGTGAATACTTCCGGAGGAACTGTTCCAGTAAAGAAATTGAATCGGATATCTAAAAATGATAGGCCAGGGATTCCAAGAATCTCCATGGGAAAATTGCCAAGGAAATTATTGTTGCTTATGTCTAGTTCATAAAGAAATGGTAGCTTGGTGATTTTTGGTGATATGGTACCAGAAAATTTGTTAGAGTTGGCATGAAAGAGAGCAAGGTCAGGTAGTTGATCAATGAAGCCATCAAGCGTAGGGGCAGATAGCTGGAATCCATTGAAATCGATGGAAGCAAGGGCGACGGCAGAGTTATTATCAGGTGGACTAGTACAGTAGAAGCCTTTGTAGTTGCATATATCTGGGCCAACCCAAGTTTGAGTGATGTTAAAGGGATCAGAGGTGATAGTGTCCTTGAAGACTTGGATGATTGGAAACACTGAGGCAAGCCTTTGGTCTAAGAAGTTTAAGATTTCTGGAATCAATGGAGGTGATATTAATGGAGATAGGCCTTGAAACTTTTGGCAATAAGTTACGCCAATAAAACATGGAAGGAATAGGATCGAGATGTGCAACAAGCTCTTGCTGCATAAAGAAATGCTTCCCATTTGATACATGAGGTAGCTAGAGGAGTGTTTTGAAGAAGATGATGATGATTAAAGGTATTTTCTAGTGTCAATTTATACTTGGCAATTCGTGTGGTTGGTGAATCTCATTATCAAATCGAAAAGTTTCTTAATGTATGTTTTACCAATTCTGTTTCGGTGGATTGAATCCGACACATATGCTATAACTAATCTTACTACTTCAAGGTCAGTCGGTAGATGATTTTGGATTTGTTTGAGGGGGGGATTTTAAATGTGTTTTAGACCTAAGTGCATTAATTTGTCTGTGTTGCCGTTCATGATTAAAAGAAGATTGCTGTGTTCAATAAGCTTTCTGACTCGGTCTTCAGCCTGCGGGTTGATAGGCAAAAATTCCATATCATAAAACCAAAGATGGCAAATCCAACTGTTGCATTTCATCCGCAAACGGGACAGGTGGTGAAAGGGAACACGTATTCTGCAATAAAGGCTTTCACACCTCCAAAAGCAATGATCAGCCATTAAAAGGAAATTAGTGCGCCAATAAGGAGGAGGAAGAGGAGGAGGAGGAGGAAGCTGGCTTCTGGATACCATGGGTCATTCGGAAAAGGTGACCACAAAGCACTAATATGATTGGAAATTAATATGTTTTAGTCTTTTTTCGCCTACCAAAGTCCTTCTCGTGCTATGAACGCGTTAAGTCGCATTACCTTTTTTAATGGTTAGGCAGTGAGGACATTTGGAATACAGTCATGTAATAGATATTTATATTAAATATTAATTTGTTTTTTATTTTAAAAGTATTTTTAAAATAAATTAATTTTTTTATTTTAAATTAATATCTTTTTATATTTTTAGATAATTTTTTAAAATAAAAAAAATTATTTTAATATATTTTCATATAAAAAATATTTTTAAAACCAATTACTTCTCCATTTTTAAATATCCTAAAATCTCGATTTCTTGATCGTTAAAACTCTTATGATAAGACTAGTAACTCATGAATCACGAGCAGGTGTCCGAGAGAGGAGTTAGTTTGCAACCCAAGTATCGAATAATAATAATAATAATAATAATAATTACTACCGAGGTGATTTTTGATGTGCTTGACCTCCCATTGAAAATAAATTTTTTCGGGCCCTCAAATAGCATTCGAGACAACTCACCATTCGATCAGTTGACCCGATTTATTCTTCTTAAACATCACATCCACCAGACCAGCCCAGTTACCAAAGTGGACCAAAACACAAACCTGTCCATCTCTAGGTTTCTCGAGAAGCAAGGTCGAATAAAACCACTTTCTCATGGGTAAGGGTATATTTGGTATTGTATTTCAAAAATATTTTAAAAAAAATTTGAAAATTTTTTATTTTTTTCTTTACTTCAAATTAATATTTTTTTAATACTTTCATATTATTTTAATGTACTGATATCAAAAATAATTTATAATTATTTTTATACATTTTAAAATGAAAAGCATTTTGAAAAAATCATAGTTATTGTTCGTGTGTTTGATGATATAATTGAAATTATTTTTTAAAATTATTTTAATTTGAACAAAGTATCACATTGATTCTTTAGATGATATTTAATAATTTTAATATTCTTATATCAAACTCCTTTATAAATATTAAAAAAACATTAATTCAATATTTTTTAAAAAATAATTATTTTTAAAAAATAATTCAAAGGAAAAAACCACATTGAATCATTTCATCTTAAGTTTTGTCTGCCCACAAAGAAAAGACAAACTGAAAAAAAAAATTCTCATTTTCATCAAATGATGCTTGTCACAATATCTTTGCCTTATATTAGGGCAATTTAGCAGAAACTTGATGCCCCCTGTGTCCTGCTGCAATACTTCTTTAGGAATTGAAATCTTTTGTTCTTTCATTCAGGTCATTTATATTATCAATAGCTATCTAACCCATGCCCCTATAACTTTTTTTCAAAAAACAAAATGAATATGCAAGCTACTTTGATGTGTTTTTTACATAAAAAAAAAATCAAAAACCCATGCAATCATCCAATTAAATAAATCAATAACCATATGTATAAATAAATGAAAATTTGTTAACAATAACTAAGAGATAAATAAATCAAAAATATAAAAAAATAAATGTAAATCAAGATATTCAATAACTTAAAATGAGACATTCACTCGTGTTCACTGAACTTGTTTATTTAAATCAATAAAAGATAAACACAAATGAAACTGACAACATAAATCCACACCCTAAAAAAAATATTAAGCAAGGCCAAACGTATAAGAAATATTATTTAAAAAGGAATATTTTTTATTTTGAAAAGATAAACACAAATAAAACTGACTGAATAAACTCACACCCTAAAAAAATATTACGGAAGGCCGAACACATAAGAAATATTATTTAAAAAGGAATATTTTTATTTTGAAAAATAAAGTTCGTTTGTATAAAACAAAAAAAATACATAGATGAATTAGAATAATATCTTGAAAAACTCAAACACAAACACAAACAAAATATTTTTTTTAAAAAAAACTTATATTCTAAAAAAGGCATGCAAAACCCGTAAACCTGTGTTATGAGATCAAGATAAACCCATAGAAAAGAAATTGAAGAAAATCACAAAACTAATATTTTTTGAAGAAAAAAAATTAATGCAAAACGATAAGATCGTACGAAGCCGAATCCCTAAAAAATCAAATGTCAAAAGATGAAACCATGGAAAAAAATCAATAAAAAACGATAAGATAGTACGAAGCCGAATCCCTAAAAAATCAAATGTTAAAAGATGAAACCAGGGAAAAAAAATCAATAATACAAAAGAATCTAAAAAAAATTAATTAGGGGGCAAACAAAGAATTTCAATTTGAGGGTTAAATTGAATTTAAAAATAACTTTAATAAAATGAAAAACAAATGAAAAGAATGAGGGTTAAATTTTAAAAAAATAAAACAACAAAAACTTTGATTGAATGATGAAATTGAAAGTAAAAAATAAAAACTTTAACAAAAAGGCCAAGAAAAAAAAATTAAAAATCTAAAAAATAAGGACCACAATGAAAACAAAACATATGAGAAATTGTAATTGAAAGACTAAATTGAAAAAAAAAATTCTATAAAAAGAATAAGAACAAAATTAAAAATTAAAAGAATGTGGATTGAAATTGAAAAAAAAAGGACAACTCTGTACTTTACTTGGCAGTATAAAGAAAAGAAGGGGGGGGAGGGGGGAAGATACAACCACTAACGATAATCTGACTACCATACGCCATCACCCGCCATACCAAGTGGAATAGAACACGGTGGCGCATCCAAATAGACAACGAAATGTTAGGTTTAGCCATCAAGTAGCGTCACATAAGCCGCCTGAATGGCATGAACACTATCCACTCGCTGATAGTTTTTTGATAAAAAAACTAAAAAGTCAACGTGAAAATACCAAAACATCCCTGTGACCTTGGTAATTACCTTAAAAATTAGTATGAAAGTACAAAAATACACTCAATTGCAAACCTTATGGTAAACAAAAAAGGGGGGCAGTCACGAGGATTGGGGTGCACTAGAATATGATCGTAAGTTCAAGTTCTTGAAGGGAAAAAAAGCCCATTAATAAGGCTGGAAAAATTCTCAATAGAAAAATTGAGGGTGCTTTTTATGGACTAATAAAACTAGATCTGAAGGACTTGTTGGGCCCGGCGATACCTGCTAGAAGAACACTTCGAAACTTAAATCAGTATCTCGGGTGACATGAAGAATAAATTACGTAATATACTAAAAGGGCTCAGTGTCCCTATTACTGTTTATATAAACACAAAGCATTGTGAATTGGAGCAGTGTAATGACAACTCAGCCCTTGACACATAGAGTTGCAATGACAGCGGAGGAGGGATGGGGTTGTCTTTTTCACTGGGGTGCATTTGGCATTGAAGGGATGGTTGGGGAGAAAATTATCAGCACAAGTTTTGGTGGGGCTGCAAGTCATGGGGAGTGGGCACCTGGCACTAGCGCTGCCCACGCAAGGACAGCTGGCGTTTTGGCTGCCCGACCCTTGCGCGGGGCAGACTGAGCGCCACATGGGGTCTTGGCAAAAGGCTTGATTGCCTATGACAACCTAAAGTTGGGTCCGAACGCGTCAGCGTCCAACCCCAAGTTAGGTCCTTGAAATTATTATTCAAAGTGTTCATATTAAAAATATTATTATTTGTATTATAAATATTATTACTTTTATTATAACTCGAAGTATTGATATAAAAAATATTATTATTTGTGTTGTAATCATCCTTGAAATTCTTAATATAATTATTTAAGTTATAAATATAATTATTTTTATTATAATTAATAGTGTGAATATTAAAAATATTATCATTTGTGTTATAAATATTATTATTTTTATTATAATTGATATTATTAATAAAATAATTAATAAATTTGAAAAAAAATATTATTAATATTAAAAAAAATATTATTTGTGTTATAGTTTTTTTTATTATGATTAAAAGTATTAATATTAAAAATAGTATTATTATTATTATTATTATTATTATTAAAAGTATTAATATTAAAAATAGTTTATTTGTGTTATAATTATTTTTATTTTTATTTTAATTAAAAATCTGGGCGCATCCACGCCCAAGCCGAAGTTGGGCTGGATGCGTCCATGCCCAACCCCACACCCATGTTGGGTTTGGACCCGTCCGCGCCCAACCACATGTGTTAATCTAATAATATGTGTTATAAATATTATTTTTTCTCTTATAATTCAAATTGTTCAGATAAAAAATAGTATTATTTGTGTTATAAATATTATTATTTTTATTATAACTCAAAGTATTGATATAAAAAATAATATTATGTGCTGTAATCATTCTTGAAATTCTTAATATAATTATTTTTATTATAATTCTAAATATTCATATCAAAAATAGTATTATTTGGGTTATAAATATTATTATTTTTATTATAATTAATATTATTAATAAAATAATTAATAAATTTGAAAAAAAATATTATTAATATTAAAAAAATATTATTTTTATATTATAAATGTTTACAGTAGTTTTTATGAAAATAAAAGGTGAGCCCGTCGCGTAGCGCGGACATCCAACTAGTATTCTTTAGGCTTAAATGTTTCTTAAACCTTGTTTAAATCTTCTATCAGACTTATGTTTTTTTAGACATATAAAGCGTGTTTGAGAGTGTGGTTGCGGTTGCTTTTCAAAGTGTTTTCACTTGAAAATATATCAAAATTATATATTTTTTTATTTTTTAAAAATTATTTTTAATATCAGCACATCAAAATAATCTAAAAATACCAAAAACATATAAATTTGAAGTAAAGAAAAAAATCAAAATTTTTAATTTTTTTAAAAACGCTTTTGAAATACCAAAACAAACAGGACTAATTGTCTAGAAAAATAGAATCTAGAGAGATGAGTTTTGGTAGGCCTTTCATCTAGAGAGATAAAGTTTTGTTTTTATAGATTTTTTAAAGATAAATATATTAAAAAATATTTAAGATATTTTATATAAACATCTAAATTATAAGATAATTAATATAAATATATAGGATATCTATACAAATATTTGTATTATATAAATATCAGATACAAAACAACACGCTTTACCCGATCCATACCCAAGCATGACATTCAGAGTCAAGACCATTCTTGTTCTCATCTGGGACGTCACATAAGAAAAGAAAACACTGATGCACGAGAGAGAGCATATTAAAACATCTCAACTGTACATGAGAAAAAATACTCAATGGTCAGCAGTTGGATGTTTAGTTTTTCTTATTGTCTTAATTAGAGATTCAACAACTCTGACCCCATTTGCTAGATGTTCATGAAACAATCTTTTTTATTTATTTTATGTTTCACGAAGTTGCCAGGAAACCACAGTTTGTTTGGAAACCAAGTTATTTTTGTCTGTTTCTCTTCAAAAGGTCAAATATATCTGAACCGGTAAACAATAAGGTGAGGGAAAGACAAGAATTAGAGTTTGCCAAGGGAAAATAAAGTCCAAACCTAACTTCTAGAGCCACCCCAAATCAGCAGATAAATTGGTGTTCTGTTTCGACCTTTTTGCCCGAACAGATAAATCATCTGCTCTAAATCTACACCTGCTCTACCAGGCCACATGGATTCAAAGTCATATCAGCTTCATGTCCTTTTTCTCCCATACATGGCTCCTGGCCACATGATCCCAATAGTTGACATGGCAAGATTATTTGCTAGGCGTGGGGTGAAAGCAACCATTATTTCCACTCCCCTCAATGCACCCTTCTTCTCTAAAGCAATTGAAAGAGATGGACAACTGGGTCATGATATCAGTATTCGCATAATAAAATTCCCATCTGCAGAGGCTGGGCTGCCAGAAGGATGTGAGAACTTAAGTTCTATTATTTCGTGGGACATGCATGCGAATTTCTTGAAGGCCATGAGCATGCTTCAACAGCCAATTGAACAGCTCCTAGAAGAATGCCACCCCCACTGTCTAGTGGCGGACATGACGTTTACCTGGGCTACAGAAGTTGCTGACAAGCTCAGGATTCCAAGGTTGTATTTCAGTGGAACAAGTAATTTTGCTATGTGTGTCTTTGATTCCCTAAAACGCTATGAACCCCACAGAAGAGTGGATTCAGATTTTGAGCCTTTTATAGTGCCTGGGTTACCGGACCAGATAAAGACGACAAGACAGCAACTGCCAGATTACTTCAAACAGACAACCGAGCATGAATTTACGAAGTTGGGAAATCAAGTTTCAGAATCAGAGCTGAGAAGCTATGGAGTCCTCGTGAACAGTTTCCATGAGCTGGAACCAGCGTACTCAGAACACTACAGGAAGGTAATGGGAAGGAAGGCATGGCACATCGGCCCACTGTCACTATGCAACAGGAACATTGAAGATAAAGCAGAAAGAGGAAATACAGCATCCATTGGTAAACATGAATGTTTGAGATGGCTCGACTTGAAGAAACCCAAGTCAGTTTTATATATTTGTTTTGGAACCTTGCTCGACTTTCCAGCTGCTCAACTACGGGAGATTGCTTTAGCTCTTGAAGCTTCTGGTCAGAATTTCATTTGGGTTGTGAGAAAGGGAGAGCTGAGAAAGCATGAAGACAAGGAAGAGTGGTTGCCAGAAGGATTTGAGAGAAGGATGGAGGGTAAGGGATTGATAATAAGGGGATGGGCACCACAGGTGCTAATCCTCGACCATAAAGCCGTTGGAGGGTTCATGACTCATTGTGGATGGAACTCAACATTAGAGGCAGTGACTGCAGGGCTGCCACTGGTCACATGGCCACTTTACGCTGAGCAGTTCGTTAATGAAAAGCTGATTACAGATGTTCTCAAGATAGGAATTGGAGTTGGTGCCCTGGAATGGTCAAGATATGCTAAGAAAATTCTAGTAATGAAGGACGACATAGAGAAGGCAATTGTTCATTTGATGGTTGGCGAAGAAGCTGAGGAAATAAGAAACAGAGCAAGGGAATTGCAGGAGATGGCAAGGAACGCTATGGAAGAAGGAGGATCATCTTACTCTGATTTAACTGCATTGCTGGAAGAATTAAGGGCCCTTGAGACAAGCAAGCAAGAATCCGCAGTCCATTAACATGTCTTGTTTTAATTTCCTATTACAATGTTCCTAGAGGTGTGATTAAGATTGCGGTGAAATGCGTTCTGCTTGTCCGTATTTAGTTTTTCACAAAAATAAAAGAGCATTTTACACGATTTTTTCCTGGAAGAAGAGGCATGTAGCTTCACTGACATGTGTTAGCTTGCTTCCTGTTCAACAAGAAAACCGTTGTGACTAGAATCCACATGAAACTATAGTTGAGGAAGTCCTACAAGTGTTTCTGAAAGTGTTAAGCATGAGAAGACAGGCGGTATCTAACACATCTTAACCAGCAAACTGTAGCTCTTAACTGGCCACGAGTTGTAAGTAAAAAAAGGTAACCATCCTTGAATGACGAAAACCTCTATATATAATATAACCTCTCTACATAAATAATAAAGGAAAATCTGGTGCATTGTTTATCGGTAAGAAACCCAGATATCACACAGCACAGGTTACCACCAACCAGTTCATGCTTTGCTAACTGCCTGGCACCTGTGAAGATTTTGCGTTTCATGCCTGCTCATAAAGCCACGAAGATCAACACAATATATTATAGAAGCACGTCTTCCTAGCTACCCAAGAGAGAGACTTGCAAGATGCATGCAAGAGTCGAACTTAAAACATAATATTGCACTGAAAAAGACTTGAAACACTACCTCGACAATAAAATCAATAGGGTAGCCATGAACCAATTGATTGGCAGTAATTTCATGTAATAAAAAGAAAATAGTTAATTGAATTGCGCGTTACCAGTCAAATTTTTTAGTTTTTTTTAAATATATATGTAGATTTTTACCATATATTTTTGTATATAAAAAAATTTTAAGGATAATTCAAAAAGTTCATACACATATCTAATTACGTAAATCAATAACTATTTATGCAACAAAAAAAATTATCAAGCCCGACTCCTACCTAGCTAAATTAATCAGTCAAACATGTGACCTAACTCATGGATTCAACTAGGTTCAATAATTTTTTTATATATAATGTTTTATAAAAAATAAACACCTATAAAATAAAATAAAACCAACAAAATATCAAAGTGATTGGATTTTTATCAAAAAAATAGTTTTTTAATTGGGTTCATGGATTCAATTGGGTTCAATAATTTTTTTTCAAAAATAAACACCTATAAACAAAAAAAACTAACAAAATATCAAAGTAATTGGAAAAAAAATCAAAATAAATTATATTGCTTAATTAATAATCAACCAAATATTAAGTGATGAAATTTGAGGGGAAAAAACAAGACAAAAAAATACAATTGTAATGGGTAAAAAAAAAAAGCAAAAAAGGCCAAGTCTCTCATGTTAGGAAGGTTCAGAGTTCCTAGGCCTCCAGAAAAAAGGCCCATGAGCACAGGCAAGGAGCAGCCCACATGTCTGGGCCTTATTTTTTTAATTTTTTTATATGCCTTGAAAAAAATAACAGGCGACACGTTACCTGCATTGCCTAGATTCCAACGATCTCTGGTCATCAAAAAAATCAGACTAATCTATTTCATACCAAGAGAAGCCTATTTTCAACTATATTTCGACCAGAAAAAACAAAAAACAATATCCTAGACACCTTCTGAAATATATTCATAGCCTCTAACAACCTAGAAATTGGCTTCAAAACCTATAATCAATCAGAAATAAAGATTATTTTCGAGTTTAGATCTATCATTTCAGTTAAATTTAAGAAGAGGGAATACCTTACATAAACTTTTCCCATAAAAAAAGAATTCATTAACTAGAATCCGGCCACTTTCTCTCTTCTCTCTCAAATTAAGAATCAAAAAATAAGAAAAATAAAGTTTGGAACTAAAATTGAATTTTATAAATTATTAGGGACTAAAAGTTTATAATTTAAGAAGTTAAGAGGACTAAAGTGTACATTTAACCCCAAGTTTAGAAAAATCATCCTTTTTTTGTGCTTCATTCATGCATAGATGTAAAATACCGTTGTTATTTGGTGTACTGAATTGATGGATGTTCTGCTTCTAACATTCTCTCCAGCTAATTAAGTAATGTAATTTTGCTCTTCTATGCTCACAGTGAAAATGCAGGTCTTCTGGGATTAACATGAGTTGGAAGGAAGTCAGGGAGTCATTCAAATATCGACAGGCTTTATGCTTTTATTTTCTGTGTTAGGTTAGTATTCCACATTGCATTGTTTTATTTTCTTCTTACTTATCATTTTTTAATGAACAATCAAATTTCTCTTGTCATAACAATCAATTTTCCTAGATTCTCTATTTGTCATGTCCTTTTGAAA
>Ga0307518_10001388_pt1 | contig 18006 bp, 20 predicted proteins | sample 25_EM_MG_FD_203889 | JGI IMG/M metagenome (GOLD analysis project Ga0307518, IMG submission 203889) | Populus trichocarpa ectomycorrhiza microbial communities from riparian zone in the Pacific Northwest, United States - 25_EM | ecosystem: Host-associated > Plants > Roots > Unclassified | place...
GGTCACCAACTCCAGCCGGACTAACCTCTTGTCCAGCCCTCTGCCTTCGTCCTCTGTCCGTTTTCGTCCGGACTTGACCAGACCCCCTACCGGAGTAGACCCGGACTTGACATGGTCAGTGCGACAGATGGAAGAATATTGCAAAGGCATCTGTTGTCACCTCGATGATAATAGTGGACTTTGAGGTTGGCATACCCCAGAAAACTACATATCCAGTTTAGTATCTCATTGTAGCCTTTTTTGACAGGGAGTGCTTTTGCGTATGCACAATATATCTGCGGAGGCCAAAACTGCATGAAACCTTTTGCAACATGTGATGGAGGATATCAAGTATGCTGAGAAGGAATACGAAGTTACTATTGCTGCTTGGTGTACCAATGCCGCAGGTGACGCAAAGAAGATGCGCAAAGATCTTGTAAAGAAAATGCCCTGGATTATCTCACTCGACTGCACTGCCCACCAAGTCAATCTGGTTGTTTGCAATCTTTTTAAATTGAAATCAGCCTACTTGAAAACTGTTGATAAGGCTACCGAAGTTATCAAGTGGTTTAACCATCATTCTCGTGCTCTCGGCTTACTTCGGAAGGAGCAACTCGGGACGTATCAGAAGATACTCGCGCTAATCCAACCTGTTATCACACGCTGGACCTGCCACTTCCTCTCAACTCGATGCCTACTCGAAACAAGTGGTGCTCTTCATCTGTGTTGTATCAAAGAAGAAAAGGAGCTTGAGAAGTGTGGAGGAGACCGGCAACAAGACAAAGCCAAAGCACGTCAGATAATCCAGACAGTGCTAGATGTTGAGTGTTGGGCTGACATTACACTGTATGTCTTCAATGGTTTGCATTGTTAATGTCCAGATTTTGATGTGTTCTCTCTAAACTCTAGTGTTAAAATCCATCTCAAGCCTCTTGCTGTTGCCGCAAATATCTTACAGTCTTCCGACACTCGCTTGGATACCACCCTCTTAACTTGGGGCAATTTGTATAGAATATATAGTGATCCGGCCCTCGATGATGCAGTCCGTGCTCAAGTCCTTAATAGCCTCTCAAAGTGCTGGCTACAGATGGATCAAGATGCATTTATCTCTGCTGTTATTATGAATCCATATGTCCGCTGGAAAGGCTTTGCGCATGGCAAACCCCTACTTTCTCCCGTTGGCCTGTACAACATCGCCAAACGTACTTGTGAACGCATGCTCCGAATCCACCTGGGTCTCGAATTTCACAGCACTTTTTTTGACTACTTGATGGAGTCAAATGAGTTCTCCAGCTCTTTGATGGGTCTCACTGAGTGGAAGCAGCTTTGTGAACAAGAGGTGCGCACATTCACTCAGTGTTGCAGTGATTTAGTCTTAAGTTGTTTATTCCCAGCAAACAAATGTCAATCTCGTGCGGCTCTGGGAACGACTCGACACTGGCGTTTCATACGGTCGCAACATCCTCGTCAACTTTGCGGTCCGTATCCTCAGCATTGTGACCAACAGTGCTAGCTGTGAACGAACATTCAGTGAATTTGGGATCATACACACGAAACAGCAGAACCGGCTGTCTGAAGAGAAGGTCCACAAGACAACATTGGTCAAAATGGACTTGCAGCGAGACCAATCCAGCGCTGGTCTACTCCAAACACGGAAAAGAAGACATTTTTCCGACTTCGAAAGCCAGTCTTCGCCAGAGCGCATGTCAAGATCGTGCTCAGATGTCGAATACAGTGACTCGGAAGGCATTTCGGACGCATCGGCAACTCCTTCGTTAACCAACCTCATTCATGACACTGCCGCAGATCCACATGACCCAACTGGCAGTGTCGAGTCTGAACCAGGTAATACTACAACCCCAGTTTTAATTCCACTTAAAGATCTATTTGATTATACACTTTCTATGGACATAGACTACTGGACTGGTGGCTTCAGGAAACTCAATGAAGAGTTGGCGTGCTACAACGTACTGGAGTCCTCAACTCTGAGCATTTAAATTTATTTACGATTTGCATAATCATGTGTTAGATATGTCCATTTTTGGTACTTATCCTCCTTCCTAATTGGTTTGTTGACTAGTGGTTAATAGCTTTGACTGGTTCAAGGTTGACCGGTGGATTTTATTAACCTCTTGGGTCTGATGGGTCTGACTACCATCTATGACAACACTGCTGGGGATAGGGGACTTGTCTTTACGATGTAGCATATGATCCACTTCGGTTTTCGCCTTCCCTCTGGGATCGCGTGGGGCACCCTGGAACGAAGTAGTACCAAACTGAGCGTTACCACGTCCACAAGACGTCAATACTACATACTTGGTCCAATGGATCAGGAAAAGAACGGTTCACGGTGGTGCGGTTCTTCTTGGACATTATGGTGTAGTCACTAGTACTCCAACAAGGGTTGTTGGCAAGAGTGGGAGGGATTCCGGAATTGCTGTAATTGAAGGGCAAGCCCAAGTCGCCTTGCACGGCACTGGCAATCTATAATATCACCGCACAATCACAGCATATTCAGGCGCTTCGGGAGCTGCGAATGCGACATTTATTCTGGCTGATACTAGCCGTACTAGTGAATAATCATCCTGTGCGTGTCAAAGATAGCGAATGTGGGGTTAGCAAAACGTTGAATGGAGGATATCTGGACATTGCCTTGGGCTGAGCCTACTGCCTGATAGATAGTAGTAGGGTGCATCTCATGCGCCCCAAACACTAGAGTAGCCTTGGGGTGTCTGTTCCAAGTAAGTCAATCAAAGGCCAGCGAACTTAACGAAGTACAGTCATTAACTGCCACTTGAAACAGCTAACTCGCCGCCTCTCTAGCAATCACAATAACAACAAAAATTCAGATTGGAAAGGTGGAAGTTCTAGTATAACATTACTACATGTAGCACACAATTTTTTGCCAATAAAAATATCGATGACTGAATGAGAATCGTCTGTCCAAATTCTGTTGATTTATCACACATGTCACCACTTGAAACAGACCAAATATGGTATATCACAGCACAGCAATCTTTGTCATCGCTTATCACCTCTTATCACCGTGCTACTCCTCTTCACTTCCTCCGTCACTTGCACTGTCGTCCGGTGCGCCATTGTCACCTTCGTTCTTGCAGTTACCATTGCTAACCCCCAATTTCTTGGGCTTCTTCGCCACCTTTTCCAGCTCCCCTCTCATTGGTTTCTTCCAGCCAGGTCGCCGCTTCTCAAGTTTCACAAGGTCCCTCTCTGCTTCCCAAAGATGCAATGCTCCATGGTAGGCTTCTTTTTGCACCTTGTTCCTTTCCTTCTGTGCCTCATCAGCTTCTTTCCAGCTCGCCATGAGCTGAGATTGCTCCTCCCATTGTTTCTGCCGATTCTCACGATCCACTTTGTCCTGTTCAAGCGCCTTCTCGTGCTCGACTACCCGCATGTAAAATTCATTGCCAGTAAGTAGCTTGGGTAAGCCATCCCCATTTAGCTGACCTTTCCTCTTTTTCTTCTGCTTTTCCTCTTGTGCAGCCAGCTGTTCAGTGAGGCGGTCGCAATACATAGAATGCAAGACAGCAGAAGACTGCATCCCAAGTAATGCAGTCTTATATCTTGCTTCTTGGTTGTATGAGTCTTGCAGGGCATGCTGGTAAGCTTGTTCTGTTGTGTTTTGCGGTGATCCATCAAGCAGTTCATGTGTGCGCTTCCGTGTGGGTGAGATCAACGAAGGTGTGTATTCAGGGACGTGGTGTGATGAGGTGAGAGGTGTATTATCTGCTAGAAACGAAGCTGACATTGATGCAAGTGAATCCATTACATTGTCAACAGCAATATGCCATGAGGGTCGAACTCCCGACTGGACTGTAGCTGGTTGATGATCGAAGGAAGTTTGTGGGATGATGAATGGATCATCGGAGTTGACAGGAGGCTGTGATGATGGCCCAGGAGTACATGGAAGATTGGTGGGCACAGTCTTTTGGTACAGGCGAATAGCGGATGACAGTGCATGAACAGGACTGGGCTGTGGAAGTGGCAAGCAACCTCGTGACGATGTTTCCAAACTTGGAGCCATTGTCTTTTTTGTTATGTGACTGGGATCAAATGGCCACACACCTGTCACCTTAAAGGCTGAACGGATGAGTTCTGGTGTTAGGGTCTTCTGGTGAGCCCTTCCATAAATTGAGACGAAGTTTTCTTTTGTGACACGTTGTCACTTTGATCCAAAGAACCACCGCTGTTCATTGCTCCATGCCTGCTTCAGGGGACCAAACACCACAACATCAAGGCCTTGATAAATGTGTGTCGAGTGTGCAGGATAACAAAGAACATGGATATTATGTTCTCGAGCGTAGGCAAGGAAGCCCTTCGTATAATGTGAGTTGTGACCATCAACAAGAAGGAGGCGTGCACGTCCATCTGCCTTATTGTGTGTCTTCTTGTCAAAATCTTCGATCCAGAGTTTCCCGATGACACCATCAGTCCACCCTTTCTGTGAGTGGGCAATACTTTAATGAAGTACTGCTCAGCTGACCAGCATTTTTTAGGATACAATTCACTCACGATGCCTGCAATGTGTTGTCTTTGTGCCAGTTTGTTGAAAATGATTGACCTTTGTAGATGATCGTTGGTGGGATGCTACTGCCGTCTGCACAGACAGCAACAAGGACAGTGATGTTCTCTTTATTTCCGTCACCTTGTTCATGTTGAATCTTTTGTTTCACAGCCCCAATGACTCTATCTTTCAAGCCATGACCGGGCTGAAAGCCTGTCTCATCTGCCCCCCAAATACAGTCTTCGTCAATATTATACTTCTCGAGTGTATCTTTAAGGAGGTCACACCATGACTTGTGGGTGTTCTCGTTCACTGCACGGCCCCGATTACTGTCCAAAGGTGAGCTCCAGTAAGTTCCCAGTTGCTCTGAATGACGATTGAGAAACCGGTCTATCCATCTCTTTCCAACTCCAGTTTCTGGAAATTTATCCCCAAGTCGGGCCTGTGCAACCAAATTGGCATGATGCTTGAGGGTGCTGCGTGTGAGCGGGAATCCTCGTGCTGCAAGTTCAAGGCAGTAGGCGACAAGTGCCTCTTCTTCTTCTGCGGTAAGCCATCCATAGTTTTCTGCATTTGCTTCCTGACAACTCCTTCCTCCATCAAGTTGTCTCATGAGAGTGATGTGGCTAATAGTCACATTCTTCCCCATCTTCTTCATCTCCTCTTCTGCCTCCTGGCACAGAGCACGCAAGCTTCGCCTGTCCTTTTCATCTTTCTCCTTGTCCTCTTTGTGTAGTTTCATCGCATATGCAAGGCCTTCTTCCTGGTTTGATATTTTGATGCGGTGTTTTTCAGCATTGGATCGGGCATGTCTACCCATGGTGCTGTAGGTTGTTGATAGGCTGACATGGTGCACGGTGCTTAGTTTTTTAGTCTTTTGTTGTGACCCTGCCGCATATTTGCGTACTAGCACCTTTCCTAATAAGGCATATCTCAGTGCCATAGCTGACCCTCCTGACATGCTCAACTGGCATCTCACTGGCAAAGCCAATATGCTCCGATAAAGATGTTGGATGGTTGGGACATCATGGCAATAGCCTCATCTACCTTGTGTGGTCAATTTTGGGGTCAATATATATATATTCCTGCTATTTAGTGCTAAATAGCACATATTTCACCATTGAATCCTCATCATGGCGACAAATTCCAATGTAAGAATGCCTGTCGTGTCTGCACAATAAACTGAATAGGTGTACTGATCTACCACTATATTTGTTTTGTATGATCTATGCAAAATTCGACCATGGGACCCGTTTGTTTCAAGTGGCAGTCATGTTTCAAGTGGCGGTTAATGACTGTACATGCTAAACTTTCACCAACCATCATGTTGTGACACAGCCACAGCGATCCCAATGCTCTTCCGCCCGTTCCGCGGACAGGACGCATCTAGAACACATCATCCTCACCTGTATCAATGTAGTGTGACATCCCATGCAGCTGCATAACTTGGTGTACTTCATATAGTCAAAAAGTTGAGGTCCGTGACGGCCAAAAAGTGTGATGAGAGTGGGATTCGAACCCACGCCCTTTCGGACCAGATACCCTGTGGTCATCTAATGACCTAGTCCTTAGTCTGGCGCCTTAGACCGCTCGGCCATCTCACCGTGAGTGCCTGTGCATAGAAGCTCTTCGTAGCTTGCGACTTCGCTGTCGGTGGCCGTGTCGTGGCTGTCCGAACAATGGTCGTTGCAGTTCTCGGCGCCAGGTGCCCTACCCGCCGGGGATCCTTGGCCTGCGTTATAATAACAAGGATCCCATTTTTTTTACGACCATCGCAACAGCCATCATGCCCTTCAAGTTCTCCCATATATTCTACCCCCCGAGGAATATAAAGATACCCGGGGAACTCAAGGGCGCAAGGCGACACAGAGCCAGAGACTTGTCAGTTCCATTTCTGATATCTGGCATACTAATAATAGCCTGCTCCAGTACTGGGATTATTCCCTCTCCCTGGCGCAACAGATTGTCTGAAATCAGGAAATCTGTCCAGGACGCTCATCAAGCAGCAACAGCTCATATCTAGCCGTCCTCATACATGCATGAAATCGCGATCGGCATGAAGCCTGGTGAATGAAGAATGTAGGATATACGATGGAGGACATGCGCAAACGACCACGTCTATGACCTTTATGAACTTATGCCCTATGTGATTGTCGTTGTGATTTCCTGTAGCATTAGGATCAGAGGGATATGTAGACTAGAGGATGTGGTACAAACAGAGAACCGCTACGATTCCGTCAACACTTGCTTGCCAGTCGCACGTTTCTCTGCAATCTCCTCTTTGATTCCTTCAATCTCCTGTCTCGTGATCATCCGCCGTCTAGCAACAGCCTGTAGTATCTTGTCTCTCCGCAGGTGGCCCGTTAACCGCCACCCCTTGCTTCCTGACTGCGTCGAGCGGACAAGTTCGTACCTCCTCCAACGAACGAGGGCCTTGAGAGAGAACTTTTCTTCGAACCATGCCATTCGCTCCTTTCTTGCCGTCCTGTCCATGTCCTCCATATCCAGCGGGTAGTAGAACGGATCGACAAGACCAACAACAGCTCGCTTATATGTCCTATGCCTCCCAACAGGCCGCATACCCATGCGAGTCTGTCTCAGAGGCGAGATATAATTCGCAGTACGGATATACGTCGTCTTCACGCCATACGCTGCAGCGAGGTACGAACGAACGTCGGTTTTGGTGATAGACTGCGACACGCGGAACGTCGCCTCGTACGGGTTGTACGGCTTCCCAGCCGGTGTGTGGTTCCGCACCATGCGGAAGATGATGTTGGGGAGGTACACTTTCTGCCCGACGACCTCTGTTTGCTTCTGCCCGCCCTTCTTCTGCACGAGTTTGATTCCCCGCAGCCGGGACCGTCGCTCGTTCAGTGCGTCAAGCCACTCTGCCTCGGAAAGGTCTCTCCCGTGCTCGTCCATGAGCTCGCCCTTGGCAAGTTGGCGCCGGTAGTGGGAATACTCGCTCGCGGTGAGGTCGCTGTCGGGTGAGGGGAGGAAGTCTGGGTGTTTGCGTGCGCGACGTTCCTTGACGGCTAGCGGGGCAGATGCCTCGCGTGCTGCTGCTGCATGCTTTGGAAGTGCAGATGCAGCCTTGGGTGGTTTTGTCGAGTACAGTCGCTGGACCACGCGTCTGAGCGACTGCATTTATGAACTGACTTGGAACAAAGTGAAAAATTCAAGAGCGTAAGCGTCACGTGGTGACCGCCCCTAGTAAAACCCCTTGAAGGTAGACCACACTCGTCGAACATGGCGTTGTCCTGTTCTCGCTTTTTTCGCTTTCTCCGTTCCATCGCAGAACCCACTATCATCATCGTCTGCTTCTCCACACTCCTTACATTCGTTTTCATACTCTACCAACCCACACCAGGACCAGGCATATCGCAGCAAGTAGGATGGCAGTCGTGGGACTCGGTCGGCGGGACACCCTCAGAAGGAGGAGCGACGCAGGAACCACCGCCGTCCGATTCAGACTGGTGGAATGTGACGTACCCACAAGACGATAGCTCGAGTTACCCTCTCGACACCTGGACACCTCTCTTACCGCATGACACAGGATGTACTACGTGGCCCGTTTCGTTTATTGGCGATGCACTTACCCTTGTTGCTTGCAGTGTCGGAGATCGCCATCACGCGGTGTGTGGTGTCTGCGAGCATGGTCGGCGACCTGTGTGCACCCGCTACCACCGTTGAGCAAGACGCCGTCAAGGGCAAATGGGTGCGCGTCGACCGTGATCTGAATCTCCAGTCCGGTCTTTGGTCTCTGGTAAGACAAAGCATATATGCGGACTTGATGCGATCTCTGATACGCTTGACAGAATATCTACTATAGGCGCACGCGCCGGCTGGATATTCCCCTCGTCTCGGATCTCATGCTTCTTCCACCAGGTGAGGAACCGTCCCCGCGAACAGATGACTGGTTCAAAGTCAAGCATTCCATCCGTGACGGCGTCATGCGCACCGAGCCTCTCTACTTGTGGTACAAGGCCGGAAAGTCTCTCAACGAAATGTCGACAGAGGAGAGACAACAAATGGTTACTGAGCTTGATATCTTGTTTGGAGAGGATCGTCCGTGGTACGGATTTGAAAAGCTTGAACCTGCTGTTACTCCAGAGAAAGAGGGGAGGCTGGACAGTGTGTTTGTGACCTATCGACGTGGCGTGAAGGGTAGGTGGGACTCGTGTTGGCGTGATGCAATCTCACTCTACTGTTTAGCCGTACCTCGCGCTCCCCCGCTTCACTTTTCTCAGGATGGAAAGTTCAAGATCTTGCAAGTCGCAGACCTGCATTACTCGGTCTCTCGCGGGGATTGCAGGGACACGGACATCTTCCCATGTCATGCCTCCGACAATCTCACTAGCTCTTTGCTCGGCCGCGTGCTCGATGCGGAGAAGCCCAACCTTGTGGTCTTCACGGGGGACCAGCTCAACGGACAGGACACATCATGGGATCCCAAGTCGGTGCTTGCAAAGTTTGCAGTGGAAGTGACAGACCGGCAGATCCCATGGGCAGCGGTGTTTGGGAATCATGACGCCGAGGTTGGGGAGATCCGGCAAGAGCAACTGAAGAAGATGCAGGCGCTGCCGTACTCGCTCGTCCAACAGGGTCCCAAGGATATACATGGTGTTGGAAACTATGTTCTGAAAATCAAGAGTGCGGATGGGTGAGTGGTTGTACGGTTTGTATGCAATGGGATGGACGATGACGATATCCACGAGCAGCTCTGCCACGCACCTTCTGACGCTGTACTTCCTAGACTCGGGGTCGTACTCCAAAGGTTACTTTGACTGGTTTGGATACTTCTTCCCGACGGAATACGACTGGATACACGAGGCAAGGGCATTTTTGGACTGCCATCATACTATCTGCATTCTGAATTTGGATCACAGGACCAAATTGACTGGTTCTTGCGCGAATCAGCGTCGATAGATCCCATTGAGCGTCCATTTACTCCGGACGCTGCTTCTGATCTCGAGGATCTGTGGCCAAGGCAGTCAGGCCAGGTTCCTCCTATGACGCACAAGCTGGCCAAACCGAATGCGCTCATGTTCTTCCATATCCCATTGTGAGTCCCATCTTCGGACCCAAGTCTGTTCGACGCGATGTTGATGAGGGATGTGACAGACAAGAATCGTATGGGACACCCGATACGGACAAGCGGACGGGACTTCCGCTCGATGTAGGTGCAACATGGGAAACATCAGGCGCTGCCAAGAAGAATGGAGGCATGTTTGAAAAAGGTTTGTTGACTGCATTGGAATCGGCACATCGCAATGGCGGTGCTATTCCTGAAGTCAAGGTTGTTGCAAATGGACACTGCCATGGTGGGTTTGCACGAAATCTAATTGATTGTCCTGATTGAGATATCCTTGATAGTGACCGAGGACTGCAAGCGGATCAAGGACGTCTGGCTGTGCTTTGGAGGTGGAGGGTAAGTGTCGGGCGTGTGTGTATATGTTCGTTATGTTTGACAATCGTTTCTCTAGTTCGTATTCTGGCTATGGAAGGGTCGGGTAAGTCGATGTCTCCTTTGGTGACTGTACTGTCTCGAATGCCTCTACAGGTTCGATCGGAGGTTCCGTGTGTATGATATCTCGGACTATGGAGAGACTATTAAGACATATAAGCGAACGGAGCACGACGAGTTGCTTGACGAGTATATTCTTGCTGGTGCTGGTGCCCCTCCGTATAATGATTCGTAGATTATTATGTAGTGTATGTTTCTTGATTTGGGATTTGTTTCTCATGATGTGTGTGTGTGGGCCTCAAGGAGGTCGCCTCGGCTGTTTTGGCTTGTACAAACCCTCGGACGCACGACACGTCGAAGAGATGTCCTCTGGCCAGCAGCCCCCGCCAGCGTACGACGGGCACAAGCCACGGCGGGACAACCACTCCGTGTCGTCGACGCACTCGTCCGCCTCCGCATCCTCGTCCTCGCGCAATGGTCGTTCGCACACACACGTACGTCCCAGTTCCACTCTCTATGGTCCGATTCTCAAACGCACCCAGCCTGCTGTCGAGTCTGCGGTCACGCGTCTGCTCGTGGCAATCAAGCAGCTCCTCGAATCGCTCACTCTCTGGAGCAATTTGCAGATGTCCGAGTCGCAGATCAGCGACGTCTATGTGCGTCTGGGCAATGACTTCAACGCAGCTGTGGCTGCATTTGCCTCGTTCAATATCGACATGTCGTGCGTGGCCCACTTCGTCATCGCATCCAGGCAGCCACGTTTGTGGAGCACTGATTCTATGTATGTCTTGCAGCGACCTCATGTCCGTGCCCGAAGACCTGAGAGAGGTCCTCGAAACGTGTCTCGCTGAAGACGCATCCCAAGAAAACCTGGCTATATATCTACCAAAGGTGCGACAGATCATTACAAATCTGCTTCATGGCCTCCGTGCCAAGCAGTCCATGTACCGTCGCTTTGTATCCGAGCACCAGTCCCGCCAACGTTCCTCCCATTCCCGCACAGACAGTCGGTCCTCGAGGTTGGATAAGTCGTCCTCTCGGCGGGAAGAGGAGACACGTCACAAGTCCCATTTGTCCCGAGGTACAACCGCCGAGGAAGAGAGAGAGAGGAATGCGGATCGGAACAGGGACAGCAGCACTGCTCCGAGAGCGTCCGTACGAGCATCAACGAAACGTCCAGAAACGCAGCCACGCATGACGCCACCCCCATTCGAAGAACCCGACGATGATGCGCCTGCACCCAGCGAACAACGCCCCGTATCCACTCCCCACACAAACGGTCACATTGACCGCTCCCCTCAGCCTCCGCAGACACGACATTCCCAACCAGCCCCACAGCCGTCTGGCTCTGCTTCCCATCCCGATTCTTCAGCACGTGCATCGACCGATACTGTCGTCCCACAGGTGCCTCCTTCCTCTTCACAACCCCCTGTCCAGGACAAGGGCATGTCACCCACTTCAGCGTCACAGTTTTCCCCTGTCCCTTCAACTGTTAAACGCTATTCCCTAGTTGACGGGCCCATCTCTCCGCCATTTACGTCCCCGCCGGCTGTCGTTGTCGAGTCCCCTGGCATGGACGATGCCAACGGCGACGGGCCATCCCCTCCAAAGACCCCGCCAATGGAGACAGATGCTCCTGGCGTGTCCAGCTCATTGGCGGCGCTCAAGAACCGTGAGGTCCTCGAGCGCCGCGCCTCGAAGCGATTCTCGACGTACCAATTCAGCAGGATGACGGGGAACATTTTGACCCGGGAACGGACGATTTCTAGTTCGCCGAGCCGTCGCTCGATGGCTGTTTCGTCCAACTTGACGCCTGGCGAGCTGGCTGTGCTCACTGAGGTGGACGAGCCAGACGTGAAGCCGTCGTCGTCGGGTAGTGCTGTAAAGAAGGCTTCGCGTACGCCGTCTCCCGCAGGCACGGAGCCTGCGCCGCCTGTTCCCCCACTGCCATTCCCTGCTGTAGATGTGTCGCGTGCGCCATCATTGATGCAGACCCCATCGAAGAGAAGCAAGCTGTCGGAGACGGTAGAGACTCCAGAACCACCACAGTCGGCGTCGTTCCCTGTGTTTCTCCAGGTCGGTCGCGAGGTCAAGAAGGTCTCGTTGGAAGCTGGGACGACGTTTGCGTCTCTGCGTATGCTCTTTGTGGATAAGTTCTCGTACAATCCTGGCTTTGAGAATTTCCCTACTATTTATATCCGTGACCCGTCGAGTGGTGTGCAATATGAGCTCGAGGACATTGAAGAGATCAAGGAGAAGTGTTTGCTATCACTGAACATCGAGCGTGAGTGGTCACTCCTCATTTGGCTTGGATACTGTGCTCATCGTGACCTTAGCCCTTGACCAGATTAAGCAGCACATCGACTCACAAATATCGACTCTTTCCAACGACATCAAGGAACTTAAGTCTTCGATGGCAAGCAACCGCCGAGCGTCCCACCACCAGAATCCTATCGTGGCACACGAGTTCGCAGAGAGCACGCCTATCGCAGATCGTCCATCTGACAAACAGTTTCAACATGTCGCAAGGCGCTTATCTCGTATCGTCGGCGATGCTCGGAGCCCCTTTATTCAACCCCAGATGACAGGGCAATCTCTTCAGCTGCAGCCACAAATCACTGGGGCATCGGTCATGTCAGAGTACTCCAACAGGGTCGTCAATGATCTGAAGACACAGTTCGACGAAGTACAGAATCTGCGTCGGGATCTTGGCATTATGAGGCAGCTATACTCGGAGTTCATGAAGTCGACGAAGGAGTCGCTGAATACGCTGCGCACGCAGACACAATCTGTCAAGCAGATTGCTAATACTCAAGTGGGTGGCGCACGCGGCTTCATCGACAGTGGCAAGGACAAGCTAGACTCGCGCAGCCAGAATGTGCTGACCAAAGTGGAGGAGCTCCAGGACTCTGTGGAAAGTCTTAGGGACGACGTAGTCAAGCGTCACATCACGCCAAAGCCACAGCTACTCAAGACCATCCAAGAAGACATCGCATCTACGGCTACGGAGCTATCGTCCCTGAAGGAGCACATCGACACCATCAAGCCGATGTGGAAGAAGACGTGGGAAGAAGAGCTGCAGAATATCGTCGAAGAGCAAGGTTTCCTCAGCCACCAAGAGGAGCTGCTCGCAGACTTATTGGAAGACCACAAAGCGCTATCAGACATCCTTGACCACATCCACAAAGTCATCAGTCTTAAGGGAAACACCCCGAATCGTTCTGCACGCGGACGCTTCAAGCAACTTGCTGCAGACGAAGGCCACGACGGGCTAAACACGGTCCTGATGGAGATCCGCACTGCCGCTGTGGACCCGGAGAAACGGCTCAAGGCGATCGCGGCGAACCAAAAGAACCGGGAACGCGAGCTCGCTAATCGGTCAGACGAGTTCCAGAATGAGTTGGCTGGGTTCGTGGGCGGGAAGAAGTTGAAGATGACGGGGGGAGCAGAGGAAGCAGAGAGGGTGAGGCAGAGGAGGAATGAGTTGGCTTTGAAGGCAATGTTCAGTATGCCGGCGGCGGGTGGGGCGGCCATTGCTCCTCCCACACCCACCACTACCACCGTCAGTACCGTCACCGCGTCCGGTACTATGACAGCAGGGGGGGTGAACTCGGTACAGCAGGCTTCGCAGACTCATGCTCATGTTCAGCCGAACAGGTCAGACTGACTGTTAGCTCTTGATACACGTAGATTATCCTTTCGTTGGATTATTTTTTGTTTTGTACTAATTGGGACAATGTTGCATACTTTCTGATAAGCTTTTCAAGGGAATTCACACGCTCGGCCAGGAAAGGAAGGACTTTCAAAAGTCACATATTCTCACGACTTAAGGTATTCCCAGAACCCTTGCTCTCCAAGCAAGGGAATGCGATGCCTGGCGGCTTCTGGGGCCGAGAGTACTGCAATCACAAAGTCAGAAATGCGACACCTTTCTTTGAAAAGTCCGCGAATGATTATCGTTATTTTGATCTCCGTGCCACTGTGCTTGACGTGATTTTGAGGTAGAACAGAATAACAAGGTGTTTGCCGCCTTCCCCTAGTAGTTCCCAAGCTAGATCAATGACACCCAGCAGTGCGTCAGAGGAATATCTTCTCGCTGAGTCTGCCTGGATTCTGGAAGAGATTATAAACTACTTACTCTGTCAGCACAGGCGCTCTTCAAGTCACGCCGTCATGGTCGGTCCATCCTCCCCAGCGCCCACCGATGAAATCGATAAAGGCAACGTGGTTTAGACCACGGGGTAGAATAAGTGCCTCCCCCCATCCACACGGTTTGCTTCACTGCGACTGCCATCATGCCAGTCATCCATTTGCATGAAGAAGCTCAGATCCAGCCTCGCGTCATGGTCACCAGTCCGACCCCCATGGGCAAGTCTAACTTCATCCTCGATACATCGGGGTTAGCGAGTGCATTCGGTGGTCCAGAAGCCATATTCTTGCTTGCGCTGGTTCACCTCTATACAGGTAGAAGATGGCTGGGGTGGTATAACTCTCCTGGATCCTATTTTTTGGGAAAGCTCCTCGCGTGTATCGCGGACGAGTTGCCAATCCTGAACATCATCTCCAAGTCTGGCGGCCAGTCAGAGAAGCCCCCCAATGCTGCCGAGCTGTTCAAGTACGACGGCCGGAAGGGCCCCAAGTTTAGAGCTATCCACTCTGGGGCTGTAATCGACGAGACTGGTCACCTGGCCGCTGTTTTCGTGAAGGAGTGCGCAGGAAAACCTGCTACTCTCATCTCAGACAGGGAGTCCCACCCTGTCAATATCACCATTGCCAACCTTCATCACACCCCTCCCCCAAAAGTACCCCTTGCGGGATTTCAAACTCATATTCGCGCATCGGTTGGTGCCATCGTACCCATCATCGTCAGCTGTGCTGCATGTGCGGCGAGCGGCTTTTATCATGACTGGTATTGCTTCTCCGTGATTTCGCTCGGTATCATCGGCAATGGTTTATCTTGCTTGGTTATCGGATCTGGAGAGTTGATCTTCACCCATCCCAAGCCACAAGAGGACTTGCCACCCGAAGATGGTCTCCTCATCACCCCTGAACAAATCATCTTGTTGAAAGGTGGTGAAGGCGCCGTTAATTCGGTCACACGTGGAAGATTCTCACTGCACTTCGACAACATCCCTCTCATTGGACCATGCGCCATATTGCTTATGCTACAGTCTGTCGCCCAGTTGCTCCTTGTACCACAAGGCTCTGTTTTCGGTCAGTTGATGTTCGTAGCGTCAATCGTCGTGTCTTGGTTGTATAACCTTTGGCTTTCTTCTTTGGATGAGGAGAAGATCCAGAGGGGCATGTTGATGGACATTCTCGAACTCAAGCAGCAGGACCGCAGTTTAACCAAGTTCACACTCGGCACCCGTACTGGTATGGCGGTGTTTGTTGTCCTTGCATCAAACGACAGGGAAAAAGCGAGAGAGATTCTGGATTCTCTCCTTCCCAACAGTGGGACATGGGACAAGTGGAAATCTACCATCGTTGGCCGACTCAAAAATGGACAAGAGCTTCTGTTCAATGAGTCTGATTGGAGTGACTCTCATGAAATCAATTTGTTGAGGATGCTGTATAAAGATGCCCAAGCTGCATACCATGGTTTCGAAGATTCGAAGATTTTGTTGTATGAACCCTGTTGACACAAATCCATCAGTCACAGCCTTTCTAATTATGCCTCGAATGAAACAGTTGCTATCCTCATGCTATTGTCACTCCGATGTTTACATTACTATTCATTTGTGTTCGACAGAACAAGGGAATGGTTTGCCAACCCCACAGTGCCGTGAGGGAAGACATACTGTCCTGTACAAAACCGTCATGCGGGAGCATCATGAGGTTACTAGGATGTGAAAACGGACTGATCAAAAAAATGGTACTGTAAACATAGTGGGTTACCAAGGAGTTTCAATGTAAGAAATAGTGAGATTTGAAAAGCCCTAGTGACTATAGCATCAACAAAGAAGCATAGTCACCATAGTAATGCAGAACCACGACATGTGCGAGGGATCACCCTCATAGCGAACTCGCCCTTGAGGAGCCTCACTACAGAAAGCTCAACAGTTGTGCTGTTTTTGAACATGGGGGCCGGCCGAATATGTACCGCATGCCAGAATGGACTAGGACGTACCTCAACTGGAATTAACCACCCCAACCAGCGCAGGTCTCCATTGTACACTGCTCTTGCAATAAGGTGGGCGCCCCTGTTCCCAATGAACAACCTTAAATCCAAGGAGGTCACAGTTCCATTGACTCGTAATAGTGACAGTATTCGATCCTTTCACTGCCGCCTGGTTTACTCACAATCAAAGCAAACGTGGCAGCGGCCTCACCTGATCACTAGCCCTTTCCTTGACTATCATTGTCACTGTGACCTGTTGGGAGGTCCTGATAACGCAAACCTTTTCTCATTTGCTATCTTCCGTCACTGCTGTGAGCAGACCACGAAGTTTTTGATACGGCTTATTTGTTCAGCCGTTCTTCATACGGTGATCATCTCACGGTGATCAGCATCTTGTCTTTGTCCGTCACTGACGTGCTTGATGGGGTATCTTTCCATCAAATCCCCTATGCGTACCCCGTCATGGATGGCAGTACGTACTTCGCCGGCATTTGGCGCTAGCTTAACTTGTGCCAGGCAGACCCTGCCAAGACTCTGGATTTCCAAGGGGTTCACCTGTCGGGCAAGGGAAAGTCGTAGTATTCTGTAATCACAGTCACCGCGTCGTGCCGTTCTCTCCCCAATAGAAGGAGTAGCTGCAGACAAACTGTAGCGAGAGGAACAGCAGGGAAGGGGATCAATCATGACTGGCGATGCCGTGACATCGGCGGGGGCAGTGTGTTAGCACTCTCCTTTGCGCACTGATCTGCACTGACGAATCGCTTGACCGATCGGCCGGACATCATTGTCCTGCCGGAGTTGGAAGGCTCGAAAGAGCGCGATGACAGGATGGAATTGAAATTCATGTCACAGACTTCAGGTGCTTTAGCCTGTTCAGGGAAATTCAAGAAGGCTCCGCAACTGACGGATTTTCCAGGTAGATATGTATCAGCTGTTACATGCTCGCCATCAGCCGTTGATGCATGGCACACACATCCAAAAAACTACGAAGGCTTAAGACCCCATGCACCTACTTAGGCCGCCTTACACGGCCACCCGAAGGTGAAAATCGGCCGAGTGTCACGGGCCAGCGGACGGTAGCCCAAGGACGGACTGTCACCATGTAACACGGGCTGGGCTCAAGTTGGATATTATCACCTTGTGATATGGGTGGGCTATGGTGCTGTTTTAGGGAGTGGATAAGGGTGTAATCACCATGTCATATGTGTGGGCCGAGATTTGCTGTAATGGAAGGTAATGGGTGGGCTAGGAAACATTAGTACCAATGAATATAGTAGGGCTGAGCCACTTGGCAATAAGGTGGAACTACAAATAGAACTACAGGTTCACTGCCAGGGTTTGACTACCACGGGTTAACTAACTTGGGTTAACTAACTTGGGTTTACTACCGCGGGTTAACTAACTTGGGTTTACTACCGCGGGTTAACTAACTCGGGTTAACTAACTCGGGTTTACTACCGCGGGTTAACTAACTCGGGTTGACTACCATGGGTTAACTACTGTGGGTTAACTACTGTGGGTTAACTACCACGGGTTAATGAACTCGGGTTGACTACTGGAGGTTGACAGCTGCGGGTAATAAGGCTGCGGAAAGAGTACTGCAGCCTAGCACAGCTGCGGTGTACATGTACCTAACAAATAAGGCCATACACACCATGTCCTGGACATGTACAACTGTGTAAATATGATTTGCACAGTTAATGCACTGAACTTGCAGTCCTACCCGCAGGAAGGATTGTATGGACAGATAAAGCCGCGGGAAAATTACCGCGGCCTAGCACAGCTGTGGTGTACATGTACCTAACAAATAAGGCCATACACACCATGTCCTGGGCATGTACAACTGTGTAAGTATGATTTGTGCAGTTAATGCACTGAGATCGCAGTCCTACCCGCAGGAAGGATTGTATGGAC
>Ga0307518_10001389_pt1 | contig 17997 bp, 24 predicted proteins | sample 25_EM_MG_FD_203889 | JGI IMG/M metagenome (GOLD analysis project Ga0307518, IMG submission 203889) | Populus trichocarpa ectomycorrhiza microbial communities from riparian zone in the Pacific Northwest, United States - 25_EM | ecosystem: Host-associated > Plants > Roots > Unclassified | place...
TTGCTCTCAGTGTATTAACTGCACAAATCATATTTACACAGTTGTACATGCCAAGGACATGATGTATATGGCCTTATTTGTTGGGTACATGTACACCGCGGCTGTGCTAGGCCGCAGTAATTTTCCCGTGGCTTTATTTGTCCATACAATCCTTCCTGTGGGTAGGACTGTGATCTCAGTGCATTAACTGCACAAATCATATTTACACAGTTGTACATGCCCAGGACATGGTGTGTATGGCCTAAGTCATTAGGGGCATGTGTATTGTGGCTGTGCTACACCGCAGTAATTTTCCCGTGGCTGTATTTGTCCATACAATGCTTCCTGCGGGTAGGACTGCGATCTCAGTGCATTAACTGCACAAATCATATTTACACAGGTGTACATGCCCAGGACATGGTGTGTATGGCCTTATTTATTAGGTACATGTACACCGCATCCTTCCTGCGGGTAGGACTGCAATCTCAGTGCATTAACTGCACAAATCATACTTACACAGTTGTACATGCCCAGGACATTGTGTGTATGGCCTAAGTCATTATGGGGCATGTGTATTGCGGCTGTGCTACACCGCAGTAATTTTCCCGCGGCTTTATTTGTCCATACAATCCTTCCTGTGGGTAGGACTGTGATCTCAGTGTATGTCACGACCGTGACATCCGATCACCCTGTACCCTATTGTCCGATCGCGTCCACGCGTTCGCCGTCTGTTTATAGTATGTACTCCCCTTTTCCGTTTCTCTCTATCTGTCTTGTAGCACCACTGATCAGTGAGCGCATTGTCCGATCTGTCTCCCTGTACGATTACCTAATATGTTTCCTTTCTTGTTTCCGGTCACTATACGTTCCCGTCCCATTCCATTACTAATACAATACTCATCGGTAATCCGGTTATCGCACTTACCGTACTTACTCAGCGTGCAGCACGACTGTGCTCGTTGCTCGTCGGTAATCCCAACTCCCCGTACATCGCCTCATCCGTTCTACTTAGTATAAAAACCTAGATACTCGGTCTGTTGTAGTTTCAGTTCGAATATCGAATAAGATACTTCCTATCTGTTCTCCCTTCGTACTCTCCGTCTCTGCCCTCGTACAAGTACTCGGACGTTGACCGTTTACCCTCGGACACCCCATATAACCCTTGGTCGGCCTTCCTATCATTCGGGAAGCGCGACTATGCTACATAGCATCTCGGTCTTACCGCTAGACCAACCTCTGACCCCCAGACCCCTCATAGAGATCAGATCGGTGAAGAACCGGTCTTGACAGTGTATTACTAACTGTGCAAATCATATTTACACAGTTGTACATGCCCAGGACATTGTGTGTATGGCCTAAGTCATTAGGGGCATGTGCATTGCGGCTGTGCTACACCGCGGTAATCTTCCCGTGGCTTTATTTGTCCATACAATCCTTCCTGCGGGTAGGACTGCAATCTCAGTGCATTAACTGCACAAATCATACTTACACAGTTGTACATGCCCAGGACATTGTGTGTATGGCCTAAGTCATTAGGGGCATGTGCATTGCGGCTGTGCTACACCACGGTAATTTTCCCGCGGCTTTATTTGTCCATATAATCCTTCCTGCGGGTAGGACTGTTATCTCAGTGCATTAACTGCACAAATCATATTTACACAGTTGTACATGCCCAGGATATGGTGTGTATGGCCTTATTTGTTAGGTACATGTAGACTGCAGTTGTGCTACACCACGGTAATCTTCCCGTGGCTGTATTTGTCCATACAATCCTTCCTGCAGGTAGGACTGCGAGTTCAGTGCATTAACTGTGCAAATCATATTTACACAGTTGTACATGTCCAGGACATGGTGTGTATGGCCTTATTTGTTAGGTACATGTACACCGCAGCTGTGCTAGGCTGCAATACTCTTTCTGCAGCCTTATTACCCACAGCTGTCAACCTGCAGTAGTCAACCCGAGTTAGTTAACCCACAGTAGTAAACCCAAGTTAGTTAACCTGCGGTAGTAAACCCAAGTTAGTTAACCCGCGGTAGTAAACCCAAGTTAGTTAACCCGCGGTAGTTAACCCGCGGTAGTCAAACCCTGGCAGTGAACCTGTAGTTCTATTTGTAGTTCCACCTTATTGCCAAGTGGCTCAGCCCTACTATATTCATTGGTACTAATGTTTCCTAGCCCACCCATTACCTTCCATTACAGCAAATCTCAGCCCGCACATATGACATGGTGATTACACCCTTATCCACTCCCTAAAACAGCACCATAGCCCACCCATATCACAAGGTGATAATATCCAACTTGGGCCCAGCCCGTGTTACACGGTGACAATCCATCCTTGGGCTACCGTCTGCTGGCCCATGACACTCGGCCGATTTTCACCTTTGGGTGGCCATGTAAGACGGGACAAAGTAGGTACATTATGTGCATCTAGTTCCCATGTCACAGCCCCAACTCTGCAGACTCCCACTCGGCAGGTGAACTGTAATGAAAATGCGCTGCCATCACCACTTGTCCCATCTCTGTCACACTTGTCACACTATCTCAAGTATGCGGAGACACACTTGGGTGTTCAGCATGCATCTACTTTTGAATCTGCTCTTCGGATTCAGGGGATTGGACCAGATATTCTCCCTGAGGTTGACAACAAGATACTTTCCAAACTTGGCATATCTGCTGGTGATATACTCCACTTGAAGAAGGGTAGTATGACTTGGTGGAATGGTCCGGATGTGAAGAGAAAGCAGAGCAACACAACAACCAGTTCTTCCTCTGCTGCTGTAGCTCAGGAGGAACCAGCTTACAAGAAAGTATCCTATGAGAAACGATACCATGAGGGAGGTGGTTTTTGGTTCAGTGGCCCTCCAATGAAGCGGGATGAAGATGACCCTGATGCTGCACCAATTGAACATGATTACGAGCTTTTCTATCGTTGTGAGATCCATAAACAGTGGCTCCCTGTTCCACATGGTTACTCAGTCGATGAAGACATGGATCCATTTGCGGATGCAGAAGAGTAGCTACTTTTATACAATGTATCCTGCCGCCCTAAAGTAGCCCTCTGCTTTATCAGGCGTGATACTCTGGCATGCATGGACAATTGACATCATAGGCAAGTCATGGGGATGATGACAGAGAAATGCTTTGATAGACGAAAATGCTTGCTCAATGAGATTGTAGTCTGGTGAGTATGGCGGAAGGAAAATAAGTTTGCAGACTTGTACACATATATCAGCTTCAAAACAGATATTTGTGATCATAACTTACGATGTTCTTCTTCAATGAAACAACAGATTTCTTGACCATGATGGATGCGGCAGTTGTCCATCACCAGAACACTACAAGGACCAGGGTAAGGATTGGTAAACAGCATCTATTGAAGCACAAGTAAGAATATACTGAGCAAATTTGGTGGATATATGTACCACATGATCCTTGAGGAACTTGAGGAACCGTTCGCCATCAACTGGACCCTCCACAATGTCATATGCAATGATGCCATCCAGTGTGATGGCAGGGATGATTGAATAGCGCAACCCACAGACAAACGGCCTCTGAACTACACAGCGGACAGTCTTGTGCGACCACCCATACTTCCGTGATAGTGTACGCTCATTCTTTGCTGCCTCATCAACAAACACGAGCATGTTAGCGTCAGGAGCTTCTTTGGCAATTCAATTCATATACAATGCTCGTGACACTTCACTCCTTTCATAAGCACGCACAGAGATAACCTTGTGGCTGAGGGAGAGCTGTTGGATGGTACAAGAGAGTGTTGAAAGAGTTGTATGAACATGCCGCTTGTGCCAGAGCTCATCCCACAGCTCATCAAGATAAACTGATTGTCGATGGTCTATAATAGCAGAGATAAAGAATTGATCAGCATGGGTGAGGGAACGAGGGCGCCCAATCATACATGAGTACTTGTGAGGATTCGAGACAACACCATACTGCGAGTACAGCTTGAGGACTCTGTAAACCAGTGTTTTCTTGATATCAAGGAGGTGACAGATGTCTTTGACATGGTATCCCTCATGATGAAGGGCTGGGATCCGTGCTTTCAGGTCATCTGAGACCTGACGTGGTGCCATGGAAAGACGACGAGCACTGAGTACCAGTGAGCAATCAACATTGCTGTAGCTGTGACATGTTTTGATCTATTTGGTGAGGGGTTATGGGGTCCAACCTAGCTGAGCAATTTGGAAAACAGTTTTTCCGCATACTTTTGCAAAGTGCTGTAACACCGACAGCAACCAATAGCACGCTCTTGTTGTTTTAGTGATGGTTCATTCCAGCAATGGCTGAACAAAGCAGCACAAGTTATTAGTCTCTGCATGAGCACAGAAGAGCGACGACGTAACCTGGAACAGCAGAAATGTGCACCTTGTGAGAAGTGGAAAGCAGGCTGCTCAACTACAGTATGTGCTGTCCCTTCCTGACTCCTGCACCACGGGTATATCATAATCATAATCATACCACAAGCAGGTCCCAAAGTTGTATTCAGGCTCAACCACCTCCATCTGCCATGCTGCCCCATCCCACCCTCCAGCATCATCTGTGCCCCGTGCAATCCCACCCGCTCTGGCGGATTTCATCCCACAGGTGCAATAGTCCTCTGCCAAGGTCATTTCAGGAGCAAGAAACACTTGCACATGTACATTCATTGCAAGTTTAACATAGATTGGCAGAATTTGTGGCATCATGCTTGTAGTGAGGTGCGTAGTTTGTGACATGTGTGTGTGCATGGAGGTATACGTGTATTCGGTGCTGATGAATACGTGGATAGATCTGCGCGAACAGTCTTAGTGGGGAGTGCAGATACATGCATGAGCTGGGCTGGGGATACTGTCGTTCTCGAAGCAGCATCAGGTATAGTGTCCACACCATCACAAAAATTCCAAAACGGGGATATTACGCGATACACATGACGCAACGTGACAGCACCCGGCACTCCCCAACGCTTTGTCAGAATGTGATCCGCGCCCGCGCTGCAGGAGACTGCAATGATACGTCCAATGTCAGCCAGACACTTCGTCACCTTGAATGCTGTCATGTAGATACTTTCCAGAGCTTAGCAGGTATTAGCAGATCTTAAAGGGTAACATATTGAGCTTTCATACTACCTCACTAAGTGTGTTAAGTAAGGTAGGTGTACCGTATTCTTCGTTCTCGTATATATTGCTTTCTAAGACCTCCCCATGAGCGACAACACGTCAGACTTCATCCTTGACACCTTCCGATTGATCCCCAGCACTCTCTCTGTCCGATCTGTCATCATCAGTCACTCCACCTCTTTGTGGGTTTCAACATCATTTGGTCAAATGAGGCCAGTGGAGTTGACAGGGCGACAAGATAGCATGCACTGGAGACCCACTGTGGTTCCAGCAAAAGACAGCACAAACACGCCAAATGTTGCATACAACAAGGACATGCTTAGAACAGCATCAGAATGTGTCGAACAAGATGAAAGACACAAAACTCACCTGCTGTACACAAAATGGAGCACCCCAGGCCAGCTAGTTGATGAAATGAAGGTCAGCATCTGATACTGTCACGTGTTCGTGCTGTGGAGGATGTTAAACCAAAGTGTTATATGCTGCAAATCAAATATTTGTGTTTTGTGGAGTTGAGAGGGTGGATTAAGAAGTTGCAATGAGTGTCAAATGAGTGATGGGTGGTGCAACGGAAAACAAAGCAAGGGCGAGAACGACACAACAAGCTGTGGTAGCGTTGACTCTGAGTGAGTTAAAGAGGAACAGCCAACTGATAACAGTCAGCTGGCTAGTCAACGACGAAGACAAACAGTGACTCACCAGTGTCATCCACACGACCCATCAAGTCTTCAATGTTCAAAGTGTCGAAACAAACTCGTTCAACTTGTCTTCATGTGCCAGCACCATGATATCCTGCATTGAGAATGATTGCCCACAGCCTATACAGCTGAGCTCATCCATTGTCACTGCAGTCTGGCACGACAGATCTGAGGAGAAAATGGGGTCCATTGCAGCAATGACTCGAATATACAACTTTGCCTGTGTTCTATCATAGTATGGTACATCTCAGAATGACGACTGTATGGAAAGTGATGCTCAGTTCTGGTAAATCAATCCTTGAGGCTAGAAGCTGGGCGCACCTTGATTCCATCCCAGAGATCGGTCTATCATGTGTTGGTAGTTGAACCCTAAAGTTACCCTGAAGTGTAGAGTTACGGTGATTATCAAAGATTTTCTCATGTCTCAATCACTTTGAAAAGCTTTGAAACCGTGAAGTCTTCCCCTAATCTTAACTGCCTACCACCATCCCATGCACAAGCGTAGAACCAGATCCTCTGAGCAACTACCAGTGATGCATCCTCATCATATGACTCTCCTCACCCGTGGAAGCAGACAAAGAAGGGCATCCATCCGAGCAAAAGGTAAGATTGTTCCATGTACGCTCATAGGTGTTGGAGGTTGATGCATGAGCCCTCTGTGTATGTATTCAACATTGTCTATGCTTTTGTAACTCCACCGAGGCTCTGTTGCAGTATGTTCCAAACCTCCGGCCACTCATGATAGGTGATCCAAAATTCTTTGTCGTGTCATTGCCAAGATAAGTTACTGGTATTTAAGTGCATATATTCAACTTTCTTTCTTTCTTCCACATGTATATGCATTGTCTGACAATGTTACAGATGACTGGGAGTGGGGTGCATTAGATAATGGGACATGGCCGAGACTGGCCCGCAAGGGGTCTCGAGCCCCTGCTCTCTATGAATGGATCCAGGTGGGATTCATTTTTCATCGTTCAAACGTAGATGTGACTCATACCCTAGGTAACGTGTCACATTTTCATGGGGCCATCAACTGGTGCACTTGCCAAGGCTTCATGCTCACCCTGCCCACCAAATTCCACCCTTCACCAGATGCCAATGGTCGACGCTGCACATATTGCATACGGCTCCTGCAGGTATGCCCATTCTTCACCTGATGATCTGAGTAAACACTGACCCAGATTATCCACATCGAGCAATGTTCGAGTTGTGGGAGCAATCTTCACCAATAAGCCCTACTGCCCATCAGTGGCCACCCTGTCCATCAACCCCAGCCAGGGAGGTCCCCTCACATTCGGAACCATGTGCACCTCAATGGCCATTTACTTCACCCCAGACTTTTGCCCCACGATAGCCGGTAGTGTTCCCTGCAGACTGACCCCACCAGAAGATGGTTCACAGGAGAAAGTTGCTTGCAAGGAGCTCTCGTCGTGGACCAGTGCGAGCAAGACCAGCAGCAAGGGTAAAGGCTGTCAAGTGGTCTCAGCTGCGAGGAGGAACCAAGTCCGGTTCAGCCCTCCTCCTGCAAACTACTGCCCATCGCCAATGATACCCCCAGCTTTGCGAGGTCAAAAACGAAGCCTTGGCATTCTCCATGCAAAGCTTGCAAATAGAGTATTCTTAAGTATGTTTGTCTTGTTATTTGACTCGTGCTTATAGTTTCAATGTTGTTTGCTTGTGCTTCGCCAGGGTAGTATGCGGCAATGCATGCAAAGTACCATTGCCACTTTGGATCACATTGCAAACTCATTTTCCTGAATGTTGTATTCTGATCGTCGTTGGATTGCTCTTTTCGATGCTGCATGATTGTCTGTGTTTTCATTTTGCCATCAGTGTCAAACTGGAATGCAGGTGTATGTATACTTGGTCATACATTAGATGACATTGTTATATCTTCTCGATGCATAATGTATTGGACTGGTTTGAACTACATTCCATGTCTGAGCATCTCTGAGATGTCTGATAGATAGTGGTATCTGAACTGTCCTTAATCCTGGTCTCTACCTTCATTTTCAGTTTTCTCAGATTGCCAGATATTTAACCCTGCGACCCGACAGATCAAGATACTTCAGATGGACCAGACACTGCAGACATATGCCATATCTGGTAATGTCTCCTCAGGTCTGGGTTAGGGCATTTCTGATGGCATCACTCTGGTAGCAACTAATGTATGCTCTGTTCCCTTGTCCACAGGCATGTATTCGCCGCCGTGCGATCCTCTCCGCCCGTGCAAATTCAGCATGTCCAGACGCCGCATCAGCCGAACGCGCCGTCAATGAAATCTGGGAGAGCTGCTTCAGCGACACAAGGCCGTTTGATGAGGTGCATGTGTCTCCCTGTCGGACGGTGCGTTTGCTATGTAGATCTATGAGTATTAACCCACTTATTACCTTGGAACTCGGGATCAGTAGCAATTTTGCCATGGGAAACGTGACAGTTAACATCCTCCCTTATTAGTGTTTTATTTATTGTTGTTCGTACCTCAGTTGACAGTAGTACAGTTGATTATCTCATAATGCATTGTGTCGCGCTGCATAAATATCATACTGCATGAAAAGTTCGTCAGCCTGATGGGCTCGGGCGCCGGGATTTGGGTAAAGTGGTAGAATCAGAGAATAGCTTGGGCACGACATGGTGATATTAGCAATTTCTTCTGACGAACTATGTGTGAGCACTATGTCACACTTGAATGCTGGACACACCGAGTCGCTCGAGTGAAATTGCCCTCGTATTAATTATTCAGAGCTAACAACAGAAGATGAAATGTAGAGACTTATTCCGAATCTATGGGCAACGCCGTATCTTCTTCGAAAAGGGCCCAATCATTACTCGAAAACTTTGCTGTATTGTGAGGTGGATACCGCCCGTTGCGTCTGGTCCAGCAAGGTTGCCACTTGTGCCAGCTGTCCGGTGGCGGGGCCGATCGTGGTTTCTCTTTGGCGTAGGCGACGAGTACTTGATCGACCTTATTCAGTATACCTGATTCCCACCCTCCCTCCGAGGTTGCGGCATCGCAACACTTCATCGTCCAGTCGTTGATCCCTTCTACCCATGCTGTATCCTCGGAAGGGCACCAGCCATCGGCGTCGACGGCAGTGTCGAGAGAGCCTGAGTTAGAAGTGGATGCAACATCGTGAAGCTGTCGTCCTACATTGGACTTCTTTGAAGGGGTGGATTGGCGTTCGTCGCTGTCGGCATCGCTCTCCTCCTCTTCACTCTCCTCCTCTTCACTCTCCTCCTCTTCACTCTCCTCCTCTTCACTCTTCTCCTCCGGCTCCTCTTGTCCCTCCTCTGCATGGTCTTGGTCTTGGTCTTGGTCATCGTTGTCTGTGTCATCGGAGGGACCAGAGCGAGGACGGGAGCGAGCGACGAAGTCATCCGGTATCACTAACTCAGTCCAATGGCTGTACAGTTTCATGACTCTTTCAAGCCTTGAATCCGCTTGTGAGATACGCTTGTGGGATGCAATTTGTTTAAGAACCCGTGGAAACTTGAAAATTCCATCGGATGCTCTGGCAAGTAGTTTTGGCCCAGCGTTAAAAACGACAAATTGTGGCTGGACGTGGCTCTCGAGGGGGCCGAGCGTGGCAAAAGGGTAGTGATGGGTGGAGTGCTCCGCAAGGTTGTTTGCATCCTTGAAGTGACAGATGGGTGCCTTTAACTCGGGCATAGGCAGAAGATGATAGTTGTAAATGGTACCACGTTTGAATAACTATAAAAAAAATGCGTCAATAGGAGAACGTAAACGCCATGTGACCCGGTGCAAAGGACACGCCTTGTTCACATTAATTTGCGAACGACCCGCAAGGGCATTCGTTATCGTAGCTTTTTCGAGCTTTTTCAAGTCCGAATCCTCCGGTATGAGCATGAACTTCTTTTTATCGAAAAGGAAGTGCCAATCTGATCTCACTAGTGTTGGATGAGCGTGGGGATAGAACATAAGTCGATTACTTTCTAGTGTTACTCACGATGGATCAAGTTGCGGGTTGAATCAAGGTTGAGGTTCCCGGGTAGACCCCATGCGTACTCCAATTTCGTGAGCTAAAAACGGATCAGGACAGGACGTGACAGCGTGAAAGTGGCTCGCCTCGGAAGGCTGCGTCGAACTGGGTATCAAGTGGCATACGTTGACCGCGTCAGCCAAGTTCGTGAGTAAACATCGACCCTTATGCGGGTCAGCTTTGGATGCCCTGTCCCTCTGTTTTGGGTCTACTGAAGACCCCCACTTCTTGCGTTTTTCTGGTGTCTCATTGTTCTTGGAGGGACGCTGCTCATTGCGCTCCGCGTTCGGATCGTAACTTGGGGACTCATCGAGAGAGCGGGAGTCTTCCTGAATGGATGGAAGAGTCGTCGTCTTGGCTTTTCGGCTTGGATTCCTGCGGGGACCAGGTGGGGAAGGCGTTGACATTGTTAGCGATGTTGGGGTAGCGATTGGGAGATCACTGATCACTGACAATTTAAATCTCACCTTGGCTCCTCTTCCATCTCCGAGTCGTTTTTCAACTCCGAGGGATTGTCAGCGTCCACCATATTTGCTTCAATCATGTTGTCTTGGACGGTGCCAGTTCAAACAATACGCGCGACGCCATCACATGACATGTCCACCTACACTTATGTAATCGGCTTCCTTTCCCTTTCTTGGCTGTTTCTTCGTCCCTCTGCGGGCTGACGAGGTATCTACATTTGTTTCCCATCCTCGTACTCATTTCGGAGTCGGAATCACCCAGTATTGACAGCACAGTATTTTGCTAATTCAGTATCACCCTTCCACACATGAATCCACGAGGCATGGACGAATCAACAACAGACGACGATAATGCATCTCAGACGACTGAAGATGACCCGCAAATACCCGCACCTGCACTTGTTCAATCTCACTCAGCAGTTCCGCCGCCACCTCCCGGTGCACAGATCCAGGCTGCTCCACGCGAAAGACCGAACTACAGACTGCGACATACACTCAGGGGACATACCCAGTCTGTATCTGCAGTCAAGTTTAGTCCTGACGGGACCCTTCTCGCTTCGTGTGGTACGTACTTCTGCTCTTCGTATGCTTGAGTTTCTTGTAAGGGGAATTGCTTACGTCTTGTGATATGTTTCGTGACACATGTAGCTGCGGACAATGTTGTCAAAATATGGTCGCCTCTCACAGGAGAACTAATCCGCAACCTCCCATGGTCGAGCGATGGGACGTACCTTGCTTCTGCATCGGACGATACGAGCATACGAATATGGAACGTCGAAACTGTACGTTCATCTCTACTACCCATGTATAGCTCATGGAAATGATCGGTGGGCCCCTCAGGCCTCAGGGCTCAACAACAAAACATCCATGGGGACACACAAACTTCGTGCTCTGCGTCAACTACAACATGCAGCGACCCTATTAGTCCCCAGTAGATGCGAAGGCGACCTGCGTATATGGAACGTCGCGAGAGGTGCATTTTCATGTGGTCTCCCCTTTGCATCGAGAATGCTTATCGTTACAGGAAAATGTCTTAAGACATTCAGTGCCCATCTCGACTACGTCACTGCCGTACATTTCAACCGTGACGCATCCCTGATCGTGTCATGTTCCCTTGATGGGCTAATGTGCGTCCCTTCAGGCTTTATCCATCCACTGTTGTAGAACCTGCGATAACCGTGTGCAGACGGATGTGGAACATAACGACAGGGCAATGTTTTAGAGGGGCACGATGCCGTATGATATGCCCCGTTCTTCCTACTCGTCACACTGATAGACCCCGTCCAACCGCAAATGGCAGCCAGCATGTTCAGTTTTCTAATTCACAATACATTCTGTCGACTGCCCACGACAGTGCGATCAGACTGTAGGACTACCACACTTTGCATTGCCTCAAGACATACATTGGCCACCGCAACGAGAAATGTTGCTTCGCTGCCTGTTTCAGTGTCATGGGGAAAATGGATCGTCTCAGGTAGTGAAGATATAAGTGTACATTTGGGATTTACAGAGTAGAGAAGTTATGCAGATGAACAAATCCCCCGCGCATTTTTGTACTGCAGCGCGACAATGTGAGCGATGGCAAATTTACCCCTGCCGGCCTGGCCGTGAAGCCAGAAGATCCACGGCACATGAGCGTCAGGATCGTTAATCCAATCAACGATTTCTTTCAGAATTTCCACCCTCGTTCTATCCATGCATTTCTTCCTTCCTTGTATTATGTCCCGCGCCATCTGCATATGCCATACCATCTGGACTCAGATCCTCGAGGATATCAAGGACACGATGTACGTTGACGTGCGTGTCGTGTAGGCGTGATCGCGGAATTTTTGCATCAATTCATCCAGCGCCTAGTTGTATCCGTTGACGACGGACTGTGTTTCGGAAAGAATGTTCCTTGTGGCTCGTTTCACTGCGATGATACCTAGTTAGAAAGGGCGTGATGAAAGTATTCAAAAGTATTTCTCGGTTTTGGAATGGTTTGCGATAATATTGGGCATAACTACTGACCATATATGTCCATGGCCTCGGTATCCTCTTCAAGAAGTAACTCATAGACACCTTGAATCTTTGAATGTAGGCCAGAGACCGAGTGGTCTAGTTTCGCTTGCTCAATGATCACCTGACAGTGATGTGAGATGCATGTCTCAGCCAACCAGAAGGGCACAACCTGAGCGGCATTGGTGAGAAGCCCCAATGCCATCTGGGTGCAAGGGTGGACCTGTGGATAAATGTCAGCCTGCTTGTCACTCCAAGGAAAATGCGATGTAGTACATTAGCAATGGTACTGACTACGGTGTTGAAAGCCTTGAGTGGGTCGAAGCACGTCGAGTTGATGGTGTCTATTTGAGAGACAGTAGTGTTGATCCCACCGATAAGGTCGACGGCGTTTTGCCTAGCACGAGAGGTAGATACAACTGCACCGAGCTCCTTTTTTGCAGCATCAATCTTGTCACGCACAGTCATAGAAGCGACTGCCCAGTCCACTGTGCTTGTCAGCGTGGGCGGCCATTTTGTGGACGAGCGGGTCAGCAATTCCACGGCCTTGGATCCGCTTAAATAAATGCACTCACACTCATAGAGGTACTCTCGATTGTTTGGTTGGAACGATTACACGGGAATAAATCCTTAAATCTCTCCAGTTTTCCCGTGGCGATGACATTGTCAGTGGATCTCGGAGATGTGACTTGAATGGGTTTAGTTTTCCAAGGTTTCAGCTTAGAGCGACGAGTATTGGGCTGATTGTTGGTCATGTGTAACTTGGCGATGGCAGGAGAAATACAGGTTGGTTGAAATCTTGCACTTGCAGGTCAAAGGCACCAACAATGGGAGAGAAGGCTTGCATAGGTCTGCACCACGTCACGAAGGCCTAGTATGACATGCTTTACACACTGCTTAGTCGGGTGTAGTCGCCGTAGTCGTGCTCTCAGTTTCCTCTGTACCTTTGTTTTTCCCTCGTGTATCACGTAGCATGGGGGTGCTTGCCGTGGTCGCGTGTTTGCTCGTTCTCGCTTCGCGCTCTACTATCACTTGACCGGTATTGCAAAATGAAAACACCATGTCTCATAGCTACACAACCACATAAGTAAGTATTGTACAAATTACATAGGCAGGTAGGGGACCATGTATGAAGGAACTTGAGATAGAAATTAAAGCAATATGTGAGGTGTAGAGGCTGCCAGAACGATGCCGGTTTATCGCACAAAATGACGCAGAGTTGCAAGTGTTCCCATCCGCCAAATGGAGAGCTGTCACCCAGTGTCACACCTTACTTTACAACTCCGACGCTTTGATAACCAAATGCCGTGCAACAACCGCTGAAGGGTAGCAGCTTATGTAAGACTCTTTTCCGCACTGTGGTGGCTGCTGATGTCACTCCGCCAGTACTCCGCTTGACATTGTCACGCTCTTGCATCACTTCATCACCTAATACTCCCGACTTTTAAACCTAATTAGGTACAACCCTGGCAAATGTCGTTGTTCTTAATTAGGTTCCTTTCCGCTTTCCTCCCAACACCAGCAATAAATATTGCCCCAAACACTGCTTTACCTTGGTAGAAAACTAAGCCTGGTGTAGGTACTAGGTACTGCTCGGCACGTGCTGAGCCGGTTGGCTCATTCCTGCCGGACCCGTGCTCCCTGACCAGAGATTTACATAATATATTCCCCAACGTTGTCTTCTCACGCCTCTCACCTCCTCCCATCGTCACCACCAACGTTGAGCACGCTGACCGGCGTGCTCGTGGCACTGTATGTGCTGTTCTACTCGACCATAGGCCTACTTTGTCTCTATCATGCACCTCACCGTTCTTTACCGTGCCCTATACCCTGCGCCCTGTCGTTTATCTTCCCGCACGCCTCAAACCCACTGCACGGACACCGTCTCCAGCCTCATCATCACTTCTTGGCCCCTCACTGTTCGTTGTGCTACGCTCTATACCCTGTGTCCTATCGCTTATCCTTCCACGCTACAGGCCCACCGCACAGACACCACCTCCAACCCCGCCATCGCTTTGCTTAGGAATGTACTGCCGGTCCTCTAAATGAGTCCCTGGGCTCTCAAAATCGATCTCTCTCCATAGTTTCAAAGGGTGTGTTTGCCAAACCAGAACATTGCAAGCAGGGTGTCAGGCAGAGCGCATTCAGCATGTTAACGAGCGTCGTATTACGGCGCTTCAAGGTACGTTCATTTTTCAATACAGTCTGCTTCTTGTGGCAATGGTTTCAATCAGCCTTATCTGCACAGGACCAGGATGCTGCGGATCACATGTTTGAAGATCAAGGCATGGATATCGAGTACAATGCGCTGATCCTGTATACCAGTGCAGACTCCGACCAAGAAAGTGAAACTGGAGACAGCAACGAGTTCACTGATCTGACAAAGTGTGTGGCAGGATGGTGCGTTCCTGACATTGCGATTGTGTATCATATCCTCTAAGTTGATGTGTCAGGCGCCAGGCAGACACACGCGATCGTCGCGATCGCATTGAGCTGCAAATTGACCACTGGGACGCACAGATTCCACGCCTTGTTGATGCGTACCTGGACTACCGTTCCCACGATGCAGGGGATGGCTTCCCTTCTGCAGAGGAGCCTGTTGAGATGCCTGCAGATCATCCACCGGGCACTGTATGTGAAATAGAACTTGTCGACACCTTTGGTAAGCCATTATCAGTCTCATTGATGAACCTTTTTCTCAATTGGCTTAGCTTGAAAAAAGGCAACACTCATTGCTCGCCCACACCACGTATTCCCAAACGAGAATCTCGTCTACCACGGGTACCTTGGGTGCTCTCCAATTTTTCCCACCGTTGCGATATCCATCCGCATCCTGGCAGCTTTCCGTCAAGCACATCAGATGTGTCCACAGTTCAGCATTCAGGCGCAGTGCAAGGCATTGTGTCATCTCCATCATGTAAGATAATATGTATTTAATTCATTCAATGTAACACTAATGATTAACCAGGTTCCTTATCGTCCCTATCTATGTACACAGTTTTCCATCGCCTTTGATGTATATCTTGAGGTTGTCCATCAGGTTGACCAACGCATTCGCAACACTCTAAACCGCAACTCCCAAGACTGGAGACTCCAAAACGAATGCCCAGCATGCTTCTATTGGCTTCAAGATGAGCCGAAGCTCAAATTCGATTGGCTCGTTTCTATTGATGGTAACAATAGTCTCAAGCGGTGGGATACAACAATGTATGGCACGATACTACATGGAGATTCATGCAGCCCGCGATCGACATATTGGTTAAGCAATGCTTATGTTGACAAGTTCAAATATGAGGTCACGGCCAAAACAGTTTGTCTTATATTCCTGCAATACTACTATTTGTTGACATATATGGCAGACGGAGATTGCGACCACCACCATCACTGGCAATGTGTATGACAATGATGACTGGGAAACGGACCCTGAAGAAAGTACTCGCCTCTTTAACTGTGTCGATCGCTGGCGGAATGCTAGAGCTGACCAACGGAAGAAGATGTCTGTTGTATTTGCCGAGTCCGGAATATTTGTGGCGACGTGCTGACATCGCTTTGTTTTATTGGCTTGTGATATGATCAAGAGTGGGGAACTGTGAGTGTCCATGGCTATGGAACCGTCCCCAAAACTGATGATAGTCCAGGGCTAAGTATCCCTTGGCAGTCGTCAACCGCCTACTGTCGGCATATGGACCCAATGGTGCATGTGCATACGACATCGGGTGTGCCTTTGCGAAAACCGCTGTAAACAGCAGCATTGGACCAACGATACGTAACCTCAACTTACGTTTTATGGTTGGTGCATTTCATGGTCATGCTCACAATCGTTCATGCCAGTTGGACTGGCATCCCATGTATATTGATGGGGTCGGAAATTATCCCTCACCTGAAACGCTTCACAGAGTGTTGCAAGGCTGAGTCCATTCGTCCCCCCAAACCTCATTGTAAGTCTTTTTCATGCTACCCCGCTGATTTTACTAATATTCATAACAGTACTTGCGGAATCCATCACCTTGAACGGGCCGAACTATCTCCCTGCATTCGCCAATCCTGTCCTCTCTCGACTTCAGTGCACAGCGCTCAGCTCTGAGGCAAAGTCCAATCTCACCAACAAGACTCATAACCCATCGAGTTCTGCTGCCATCCGTCAGTTGGCGTCCTCGACCCCGAGTGCTCCCAAGGTTGAGCTGAAGAACAAGGTCCTGGAAACGCCGGCTAAAAAGGTGCAGCCCGAAAGCGAAAAAAATGCAACCCTTCGTCAGCGCAGTACTCACCAATGCCGTCCTGCAGACGCCTTCCTATACACGGCTAGTGAACAATTTCCGCATCCTATCCCCCTTGTCTTCCCTGCTGACAGATCCATGTTTGACCAAGCATTGGTCAGCATTGGTCCAAATTCTGATGCCGTACTCGATCGGTTCAACCTTGGGGATGATTTGCTGCCACGCTTGTGTAACCTCATTGGAACCGTGTGGAGCAGCCGTTGGGAGGCAGTGTTAAGATCCTCACCCTGGAGTTTATCATACGAGGAAGCAGAAAATTTATCCGCCACGCTATGTGCCGACTTGAAGGGCACAGAATTTTCCATCACTACGGTATTTTTTTTTTCTTTCTGAAAATTTGGAGCTACATGCTAAATCATTGACACCGCAGAAGTGAAGATCATCCGCCTTCAAGACAGCCCTCCAACTCCTTGGCATTGTGACCCTGTTGTGTGTTCTTTATGTTTTAGCATTGTTTGTCCTGAGCCAGTAGATCTCCATTCCACCTTCACTCGAATTAGCTTCATTAGGTCCAAATATACCGCTTTACCGCTTTCTCCCTGCCACTACCAATGGATAAATACCAACATGTGCGTGGCCTGATTCGCTCGCCCCCCCTGCATGGTCTCTCAAATTTTTTTAGTGCCGAAAGCTGGGACGCAGCGACGCACTCAGCCTCCGACACATTGTCACGCACCAAACAGGTTTGGTACAGTGAACATGGAAGATAACGTCAATATCAAACGATCCTGGTGCGAAGGATGAGCACAACGGGGCCTCATCGTAGCCATCTATCGCACAAGAAGACTATCCTGATGCAAGAGATGACTGCCAACGCTGATAGTCATCACTCGCACAAGAACCACCAAGAAGCAGAAGAAACTGAAGGAATAACGTCCAGTATGGTATGAGAAAGGAATGCAATCTACTGCAGTCCAACTCCCATACCAGAACGAGCAAAGAAGCTGAAGAATTGATGGAGAAACGAAGGAAAGAAGAGAAGAAACGACGTTAGCGCTCAAATGTCATTTTTAGGCGCCCAGTGCCGGCATTCCGATATTTTGAATAGCTCCACCGTTTCCAAAGCTATCAGGCACGTGACTATACCATCAGAGAGCCTGGAGCGTGGTCTATCTGCCTGTCAAGTTCCGACGTGGATCCGTTTATTTCCCACGGAGATATTCCCCCCCGCAATCCAGATGTTCGTCTCATCAGTCACTATGGAGTCCGTATTTTCTCTGGATCATTTCTCTGCTATTGCTGCAGCTCTCCACTATGTCCTGCTCTTAGGACAGCCTCTCCCAGAGTTCCCATGCACTGCCTGGCACATATCTTCCCAGCCTGCTCCCTCAGTCCCCCTTGTTCTCGGTCAGCGCGTTCTCCTCATCAGTCCTGCATCAAGGACGTACTTTGGTCGTCTTAGGTCTATTGTCAAGATTGAGAAGTCATCTCTGGTCGTCTCTGTGTCCCCTGAGCCCTCAGCCTATGG
>Ga0307518_10001391_pt1 | contig 17982 bp, 7 predicted proteins | sample 25_EM_MG_FD_203889 | JGI IMG/M metagenome (GOLD analysis project Ga0307518, IMG submission 203889) | Populus trichocarpa ectomycorrhiza microbial communities from riparian zone in the Pacific Northwest, United States - 25_EM | ecosystem: Host-associated > Plants > Roots > Unclassified | place...
CTTCACATTTGAGACTCCTTTATCCTATCTTCCTCTTTATTCTTTCTATCATCGTTGTTGCTCTTTTGCCTTGATTTTCCAGGGGTATTTATAGGGTTTCAAGCAAGGATTCAATCAAAGATTGATCCTTCTTCATCAAAGCTTGACCCTCTGATCAAAATAAGAGAGTTTTGGGTATGTTTTATAGCTATAAGCTTTGTACCTATATTGGTTTTACAATGGTGGTTTTGCAACAAACTTGGTTTTGGAGATTTTGGTGTTTTTTCCAAACTTGAAGACCAAAGAGCTTGTTTCTAGCCTTTTGATCTTGAGAGAAACATGACCAACCTTTTATAAGAACCCACTGAGAAGGTTTGAAGTGTGACCACACAAAAAAGATTAGTGGTTTTGCGAAATGGGTATCACAACCATCGATGATCGAGTTACTCACTCTTGAGGTTTTGTCGAAGCAACTCTAACATCATCATTGTTGAAGACCACTTGAAGTTGATAGAAGGGGTGCACACTTTTTGTTTGGATCCAACCTTGCTTGTTTTGAAGGTCTATAACTTCACATCCATTCGCTTGAAGGTGCCAACTTGATCAGCCCAAAATCTGCCAATGCAGTGAGGCTGATCGAGGACAACATGTTGTTAAGATCATTGGAGAAAATAAGATGCAAATATTTGATAAGAGTAGTTGATCTTTGTGGAAGAAGTGTTGCTCAGTTGAATGGTGGTGGTTATAGCCCCGAAGGTGGTCAGAAACGTCATATTCATTTGCCTGAAATTGCTTACTTAATCAGTCAAAACTGCTAAAAAAAGATACATAGTGGCCGAACGATACATTGTTTAGGCTAAACCTAAAAAATAGGGTTTGTAATTTGAGATTTTGGTAAATTGTAATTTAGTTCTTTTTTTTCCTATTGTTTTTAATTGCACTCATAATTACCTCCTAAACTCTTAATTTCATGCAATTCCACCTCTTCCAAACTCAATTTGTCAGCCCCAAAATTAACCGTCTGTTTCATTTTAGTTCTTTGTTATGAAATTATGCATTTTGACCCTTAATTGATCACCAAACTTCTAATTTCTTCAATTTAGCCCCTGATTTAACCAGTTCCAACCTTTACATTCACACGCCTATTTCAGTTTGGTCCTTGATTTTAGATTCTTTAATCACGTCTCTAATTTTTCATCAAACTTTAATTTTATACAATTAAGCTCTTGATCTGACCAAATTAACTCTTTAAAATTGCAATTCACCCCCTAAACTTTATTTTCTTCTAATTAAAGCCTAAATTGATTTAAAATATTATTTTTTCTTGCAATTAAGTCCATAATAAAATCAATTAAGTCTTTCAAAATTCTCATTAAGTTCTTACCTATCCAAATTTATGTTTCTTTACCTGAAATAAAAATATTTTCATTAATGAGGCCTCTTGTCAATCAGAATTGGGTTTTCTAATTTTGTCAATGTTATATATTTTGGTCCTCAAACTTTTTCACTTGTCATTTTGGTCCTTCACCACTAACTTGAGCAATTTTCTAAGCTTTCTTCATGTATATCCTCTTGTATTTTGGATTTTCTTTTCTAGTTTTTTCTTTTTTCTTTTCTTTATTTTTTATGGGGTTAAAAGTGGGTAACAACAATTGCTCCATTTTTACAATGCATACGAAGCAAAATCTCATTAAGATTTTACATAGTGAGCTTGTAAAGAAAACTGTATGTCGGACTTGCTTGGTGATCCACCCATTTTAATGGTCTCATTATCACGGGTGACCTGCTCCTTTTAAAATTCAAGAATTAGTCTATTTTCATGGGCGATTTGTCCTTTTTAAAATTAAAAGGTTGGCCTATTTTCATGGGCGATCTATCCTTTTTTGAATTCTAAAAAGAATTTCAACAAGCCTCTATGCTCCCCTGAAATTTGTTTATTTTCACGGGGAACTTGCTTATTTAGAAATTAAAAAATTGGCCTATTTTCATGGGTGACCTACCCCTTTTCAAATTCCAAAAAGAGTTTCAACAAACCTCTATGCTTCCCTGAAATTGATCTATTTTCAAGGGCGACCTGCCCATTTTGAAATTCAATGGCCCATTTTCACGGGCAACCTACTTTTTTTCAAATTATGTAAAGAATTTCAACAAGCCTTTATGTTTCCCTGAAATTAGTCTATTTTAATAGGAATCCTACTCATTTTGAATTAAAAAAAATTAGCTTATTTTCACGGGTGATCTACCCCTTTTCAAATTCAAAAAACTAGGATTTGTATTGAATCCTTCCAAAACTTTTCTAAAACAAAATTTAAAACAAAATACCCTTCAAGGATAAACTCGTAAAATGAGTGCCTTGTCTTATGACCTTAGTTATCCACACCTTATGGATGGGATGTGTTTGCCATTTCTCGACTTCCGTTCACCCATGTAGATTTCACTATCTTTCCTCTTAATTGACGAATCATACGCCAACACTATTTCAAAGTTACAATTAAACCATATGTAATGTATGCCTTTCAAAATATAGGTCCCCCTTCTCAATTATTATTATTATTATTATTATTATTATTATTATTAAGGGTTGTAATTTCCTAGGTGGTCTCTCTTACTGGCTCACCCTCCCAGTTTACTCGAACAAGTTCGTGCGAGTTACTTTCAAATCTTGAGTGTCGAGCTATCTTTGTAGCCTTATTTTTTTGTGAGTATTTAGGCCGTGGAGAATGCTTTCATATTTTTCCTAATTAGAAATGAATTAAAACTTTTTGTCTTATGACAATGTGATTTTTTGTGTGCTTTGTTTTTTAAATACTCGTGACACACTTTGGTTTTTATTTTAGGGTGTTTTCCCTAACAAAGATTTTATAAGATTTACTTTGTCTTTTGGAAAACATGAGATTGTTTAATGTCATGTCAAAATAACAATGTTCATGTTACTCTCATGATTTGTATTTAGTCATTGAAGAAAGATATTTTATCATGGTGATTAGTTTAGGAGATGACCTATTTTGTATCGGGTTTTAAAAAATCAAATACTTGTTTGAAGTCTTGTGTTTTGATTTTCTCAACATGAACAAAAATTAATAATTATTCGTTTTATCATGAATCTTATAAATGCTTCTTTATATTTTGAGAGCGCTATTTATTAGTCTTTCCCTCTTGCTTGATTAGAATGAACTTTTCAATGCACGTAATAAAGAAATAAAATGCTATTCTTCCAACATATGTTATGCTATTAAAGACTTTCGCTTTTAGAAGTTGAAACAAGAGATCTTTCTAGGTTTTTTTTCACTCTAAAACTTTAATCGAACGCCTAATCAACTTTTCTTTCTAGAAATCTTTCCTAATCAACTTTTCTTTCTAGAAATCTTTTTATCTGCTCATATCAAGATATCAATGCACTTTTCTATTACATTTGCAAGTTCCTCAATGATTTTCTTTTTCTTTATTCGTTGAAGATGTAGGAGAAGCTTTTTTTTTTGTTTTTTAAATACTCGTGTGTCTTTTCAAGATTTGTCATTTAGCAAAGCCCTCTTTTTTTAGGCTTGTTGGGCTTTCCTATTCTGCGTCCTCAATCAAGATCTCATGGATTTCGTTCACAAGTATTCTATTTTTTTTTTGGGTTTTTCAACCACTTTCTCATCGTTAATGGACATTCTCAAATATCTTCATTCTTATTATTTTCTAATACTTGCCCCCTGTAAACCCTTAGTAAAAAATAGATAAATTTGGGTTAAATAAGGTAACTATTAATTGAAAAGTGATAAATTAGGGAGAAATATTATAAATCATGATGAACATTTTCAGGAAATTAATTTAAAATTTAGAGAAGATAAAGTAATAAAATTGTATGTAAAATATTAACTAATGATAAATCGCAAAATTCCGTGACCAGGTAAAAATAATAATTTGAAGGAGGAAATTTTTTAAATTGGGTGTTATTTTATGTAAAATAGAAGGAAATTTTAAATAAATCGACGTATAAACCTTTGTGCAAGAAACATTAAACTTCAGTATAATTTTCACGCATAATCACGCTATTGGGATTAAAAGTGGTAAGAAACTTTGAGAAAAATTTTATGATAATTATGAATAGGAATCTTCAAAGAATTAGTCTAAGACCCAAGATGATTTAAGTAAATTAATGGTATGTGAAATTCAGTTTTTGGCGTGAAATTACCGACTATCTAATTTTACAATATTGAACGTATCTTCCAATCCAACCCTTAGATCATGCTGAAATGTTACATGGGGTCTTATGACATGCTTTTGTACCATGGGTTAAACTTTGAGATCCGTCAAAGTTCAAGTAAGTCCTAAAACTAAATACACAATGTTGGGTTAGTACAATAAACCAAAATTAAGGGGTAAGTAGGGGTGTAATAGTAATTGACCTAAAATAATGTAATTTGGAGTTGGTTTATTTATAAACGTTGTAGGTATAGATGTTATATTTAAAATGAAACTGATCTTGACTTCTTTGAAGTTGTATAACTTCATATATGAGAAAACAATTTAGTAAAAGTCAAGACCGACATTGTACTGAATAGATTTCTGGTGCTACTATAATTGTTAATGTTGAGCATTAAAACAATGTAATTTGGAGTTGGTATATGTATAACAGTCACAAGTATGAATGTTATATTTCAAATGAAACTAATATTGACATATTTAGAGTTGTGTAATGACATGACCACAGAGTTGATGTCTTCTCCCAAGTGTAGGAGTGTCGAAGTAATAAATAACCCGGCAAGACCGGGGTCGAACCATAGGGAGGTTAACTGTATAAACTACAAATAAAGAAATAGATAATAACAGAAAAGCAGTTGAAGAGAGCTTTGAGATGTGATATTGATATAAGGATTAAACAAGGATAAAATAATTGTCAAGGTTAGTGGATCCACTAATGGTATTTCAAACAAGTATAGTATAAACTCTTTTTATTACTCAACTGGAAACCACACACAAAAGAGGTTCCAATCAGAATATAAATTGTTAACATGATTACATTAGTTATCTTATTCGAATAATGCTAATACTTGTAATTTGTAAATGTTGTCAGGTATTTATGATTATAACTTATGTTAATAACAAATCAAGTTCTTTTCATAGCACAGGTGTCGGTTATATCATACGGTTGGGCTATGAAAGTACCAAGTATTTTTTGTACCAAAGGTTATACAATATAAATCTAGATTAATCATTTCACAAGCAAAGTATTAAGAGTGAATAAGATAAAAAATATAAAACATATTAGTATCAAGCATTAAGGTCCATGTTGAGTTTATACTATACTCATTCTTACACCATTAGTGTAACCTTTTCACATTGACATAATAAACTTAACTAAACATAATAAAAGAGAGAAACATAGATAAACAAGAGGAAAACATGATTATATAAGTATAATAAAGGAAATGAAAGGCATAAACAAGAGATTAATGAAAGCAAAACTTAAGCATTACAAAAAGAGAGAGAGCAAGAACATGATCTTGATCTGAAAACCAAGATGCCTAAATGCATGAAAGTTTTAGGCCTATGTCTTAGCTTTCTATCCATATAAACCAGATCTAAATCCAAGTTCTACAGCTCCAGTTATGATCCAATAACTGAATGGTGTTCCAATTTGAATTCAACCAACATCTCTTTTTCTAAGCTTAGCCCTCTCTTTGTCTTCTCAATTTCAGTGGTTAAACTCATCAATCAATCATTTGATTTATGTGATAGGCTTGTATTTAAAATGAACATTTACCATAAATTAAAGGTATCTTATATTATCAGACTTATTATTATAAAACATGCTCTAGTTAAGGAGTTATTGATACTTCAAGTGCAAAATGATGATATAAAACCTTGATAAAAATGCACTTTTAAGTACTAATCATGTAACTTCAGATATGAGAAACATATTGAGTAAACGTCCAAACCGACATAGTACTGGACAAATTTTGAGTGTTATTATAACTGTTAATTTTGAGCCTTAAGACGATGTAATTTGGAGTTAGTGTATTTATAAAGGTTATTGGTATTGATGGTAGCTTTCAAATAGAACTGGGCTTAACATATTTGGAGTTGTATAACTCCATATATGTGTAAAACACTGAGTAAGGGTCCAGACTAATATAGTACCGGACATATTTCTTATGCTATTGTAATGAGTGAGTTTGGACATATAGATGGAAAAACTGGGTGTTATGTCATACATGAAAGTAGCAGTCATATGTATTAGCTTTTATAGAGACAAAGCACACGAAAAAAAGAGTTCTGAAACTTTAGTTACGATTAAAACACCAAACAATATTCGAGGTTTAGTGGACTAAATTAGCTAGGACTAATCAATCTCTAATCTTTACATGGAATTTATTATTGATTGAGGGTTATAATATTTAGATTGATAAGAATAATTATTAACATGAAAAATTTATGTGTAAGGAATGTTAAGGATTTTCCTTGCTAATGGTTTGAATGAAAATGATGATTAAATGAGAATTGAAATGAAATGTTGATGTTGGTTGCATTGTTGATGATAAATGTATCTTTGGTGGTACAATGGAAGATGAGGGGATATGAAAGTAGTTGGGAGCAGTAACACATGCACAGGATCAAGGTGGGTGCTCGACACCTTATCTTTTTAGATTCAATACAAATTTATGTTCAAACACAAGACTTCAAATAGTATTTGATCATTCTTGAACCCAATGCAAAATGGGCCATCTCCTACACCAAACGCTGTGATGAAATACCTTTCTTCAAAGACTAATATGAATCATGAGAGTTACATAAACATTGTTATTTGATATAATATTAAAAAATATCAAATTTTCAAAAAGACAAGGTAAGTCTTGCAAAGTCTTTGTTGAGGAAAACACCCTAAAATAAAAAAACTCAAAGCATGTGTCATGAGTATTTAAAAAAGCACACAACATTGTCATAAGGCAAGGATTTTCTAATTCATTCCTAATTAGGATAATATTCATCATGGTCTAAATACTCACAAAAAAAGTGAAGGCTATAAGAGGCAACTTAATGCTCAAGCTTTGAAAGTAACTTACATGGACTTGCTCAGGTAAATTAGGAAGAAAAACTAGCAAGAATGACCACTTCAAAAATTATAAACCCTAGCAGAGATTATGAATAAAGAGGGCCTATATTTCGAAAAACATGTATGACATATGATTTAACCTTAATTTTGAAATAATGTTGATATAGGATTCACCAATCAAGAGGAAAGACGATGAAATCTACATGGATGAACAAAAGTCAAGAAATTCTATCCATATAGTATGGATACCCAAAACCAAACGTTCGTTTTAAGAATTAACCTTGAGAGGGTATTTCATTTTGTTTTTTTTTTTGTTTTGGTAAAGTTTTGAAGGGATTTGATGAAGAACCTAGTTTGAAATTGCAAAATGGGCAGGTTGCCTGTAAAAGTAGACAAGTTTTTAAAATGGGTAGGCCACTCACAAAAATAGACTAGTTTTTGAAATGGGTAGGTCACTCATAAAAATAGACTAGTTTTTTGAACGAGCAGATCGCTCGTGAAAATAAACCATTTTCTGAAATGAGCAGGTCGCCCGTGAAAATAGACCAGGTTTTGAAAATGGGTAGGTTGCCTGCAAAAATAAACTAGTTTTTGAAAAGGGTAAGTCACCTGTAGAAATATACCAGGTTTTGAAAAAGGACGGTTCACTCATGATTATGAGACCATTCTTCGGGTGGTTGGATGACCAAGCAAGTTGAGTAAAGATTTTTTCTTTAGAAGCTCACTATACAAAACTTTGATGAGATTTTTGCTCCGTACGCATTGTAAATAGGAGGGGGTATATGTTGCTATCCATTTTTAAAACCATATAAAAATAAAGAAAAAAACACCAGGTAAAAATTGGTAGACCAAAATATATAAGAATGACAAAATATGCAACCCAATTTTAACTGACAAAGGGCCGTATTGGTGAAAATGCTTTATTTGGGTATTCAAGGACTCAATTGGATTTTGAAATGTTTATTTAAATTTATTGAAGATTTAATCACAAGGGAAATTAGCTTTTGGAGTTAATTTGGATGTTAATTGAAACAAATTGAAGTTCAAGGACTGAAATTGAACATTGAAAAGTTTAATTGGTCAAATTAGGGGCTTAATTGCATAAAATTTGTAGTTTGATGGGCAATTAGAGACTTAATTCAATAATTTATAAACCAAGGACCAACTTATAAAAGGCATGCAACTTCAGGGACTGAAATTGGTGAAATCAAGGGTAAAATTAAAGAAAATTAAAAGTTTGATGGTCATTTGAGGGTCCAATTGAACAAATTAGAGACCAATGACCAACTTGTAAAAGGCGCTCAAAGTTAAGGTTGGCAATTGAATCTGGCAGGAATGCAATTGAATGAAATTTGGAGTATAAAAGGAAATTACGTGTAAAATTAAACAAAATTGGAAGAATATGGATTAAATCAAAGATTGCCAGATCCCAAATCAAAAATCCTAATTTGTAGGGTTTAGCCAAAACAGCGCCATTCAGGAGACTATGTATCTTCTTTTTCAGTTTTTGGTTGATCAAGTAGGCACTTTAAAGCGAATGAATATGGTGTTTTCAACCACTCTAAAGGCTATAACCGCCACCATTCAACTATGAAACACCCCTTCTACAACCCCATTTCTTTGAAATTAAACATTTACATCCCATCACTACAACTTTAGATGCTACGTTGATCGAGTTGACACTTTCAAACGAATGAATGTAAAGCTACAGACCTCCAAATTAAGAAAAAAATGGATCCAATTGAAAGGTATGCATCTTCTTTACCAAGTTTAGGTGGTCTTAGGCAACATTGATGTCAGAATTGCTCCGCCGAAGCCATAAAAGTGACCAACCAATTAATTTTGATCGAGATACCCATTTGCAGAAAACCACCTAACTCTTTCATGTGTTCCTACTTAAAAACCCACAGAGGGTTCTTATCATGGGTTTAAAACCTTCATCTCAAGATCTAAAGGCCAAAAACACCTCGCCTTACCCTCCAAGTTTGTTAAAAACCACCTAAGTCCAAAACCATTGATTCTGTGGTAAAACTAGCTTAGTTTTTGGTTTGTTAGAACCCTAACAAACCCATCTAGAAGCTCTGAATCCATCTATAAAAGGAGAGGTAATCAGGAGGAAAAAAAGAGGGAGAAAAAAAAAGAAAAAAAGAAGAAGAAAAAGACTTTGGCTAAGGTGCAAGAAATCCACTCCAACAAGATTTCAAATCTTTAATTCAGGTTTGGCCTTGGTGGGTTTAGAGGTAAGAAGAAAGAAAAACAATAGCACCAACTACCTTCATTGAAGATTTAAAGCTTGGAAGTTATACTTGTAAACTTCTAAGGTGGAGTCTATAAGGCGTGCTGGATCCAAAATCATTTTGTTTATAGTGTAATGCAATGTTTTTTAGTTCATTGAAGTGCTGGATATGAAAAAGTTGGTGTTCAATCATGATTTAGTTTTAATGTTTAATATAGGTAGGATTGATGTGAAGTTGATTCTATTGTTTTGTAAGCTCCTTCATTTTTTTTAAACTGTTTTTGATGCAATGAAAAGATGTTGAAGTTTGTTCTTTTGATAAAATAAAGTTTTTGGTTGATTTTGAGTGATATCAAAATAAGTATGTTGAAACCTGTAGGCTTTCTAGGTTTATGAGTTTGGTCATGGTTGTCATAACCCATTTCTAGATTATTCCCCAAATTCACTTTTTTTTTAAAATAAAAAATAAAAAATAAAATAAAGGTTGGTAATGTGGAGAAAGTAGGTCGAGAAGGATTTCAAAAAATACATAAAAGTCAACCTGCAATTTTGAATGAAATTTAAGGCATTATTGTACCTCATTATGCCCAAAAATGGAGAAACAATGTAGATTCAAGGTCAAATTAAATGATTACTGGACGAATCTGCATAAAAATTAAGTCCAAGTATATAATTGAATTTTTAATAGGCCAATTTGATTTAATCATGGGCCAAATAATAGTTTAATTATGTTTGAGAATTAATTTGGGTCCAATCGAAGGATTAAATCAAGTGTAAGGACTTAATTATACTTTAAATGGGTCAAATTAATTTTATTAGGGGCTTAATTGGTGAAACATTAAGTTTGAGAGTCTAATTTGAGCTTAATTAAGAAGATTAGAATTTTACAAGACCAAATTTAATTTTTACCAAGTCAATTGATTGCAATCAGGGGTAAAATTGCAAGAAAATCAAAGTTTTGGGGTAAACTAGAGGTCCAATTGAAAAATTTCACAGCCAAGGACCAATCTGTAAAAGGTGTTAAACTATAGCGGCTTAATTGATTGAAACCGAGGGTGAAATTGAAGAAATTGAAAGTTTAATGGTCAATTAGGGGTAAAATTGCATAAATCCAAAACTAAGGGCCAAATTGAAAATGACATACAAATACGAGGCTAATATTGAAGTTCTTTTGGGGAAAAATTGCATAAAACTAAAAGTTTGAAGCCACTCAGGGGTGTAATTGAGACAAATCGGCAATCAAAGGACTAAAAAGAACATTGCCAAAACGGTGTCGTTTTGGTTACTGTTCATCTTCTTCCTCATTTTTTCTCTGAAATGACAGCTCTAAGAGACTAATTTACAGGTGCATTTAATGCCTCTAGCCTTCACCAAATTTGACAAAATATATACGCAAATGATCACCTGACATTGGTCTACAACTTCATATGGTCCGTTCAGGTTGATTGACACTATGGTGGCCGTGATGCCTGCCTAAATTGACAGCTCAGGCAGCCTTCAACTAACAGATTTGACAATTCATGGTGCCTACTTTGAACCAACAGTTGATATTCTTCCCAGCCGAACCAAGGGCCAATATTTTACGCCATTAAAGACAAAACTGCCCTCTTCTACCCCATATAAACATGGGTGGATTTCATGGATTGAGTATGAAAAAAATCGGGTCAAAAAATCACCAAAAATCAGTTCACCCCTGTTTTTACTGCCACCGTGAATTTTCTCCTCTTTCTCTCTTCACCATGGCCATTGCCTACCAACATTGTTACCGCTGGCTTGACCACCATCCTCTTCACCACAAGCAACCGTCCGACCACCTCACGTAGTGGTTGCACAAACTCTCTCTCCTCTGCAAACTCTTCCTCTTCCTTTATCGGTGGCTAGCCTCGGCCACCATCTCTGCCACAGTCTCAACCATCGTCCTCACATCAGTCCCTCATCATCACGACCAACCAGACCTCTAGCCAGGCACTCAGGCGCTAGGTAGCGTTGCCCCTCCATCGCTGCAACTAGGTTGCTGCATGCAGAATGAGAACTCGTTCTGCATGCAACATAATTAATTAGCATGGTTGTTGGGCAAGACTACCAATCATGCAGGCTTGGGCCAAACCTGTTTTGGTCCGACCCAACCAAAAAAAAAAGAAAAAAAAAGAAAAAAAGATATATGTTGGGCCAAGATCGACCCAACCATTTTGGGCCGAGATCGGCCCAATCCAACTTTCTTGGGCTTGACCCAATTAGGTGGACCGACATAGCCCATATTTTATAATACTATAATATTATATATTAAATTCCCAAAAAATCCTTTCAAAAATTTGTGATTTTCTCGCATGTTTTTCTACCAATTTTGCTTAATATTGGGTTTTATTTTTATACTGTAAGATATTAAAGTACCCGGTTTTCTCCAAATAATTTCTAAAAAATTCAAAAAAAATATAAAAAAATATCAAAACTTTTAAATTAATTTCCCTTAAAAAAACAAAAAAAATATTTTGTTTTCATGTATACGACTAAATCCTAAAATTTTCCAAGCATATTTTCTTAAAAAGAAAAAAAAATTGCAATCTTTCTCATGTTTTAAAATGCAAAATGGATATCGTAACCAGTTTATGATTATCCATTAGGATTTGACCTAAATGTCAAAAATCCTTTTACCAATTTTTTTTACGGTCTAGATGTAGACTTTAATATCTGTGGGGTGCAAAACTACACAATAGAGTATACTCTTAGGTATTAAAGATACAAGGTATAAAAATAAATGCGATGCTAAATTTTGACTTTAGAATGGTTAGGATTTAACCCGATAAGGTAGAGACTCTCTCATGAAAATAGATTTACTTTGAACCTTAGACGAGACTAACAAATATAAACCCGACCTAGAAAAATAATCAAACAACACTGTGGCTTACCTTAGGTAAGGAGCACTAGGGCTGATGCATATTTTCCTTGCACAACCAGTGCCTTACCCAGACTCTCACAGACCATAGGTTCCTGAATCTTAATCATAATTAAAGCCAAAAAACCATTCCCAACACACACACACCTCCTCATGAGGCACAATAAAGCTCGTCGTCACCCACGACGTCGTGACACCTCGTGACAGGATGACAACTCCACTAGGGAACACCTTGTCTAGTCGGACTAAGCTTTGCTTGTTTGATTGTTTGCCTATTTGTTTGATCTTTAATTTTAGCTCGTATTTTCACTATTTTAGTGTTTTTATTTCCTGTTTATGCATAAGTATGTTGAGTGTGGATTAATGCCTTTATATATTTTAATTTAATGAATAAGCCTAATTTTAAGTTAGGTGGGGAGTAGCGGTTTATCTCATGACTTTCAATTGGGTTTCAGATTCATGAAATATCCAACTATGAACCGAGTGTTTACTCGGTAATGGCAGTTACACTGTGCCCCAACCATTCTTTGTAAACTCTTATACTACCTTCACGTAAGGTGGTCACTAGGCAATTTATAGACCTTTTGGGACCATGTAAAAAGCTTACCCTCATAAAATGACCTAGAACCTTCCCTTAGAGCTTGGACTCCCTACCCGATATACATGGACATATATTTCCACACATACACATACATCCATCCATTGTAAATAACATGCATGCATCAGGTTGAAATATAAGTCCTCAAAGAGCCTACAACACCCGACTTTGAGCGAGAAATATGAAAGATGAAGCAAGTGTGGCTCGTGTCACTAGCTTGAGCAAACACTTAAAAACGCCTCTAGTGAAGGTCCTTCCAGCTGACCTGCTATTTTTGTCCAAACTCCAACAACGGCTCATCCCAAAGAAAGAACGAACAAATATAGTCAAGATCCTCAACACAATCCAATATTTATGCAACCAGTAACACCGGTACCAGCCCCTGCAGTCGTAGATGCATTTGCTAACGAGTCCCACAAGACTAAGTCATCCAATGGCATTGATCAAGATAAGATGGTGGCACTAGAAGCCTGAATTAGAGCCATTGAAGGGGTAGATTTATATGACCCAGTACTGGCAGCAAAAATATGTTTGGTCCTAAATGTAGTTGTCCTTAAGAAGTTTCGTGTTCCTGAATTCATCAAATACACTGGAACACAATACCTCATGACTCATCTCAAATCCTATTATAACAAAATGACAGAAGTAGTACATGATGAAAAACTACTAATACTTTTTTCCAGGATAGTTGAGTGGGGCAGTAGTGAGCTGGTACATGAGGCTGGGTAGCTCAAGGATCCGGAGATGGAAAGATCTGGTTGGTGCTTTTATCAAGCAGTATAAGTACAACATAGACATTGCTCCCGACAAAACTAGCTTGTTCAATCTAGAGAAGAGGGACAAAGAAAGCATAAGGGGATACACTCAAAGATGGAGAGATCTAGCTGCACAGGTGCATCCTCCACTTTTGGACAAAGAAATTGTTACTCTATTTTCCAACACGCTCAAAACATCATACTATGAGCATTTGATGGGTAGTTCGACCCAGCAATTTACTGACCCTGTGGCAACAGCTAAGCGCATAGGGCAAGGAGTCAGGAATGGTAGAATTTCCATGCCCACCGAGAAAAAAAGGCTTTGAAAGGAGGAAGAAGATCGATCATGTTGAAGGTGGCTACATGGGTAGGAAAAATCCATTCCAAAACTATCATAATTCACCATCTTCACCCTAAATTGCCAATATAAGCTTCAACCCTTCATTTCCTACCACAAAACCTAAGCCAATAGATAAACTATTGGTTATAAACCTATTAAAACCTTTAAACCACATTCAAAACCACACAATACAGTTTAGCTAATCAGATCATGTTTCCTACCACAAAACCTAAGCCAATAGATAGACTATTGGCTTCGAAAGGAGGAAGAAGATCGATCATGTTTTTATTTTTTAGCATGCATTTTGGATTTAATAATCAGTTTATTGGATTCATGAGAATTTGATCAATACTTAATAATTAATAAAAATTTAATTCATGAGAATTAACGATTAATATTCTAATATAAATGTTAGACCTACAAGTATGGCTTGTATTTAAACATCAGGAGTTGACCAGAAAATTCTTAGAGTTATTCTAAATATTCACTAATTTTAATTGAGAGTATGTTTTATCACAATATTCGAGTTACAAAAAAAACTTTTTTTTAGAATTTATTTGGATATACGAGCCCATAATAAATTCTAAACATCAGTTTTATTCACTTGAATAAATCTCAATCATAAGCCAATAGATAAACTATTGGTTAAAAACCTATTAAAACCTTTAAACCTCATTCAAAACCACATAATACAGTTTAGCTCAGGTAATATGTGCTAAGGGTGCTAATTCCTAACCACAACAAGTCTCTTACCATTAGAATCTCTGATAAAATTAGTATACTCAGGTTTCCTAGTGACCCTGAAACAAACAACTAGGTGGCGACTCCTATGACTCCCCGATGCCTCTCGCCTATGTGCGATACTTATCTATACAAATTTGTATTTCTTTACCTTAAATAAAAATATTTTCACTAATGGAGTCCTTTGTCAATCAGAATTGGGTTGCTAATTTTACCAATCTTATATATTTTAGTCATCCAACTTTTCCACTTGTTATTTTGATTCTTCACCACCAACTTAAGCAATCTTCTAGGCTTTTTTCATGTATATTCTCTTGTATTTTGGATTTTCTTTTTATTTTTTTTTATTTTTTTATGAGGTTAAAAGTGAATAACCACACCCTATATATTTTAATCTAAAGGTTAGATTTTTGCCAACCATCATTTGTCCAATTATTATCTAAGTCTATTCATGGTTCTATTTCAACTCAAATATATGATGTGAATTGAAATTAAATAAAAAAAATCAATTCATCACATTTTTTTGGATCATTGAAAACCAAAATTTATAAAATTATCAAAATTAAGCATATAACTAATTTTATTTGTTTGGAGTTGAAGTCTTCTCTACTGGACATTTTGGGTTTTAGGAGATTTTTAATTAACAAACACATTCTACTAATCTAGCAAAAATAAATATGAAAATTTGATTATTCTAATAATATTCCAAATGTGAAGGCCTTGAAGGGTTTAAAATAATAAAGGAAAAATAAGGTTTGTACAGTTATTCATGAAATCACTTATCTTATTTCAATGTCAAATATCTCGTCCATTTGAATTTGAATCAATTAAACTTTTATGTGTGAAAAAAATATATGACACACACATAAAAGTGTGTCTTATTCCACATATTATATATATGCAGACACACACTTATGTTGGGGGGGTTGGTTTCACTCTTATTCCATATATTTTATGCTCACAACTCTAATTATAAAATGCTTGTGTGAGAGAGAAATCGGTCTTCCTCTTCTTTCTTTTTTTTCAGAGCTTGGATGGATTTTTTTTCTTTTGGTTTCTAGCTAGCCTCTATTAGTTTTTGTGTTTTAGGTTTCTTGTTGTGTAATTATTGTGCAAGTAGGTGATAACTTCGATTCTTTTCTACAGTCTAGGTTGTTTATTTTCTTTTTATGCTCAATTTTGTTTATCCTTTTCCTTTAGGTGTAATGCAGGATTGTGGGTTCGTATGATTGTGTTTTTGCCATGTGAGGAGGCTTTCTCCATGTGTTTGTTCATGGCAAGCGCTAGGCGAGTTTCTTTCCTCATTTTTCCTATGCTATCTTTTTATCATTTTAGTGCTAGTCATCTTATTTTAGGGTTATGTGTTTTCTTTACATTTATTTAAGCTAGGCTTGACTTGCCTTGCCTTGCCTTGGCTTGATGTTTAGTTTTTATTGAATCTTGTGGTGTTTGGATTGTTTCATGTTTGTGTTGCTTGAATAGTCTCGAGATTGATATGTTGGAGTGTTGTTTGATTTGTTTATCTTGGTTCTTGGTTCTTTTAGGTGATGATTGCATGGTTGTTGTCTGATACTTAGGAGTTAGATAGAGTTATGTTTGAGCTATTTGCCTATATCAGATTAGTTATGGGGAACCTTTGTTGTCGGTCGTGATGTCTATTATTTTTCTTGAGTTTGATGGTTGTGATTTTGTGAAGACATTTTCAAGGATCTTTTTGTTTGTTTGTTCATCTAGTGACCGATCCTGAGCTGTTTTCAGCTTCTTTTTTGTAATCACAAAAGGACATGTCATGTTGTTTTGAACTCTACCTTAATCATATTGTCTGCTTTTCCTCTAATTGTTTGTTATTACTTTTGGTGGGCTTACGCAAATGTTAGGTTATCTGAAGATTTTTGTTTGCTAAGCTCGATATCCTCATTCACCTATTTCTTAACTTTTAACTTGTTCCATCAATTTTTTTTATTTCTAAAATCTTTGCTAAAGATTTTTCTTGATAATACAAGTTTTCTCCACCTTTGTTTTCTAAGCTAAAATAGGTAAATGTTGGGAGCAAGGATTGACACCATTGGATTTAAGATGCCCAACACCATGGGGTTTAATGCATTTTCATCATACAAGTGCCCTTCTTAAGCATAGGGCTTTGGTCCTGGATATAGCTTTATAAGTTACTTTTTCATTCTTTTTATGATATATTGCATGGTTATGGCCTTTTATTTTATTTGTTTAGTTTCAATTCCATTGCCTATCTTAAAAATAGCTATAAGATGGAATATTGTGTTGGGTTATAAAGTGGTAGCAGTGACATTCTCTTAACGTTATGTTGTTGGATTAGACATATTGCACATGAACATCATATTGCACATGAACATCGAGGAAGCTGCCAATATAAGAGCAGTTTGTTGGCCAGTTCTTTAAACACAGAGCACAACAACGTGATTATGAATAGACCAAAGTAAAATGCATGATAGAGGAAAGCAAGCTCTTTTATGTTGTCAATTACCCTCTATTCTTAAAAGAAATCAATGTAGGAACTAAAAATTCATACCTATTTAAATTTCTATAACTTTTTTTCAGCCCAAAAAAGCCTTGATCAAGTGTTATAGAAAAAGGCAACTAGTCTAAAAAAGTTATGCTTGTATCTATGGATGTTAAGTTGGATTTAGATTGCAAAATTAAGATTTATTGTTTTAGTTTTTATTACTTTATTACTATTGTTAAGTCTATCTTGAAATTTTCTAATATTTTCCTTTCTCATTACCAATTTGATGTTACTTTACATTCTTAAAGGTAGATTTCTCAACTTGGTAATGTTTGAGTTGTTTTGTCTCATCTTCCCCTGTCTAATTCTTACCATGCTGAACTTTTCTTGTAATTTTCATTTCCTTTTTTTTCTTTGCTGATCTTTACCCCTTTCAATGGTTTTTTCCTTTTGTTTTGTGTAACATATCCCATGCTCAACCTCAAGCCCAATCCATCACTTTAATCGCCCATCTATCTCTTTCTCTCAACAACAAAGCCAGAGTTTCAATATTTCCAGTAAAAAAAAAGTAGATTGTCTCAAAGAACATCGACGCAAACTACAAGGTAACAATAGAAAAACAAGTTACCATCTAGTTTTATAGTAATTAGAAAACTTTAACTAGTCTTTTATCAGTGTATAGAAGGAATGAGAGTCGCCACCTAGTATTTTGGTCACTATGAACCCTAACTGATCTCAGAGATTGGGCACAGAGATTGGTTGCGTAAAGGAAAGATATTAGCACCTCAAATATATCATACCTAAGGTAAGCTGTATTGTTTAATTGTCTAATATATGCTAAGGTGTTATTGTGTTTTCTAATTGTTGGTCTATCTAAAGTTTATGATAAGTCTTCCTTGGTAAGGAGATTCGTATCTTATTG
>Ga0307518_10001392_pt1 | contig 17981 bp, 17 predicted proteins | sample 25_EM_MG_FD_203889 | JGI IMG/M metagenome (GOLD analysis project Ga0307518, IMG submission 203889) | Populus trichocarpa ectomycorrhiza microbial communities from riparian zone in the Pacific Northwest, United States - 25_EM | ecosystem: Host-associated > Plants > Roots > Unclassified | place...
CCAACATCACATCCTTCCCTATTCTCACCAATACAAAACTTGCTCAAAGTGCGGAGGTTACTTAATCTCCCAATTCCTTGTGGCAATACGCTAAGGCTTTCGGTCTCTTCAATATTAAGATATCTCAGGTTAATTAGCTTTCCAAGGCCTCTAGGTAGTCTATGAAGACGTCTACAACCATGAAGTTTTAAGGCCAGCAAATTATACAACTTACAGATAGTATCAGGCAACACTACAAAATTCAAGCCAGATAAATTTAACCATCTTAAATGAAAAAGTCTACCAACAGCACTCGGTAGTCCGGTAATTAAAGTATGGCTCAAATCCAATCCCCTAAGGCACTGCAAGCCATGAAATAGATCAGGAGGAGCTGTCTTCACATCCTTTTGCAGGACCTGCAGTGTACGCAGATTTTTCAGGTTGAAAATGATGGGATGAAACTGTTTCTCTCTACCCGTTAAGGTCATGTGACGGGCTTTTGTATGCAAAGAAGCCATCTCTAACACATTTTTCTCATCAAATTCGATAACGAAGCATTGGTTCTTTGAAAGAAACTGGGCAAAGCTTTGCACAATGTCATGCATCCTGCAAGCAACTATGCTGAAATCATCCCTGTCTCTTTCCAAATCTTGAAAGAATGACCGCATTACTAAGTTATCAAAATACTCTGCACCTATTTGCTCCATTTCAACACTTCCCGTTGGAACAAGGAAACCCTGAGCCATCCAAAGCTGTATCAAAGTGTCTCTCTCTATCTTATGATCTCTAGGGAAAATAGCACAAAATGCAAAACACCGTTTAATGGGGGGTGACAGGTCATGATAACTCAATAACAGATGAGGAAAAATTCCCCTTTCAGCTTCTTCCGATTCCCACAATTCACTGTGAAGGACATTCTCCCAAGCTTGTTTCGTTTCCTTGAAGCGCATTAGACTCCCCAAGGACTTTACAGCCAGAGGCAGACCTTGGCATTTGTCTGCAATTTCTCTACCAATTTCTTCTAAATTATCACGATCCTCTCTGCTCTTTCCGTAGAAAGCAAATTTACTAAACAATGACCAAGAATCCTCAGGAGACAATTTACCTAGAGGGAGCATGTAAGCAGCATCCATCATTTTTGAAACTCCCTCATTCCTTGTAGTCACTAAAATTCTACTCCCTGGGGCTCCAGATTTAAGGGGTACCTTTATTGGTTCCCATATCCTGAAGTCATTAGTCCATACATCATCCAGCACAAGAAGGAACTTCTTTCCCATGACAGACTTGCGCAGATGTTCTTGCAAATGTTGCCACAATATGTACGTATGGAGTTCATCAAAAGCATTAATGATCGTTTTTGCAATCCGGATCCTATCAAAAGGCTCGGAAACACACACCCAGATTCTGTGCTCGAAATGAGCAGTCACTTTATCATCACTGAACACCAACTGAGCAAGGGTTGTCTTTCCCATGCCTCCCATCCCAGCTATGGAGATAATAAGAGGGCAGTTCTCTTCTTCGAATTCTTCACACAGCTTACTTATTATAGTATCTTTATCGAAGTCCCGACCACATACCTCTGAAACATCAATTAGAGGTGTAGTCTCCTGTCGATCTGCTTCTTCCGTCTTGCCGTCAATATCAAAATGGTACTTGTCTTTCTCATTTGCAACCTCATCTAGTCTTTCTTTAATACATTCCATCTTGCTACCAATATCACGATGCATAACAAGTTGATTGACACAAAAACATGGAGAAATAAACTTGGAGAGACGTACCATCTTCTTGGAAAGGGAGGAATGATGATGGCCCATTATCTCAATTCTTTTGGGTTCACAGATCTTGGTGTTCCATTCATCTAGCAAGTCATCCAAGTCATAAGATATGGCCTCAAGCTGTTCTAACCAAACCCGCACCCTCTTTTCTTTCACTTGCTTTTTCTCAGCATCAATGAGCACAGATCTGATAGCAGTGAGGGTTGTAGTAAGCTTTTCAACCTTCTTTTTCCCTCCAAGGATTAATGCTGACTCATTTTCAATGGCTGAAGTTAGCTGCTGCAAGACCTTTGATACAAGAGCATCAGCCATGGTTAGCGCAGCAGGCAATTAATTTTGTGGTTGATGATGGAGGAGCAGCAAAGTGAAGAAAAAAACATCATAAAGTCAATGGACACGCTTTTTTTAAAGTTTTCTTTTTACAATAATGCTCTGTACTTTTTCTTTATAGCTTAGTTAAAAAAAATGATTACGAGTTTCATTTTGACATTTCAATAATTGAAACTTTTTACTATTAACTAGTTGGTGATTTTGTGGAAAAAACTTGAAATTAAAAAATATTTTTTTTTATAATTTTAAATTTAAATCATGTAGTTACTAATATAATAGTAACTAGAGACTTACATAATCATTAACTTTAAAGTTCATGAAATTAGTCAAAATACGTGCAAGTTAACCCGAACACTTACATTAATAAAATAATAATAATAATAATTAAAACTCTTTAATTCAACCAATTTTTTCAAAACTTTTATTGTCAAATTAACAAGAAATAGAAAATGAACCTATCTTTTTTTTTCTTTTAATAATAGCATATACTTCTGCCTTGTATTTATTGTTTCATTAACTTTAAGTTTCTCATTTCTTTTTGCTATGCATAGCTCTTTAAAAAAATTTGCATAGTCAATAACATGTTTAATTGCATCTAAGAGTGAAATATTATTCCACCATTCCTAAACAAATTTGAAATTTCATTCTTTTGCTTGTCTTTTATGTGTGACCCAGAAGAACTCAAACAAAAAAGTGGAGCTAGCTTTAAAGAGGAATTAAAAGGTTGAAAATGAAAATTAGTTCGGTTATGTTTGGAGAAGTTTTAGAATGTTCGACTGGCAAAAAAAGGGATGGACAAAAAAAACCTCTCTTTTTTGTAAGAAAAAAACAATCAAAGACAAGTCAGGCACACCATGGTCAGTTTGCACCCTAGCTCCAGCTCACAACCAGCCACTATCAAGCTTCCATCCTAGCTCTGTCATCATAGTTCATTTGTAAACTAAAACGTGTTTGATGATATAACAGTGATTAAATTTTTAAAATATTTTTTAATTTAAAATATATTAAAATAATATATATATATTTTTATTTTTTTAAAATTATTTTTGATATCAAAATAATCTGAAAATATTTTAAAAAAAATATTAATTTAAAAAAAAATTAAATTTTTTTAAAAAATATTTTCAAAATAACACAGCCTCAAAGTCTAACAATACCATACAGCACCCTCTTCACTGTCACATTGTCAGCCAATATATATCTCCTTTTTTCTATCAGCAAACACAACTTATTCACACCTACTGCACCAGCCACAACAGCACTAACTTCACCTTCCTTCAAATTTCCAACCAAAGAAACTATAAACAACAGCCTCTCCCTCCGTGACCATCACTGCCACCAGCGGTGAAAGAGGAACAACAACTCAACCTTCATCTTTTTCCTCCTTGCCGCTACGTCCTCTCATCATCATTAACAAACAACACTTCTCCTCCAGACCTGATGGCGCAGCTGCGGGTGACAACAGCTAGCCTCAGCAACATCACAACATCCAACAGTATCTTCACCAACCACACCAATTTGGCTCTCCACAGTAACGGCAACCTCCTGGACAAGTTACAACAGCTTCAACTTCCAGTTGCAGCAGCACCAAGCTCCCAATGGCAGCTGCACTTCCTCAACCCAACCACAATCAACTCTTCTACACCATGATGGCCTCAACAACTTCTTCCTCCCATGCAGTGCCAACAGCCCAAGCACAACAACTTCAGCCCCTGCAACGAGACCAGCAACAACGAAAGCACCGCAAGCTTCTTTCAGCAACCGTCACGATGCTTTCCTCCCCTGCTCCAGGTAACCTTTATTCCTCAATAACTATCACTTCATGCTGCCTCTGTTTTTCTTTCAAATGAAAGAGGGATGGGCTAGACTCTCAACCCAACCCACGTGGTTGAGTTTGGTCCAACCACCATGTATTAAAAAAAAAAATGTTTGGGCTGATTACCGGCTCAAAAACCAAACCGGGCTAGGCTTGGGACTTGAGTCCAACTAGCCTAGCCCCCAGGCTAAGGGTGTGTTTGGCAAACTCATCTTTATGCCTATTCCATAGTTTTTAACTTGTTTTTATTTTAATTTCCATCCAAATAGATTCTTAAAAATTTCAAAAAAATAATCCTTTCATTTCAAAAACATAAAAATATATTTCTTTTCAAGGATTTCACTTAAAATCAAGGCTGTAGAATTATACTATAAGATACTAACTCGATATTAAAAATACTTGTTTTTCGTTGAAATTTCTCAAAAATTCCAAAACATTTCTAGAAAAATTTCTCATTTCAAAAATACAAAAAATATATTTTATTTTGTGTACATATAACCAAATTCTAAAATTTTCATGCATATTTCATACAAAATATCGTATTTGGATGCGCGGTGTTGGGGGGTTGTTGGTCGCCAACTAGATGTTTAGTTCAGGGTCGCTAGGAAATCTAGGTGTACTGATCTTATCATAGATTCGAGGGTAAGAGACTGGTCGTGGCTAGAGAAGTATTAACACCCTTAGCGCACCCTACCTGATGTAAGTTGTTTTGTGTAGTTTGATGTGGTATAAAGGTTTTAATGGTTTTCTAATCAATGGTTTACCTATGGTTTATGATTGAGATTTACTCGTATGAATAAATTTAGTGTTTAAGAATTTATTATAAACTCGAGTACCCAAATAAATTCTTAGGAAAAAGTTTTTCTAATCAACTCCTGATATTTCAAATAATAGTCTCACTTGTAAGTCCAATGTTTTGTACCAAGATTTTTAACCATTAATTCTCATGAATTAAAATATAGTGATTACTGAAATATTGGCCAAATTCTCATGGATTTAATACATTGGTTATTAAATCCTAAAATGCATGCAAATATGTATTTTTGAATTTTCATATGGAAATACTAATAATATGAATTTTTTTTTCATATTTTTGAGAGATTTGACCGTATACAATGAAAACAAATTGATGATTTTTATCTTAAATCTTAATCAATCACAAATCATCATTAAACAATCCCAAAACCATACGCATGATTAATAATTTGTCCCCAAAACTAATAATTTATCAAATAAATGGTTTGGGGTTAGGAATTGACCTTCCAAGGTTGTTAGGTAATCCCGATAGTGCGTGAAACTACACAACATCGCCATTACCGACACGTGGAATCATGCGCTGTCTCTACTAGAGGAGGAGAACCTGGTAAATCTGAAACTCCTCTGTCTCCTCTTTGATTTCTCACTGATGATGCAACAAACAGACAATTGTAGAAGGAGCTTCACTATGTTGAAATTTTAGTCTTCTTCATGTTTTTCAGTTTAAGTCTGTCTCTTCTCCTTACTGCTGCATTTTAATGCTGACACTGGTGGGAGAAGATTGTAGATGGCCTGAAACTATTACATCTCCTCTTGATTTTCTCTCTAGTAGAGCCACAAACAAATTTCTATAGAGGGGTTCTGCTACGTTGAAATTTCAATGTATGCTCATGTTTGTTTTCTTCACAGTTGGTTGCTACTGCCACTACTCGTGAGGTAAGCTGCTGTAGGAAAATCCTTCATTGTTGTAGTTGATTGATGATTAAATGAGTGCTGTTGTTGTTGTTGTTGTTGGCTGCGAGCTACCGGTTGGATTGATAGGCTGCTATGTTAAAGCTGATACCGCTGGAGTTCATGTGATGTAGCGTTGTTGTGCTGAAGTGTTGGAGATGGAAGACCACTGTAGAGGTGCTCGCAGCTTCTAAGGAGAGATTGTTGCTAATATTGCTCTTGAAGGAAACAAAGGACAAATCACAGCTGTTGGGATCCTAAAGAGCTACATATGCTAAAAGCTATTGTAGTTGTTGTTTCAATATCAAACGGCCAAGTATGGTTGGACTACTACGAAATCTCTTATAAGGAAATCAACCAAGTTGTTGTTGTTACTTTTATTAAACGCTCCTCATCACCTTTAATACTGCTTACAAGTGTTGTTGGTGACTCCAAAGTCTTTTTAGACCCCATTAGATAAATCAAAAAATCGAATGAAATGATAGTCGCTGACCGGGGGGGTATTGCTTAGCTGGTGGCGTTGTCATGAGGATGGTAGCTCATGGTAGAGATGCTCGTGGTTGCTGGAGCTGTCGCTGTTTGTCTGATATTGTTGAAGCCAAAGTATCGAAGCGTTATTAAGCTGATTGAATCCTTGTTGCTTGCGAGAGTTTGCTACTACTCAGGAGGTTCTACTCACATATGAAGTATTGAAGTAGTTGAGGAACACAACCACTATTACTTGAGAAGATGAGAGAGAAGCTGCATGAAGAAGAAATTGTTGTCGCACGTGTGCGGCGTCGCGGCGATCGCCCACCACCCCCCATCATCAGGTGTGATATGTCTATCTATTGTGGAAAATATGGTGAGACAAGGAATTCTTTGTCTATTAGCGGTGAAAAATGGTGTGGGAGTCGCCACCTAGTATTTTAGTCACTAGGAACCCTAACTGGTCTCAGAGATTGGGTACGGAAGCTGGTTGCGTAAAGGAAAGGTATTAGCACCCCAAATACGCCCTACCTAAGGTAAGCTGCATTGTTTTATTGTCAAAAAATTCTAAGGTCTTCTCATGTTGGTCCGTCTAGGGTTTAAGAAAAGCCCTCCTCAATAAGGAGGTTCTTATCTTATGGGGTAAAAATCTAACCGGTCTAATGTTGATAGAGAATTTTTAATATCGGGAATACGTTTTACGTATAAATTCATAATCCCAGACATAAAACAAAACAAAATATTTTTTTTATTTTTTTTGAAATATTGGTCAAGTTCTCATGACTTTAATAAACTGGTTATTAAAGCCAAAATACATGCTAGTGTGTGTGTCTATATATATATATAATTTGAAGTTTTCTTTGTTATAAAAAAAAATACAATATGAGTTTTTTAGCTTTGAGAGACTTGGCCGTATGCATGGAAACAAAAGTTTTTTTTTTTGAAAACCAGGTATTTTTAATACCGGATTTTTATTTTTATGATATAAAAATACAGACCAATCTTAGTCTAAATGACGTAGAAAAATCCATGGAAAAATCACAAATTTTAAAAAAATATAGATATATAACAAAAAAAACACACATACAAAAAGAGAAAAAAAAATAAAAAAAATAAAAAAAATGGACTGGGCTGGGCCTGTATTGGCCTAGCCACAAGGCTGGACTCAGCCCAGCCGCGTGGGCTGGGCTGATGTTCCAACCTTTAGTTAATAGGGCTGGACTCAGCCCAGCCAGGTGGGCTAGGCTGATGTTCCAGCCCGGAGCAAAAAGGGACTGGACTCAGCCCAGCCGCGTGGGTTGGGCTGATGTTCCAGCCCGCCGGAGAAGGAAAGAAACCCATGACTGGTTACTGTGCATGAGCACAGTAACCAGTTAATTAATGAGTCGGTTACTATGCGCATGCACAATAACCGACTAATTATTTTCTTCTTGCATGCAGAACGTGCATAGTTCTGCAGACAAGAAGATGAATTAGGACCGGCGGCTAGGGGAGAAGAAGAATTACCTGAGGCGGTGATCTCGGGCGATTGAGCTGGTGGTGATGCTGGTGGTTGTTCTCGGTGGCGCTGCGGTGGCGGTGACAGTGAGACCCAGTGACAGCAGCGACACTTCTTCTCCACTGTGCAGAGACACCGGTCGGCGTTTCCTTCCCCGCCGGTTTATCCCTTCTGTTCTTTTTCTTCCTTCTCCCCGTTTGTCTCTCTCAGTTTCCTAGTCGATATCCCATGTTTTTGTGTTTCTCAGTTTCGGTCGTTTCTCTCTCTACACAGTCAGTTTCTCTCTCTCAGTTTCCCCCCTTTTCTGCTGTTTTTCTCCTCTTTTCTTCTTTTTTTCTCTTCTGCGTTCGGGTGGTATTTATAGAGGTAGGGGGAGTCGGGTTGACCCTACCCCATCCCATCGCCGCCCATGCATGGGGTGCACGTCGCCTGCTCTGCCACGACGCCGACAGTGGTGGCCAATGGAGGCGTCGCTTGTGGGACACAGCTGCTCTGGCATCTCATCATGAGATGGGTGGTGTCTGACTTTAGCTCTAAAGCACGTGGGAGGAAGAGACAAGGGGAAGAAAATAAAACTTTTCTTCCCCTGCTGCACGTCCAGGGGAGGAAGAAGAAGAAACAATACCGCCTTAAAACGGCACCGTTTCGTCCTTTTTTTTTCAAACGCATGAAACATCGTCGTTTTGCTTAAAACGCGCCGTTTCATTTAAATGAAAACTGGCGCCAAAGTGCCAGATTTCAAGCCAATCCTTCAATTTGCGCGCATTTTGCATTTTGGTCTTTGGTCTCAAATTTCTTCAATTAAGTCCCCAAGTGGCCATCAAACTTCAATATTTATGCAATTAAGCCTCTGATTTGACCAAATTAACTCTCAAAAATTATAATTTGACCCCAGAACTTTAATTTCTTCCAATTAAAGCCCAAATTAACTCCAAAATCAATTTTTCTTTCAATTAAACTCTCCATAAATTCAATTAAACCTTCAATATAATTTAATTGAGTCCATCAACATTTGATTTTGGACTTTTCTTCCTCAAATTGAATTTTCTTTGTCAACAGGGCTATCATCAGTTAATAAAATACTGTTAAATTTTAATTTTTGTATTTTTAAACCTTCTCAACCAAATTTTGACTATTTTCTGAGCGTCTTGGCATCCTCTTTTCACTGTTATATTTTTTGATAATATTTTTTTGATTTTTTTGTATTATTTGTTTTAAGAGAGAATTGGGGAATAACTCAAAAATGGGTTATGACAGTTGCCCCCCTCTTTACAATACTTACGGAGCAAAGATTTTGCGTAGTAAGTTTTATAAAGAAGAAAAAAAGAAAAAAAGAAAACGATCACATTATTTTGGGCAATCTGCCCCTTTTGAAGAAAATTGGTCTGTTTTCACGGGCGACTTGCCCACACACTCACACTTACCCTGGTCTATTTTCATGGGCGACCTGCCCACACATATTCAAAGTGGTCTATTTTCATAGGCGACCAGCCCACACACTCACGCTTACCCTAGTCTATTTTCATGGGCGACCTGCCCAAGTAAAAAAATGAAGAGTGGTCTCATTGTAATGGATAACCTACTCAGATAAAAAAAAATATGGAGAATGGTCGAGTTGTAATGGGTGACCTACCCAAAAAAAAAAAAAAAAAAGAGTGGTCGTGTTGTAATGGGTGACTTACCCAAGTGGAGGAATGGTCTCATTGTAATGGGTGACCTACCCAGATAAAAACATGGAGAATGGTCGAGTTGTAATGGGTGACCTACCCAAAAATAGAAAAAAGAAAGAGTGATCGTGTTGTAATGGGTGACCTACCCAAAAATGGAAAAAAGGAAGAATGATCGTGTTGTAATGGGTGACCTACCCAGGTGGAAGAATGATCTCATTGTAATGAGTGACCTACCTAGATAAAAAAAACATGGAGAATGGTCGAGTTGTAATGGGTGACCTACCCAGGTGGAAGAATGGTCTCATTGTAATGGGTGACCTACCCAGGTGGAAGAATGGTCTCATTGTAATGGGTGACCTACCCAGATAAAAATAAATATGGAGAATTGGTCGCGTTGTAATGGGTGACCTACCTAGAAAAAATGTTAGTCTCATTGTAATGGGTGACCTACCCAAGGAAAAAGAAAAGAGTGGTCTCATTGTAATGGGTGACCTACCCAGGTGGAAGATTGGCCTCATTGTAATGGGTGACCTACCCAGATAAAAAAACATGGAGAATTGGTCGCGTTGTAATGGGTGACCTACCTAGAAAAAATGCAAAAGGCACCAAACTATAGGGGCTTAATTGACAAAAATTAGGGGTAAAATTGAAGAAATTGAAAGTTTAATGGTCAATTAAGGGTTAAATTGCATAAAACCAAGACCACGGACTAAAGTGCAAAAGGTGCGTAAATATGGGGTTCAAATTGAAGCTCGGCAAGGGCTAATTTGCATTAAATCAAAAGTTTAGGGTCAATTAGGGATTCAATTGAACGAAATTGAAAGATAAAGGACTACATTGAAGTTGGACAAAACTCCCTAATTTAACCCTAAACGACGCCCTTTTTCATTTAAAAAAAAAACCTGGCGACACGTTGTCTGGTAACTGTTCATTGTCTTCTCCAAATTTGCCCGAAAATGACATCTCAGGAAGCTACTTTTAAGGTGCATTTAATACCTTATATGTCCACCAAAATTGACAACACATGTACCAAAATGGTCACCTAACATCCCTCTATCTCCGAGTATGGTCCATTCAGGCCTCTTAACATGACATCGGCCCCAGCGCTGGCTTAAAGAAGCCAACTAAGGCAGCCTTTCTTATAGATTTGACAACTCACGATGCACACTTTGAACCAATGGTTGGGATCCTTTCCAGCCAAACCAAAGGCCACGAATTGGCACCATTAAAGACAAAATGTCCCTCTTCCACCTCCTATAAATAGAGGTGCATTTCATGGCCTAAGCAAGAAGAAAATCAGGTACAAAAATCATAAAAAACCAGCCATTCCCTTGTTTCCATTTTCCTTCTTTCCCTGTCAGCCTTCTGCGGCATCTTTCACAACTGCCTTCTCTGGTGAGAATACCAACAAACCCAGCCTGTACACCACCACGAACACCAGCTCCACCAAAGGAAGCTAACACAACCACCAACCGGCTACCAAGCAACCACCATGACTCTCTCCCTCTTCTCTTTCCAGCCTTTCTCTCTTCTCTGCAAACTTTTTCTTCCTATATAGTAGAACACTGGTGACCAAACTCTCCATCAACACCACCACCAGCCTCTTGTCAACCACCTAGATAGCAACTCCTTCTCCTCTGCCAGGTTGCCTCCCACTTCACTCCGCCGTTTGCAACAACAAAGTTGCATGCAAAACGTGAACTTATTATTCACGTTCTGCAAATAATTCACTTCTCACCTGGGTCGGGCCAGTTCTGGCCTAGCCCAAATGTCTTGGCCCAGCTATCTAGGTCGGCCCAGCCCACATGTTATATATATATTAAATAAAAAAACAAAACAAAAAAATCCAAAATTTTTCAAAAATCAGTTCAAAAAAAATTTGATTTTCTCAAATCTTTTTCTACCAATTTTGCATAATATCGGGTTGTATATTTACACTGTAAAATACAGATCTGTTATTAAAATATTTTGTTTTCTCTGAAGTATTTCAAAAAAATTCAAAACATTTTTTAAAAAATCTCTAAAAGAAAAAACTTTAAAATGAATTTTCTTTTTCAATTTTTTTTTATTTTTATACATACAACCAAATCCTAAAATTTTTCAAAGCATATTTTTCATAAAAAACAAAAATTGCATCTTTTTCATGATTTAAAAAAAATTCAAACATGGATATCGTAACCATTTTATGATTATCCATTAGAATTCGACCAAAATGTCAAAAACATTTTTTTTCTCCAATTTGTTTTTCAGATGTAGACTTTAATATCTGTAGGGTGTAAAATTACACGATAAAATACACCTTTAGATATTAAAGATACAAGGTGTAAATAAATGTGATGCTAAAATTCAGACTTTATAATGGTTAGGATTTAATCCAATAAGGTAGAGACTTTCTCATGAAGAGAGATCTATCTTAAACGTTAGAAAAGACCAATGAATAGAAACCCAACCTAGAAAAACAACTAAACAATAATGCAGCTTACCTTAGGTAGGGTGCACTGGAGGTGATGCGTCTTCCCCTTGCACAACCAGTCCCTTACCCAGACTTTTGTAGACCATAGGTTCCTAGTAACCATAATATTAGATGGCGACTCCTAAACATTAATAATAATTTTATGATTAAATTCAAAAACCCTTCCCAACGCACCACACCTCATCGGGAGGCATGACAAAAGCGTCCACCAACCCTAGACGACGTTGCGGTGCGACCTCATGACAATGAGGATGACATTGGTGCCTAATTTTGAGGAGGATAAAGAGGCTATTATGACTAAATTCATGAATGACCTTAATCGTGATATAACATATATTATGGAGTTACAACATTATTTAGAGTTTGAGGTGATGGTGCATGTGGTTTTGAAAATGGAGAAACAACTTAAATAGAAGGTTATCATTTGAAAAAGCCAACCATTAGGCCATTTGACACCTTGAAGAAAACTGACACTGAGGTTGGTTCATCACAGTTGAATAAGAAGGGTAAGGTTGAATACCTTAGAAAGAAGAAAGATATCTTGGTCATTGGTAAAGGTATTAAGGATATTCGTACTTCTCGTAATCGTGATATTAAATGCTTTTGTTATTTGGGTTTTGTTCATGTTGCTTCATAGTGTCCAAACAAAAGAGTCATGGTTATGAAAGCAACTAATAAGGTGAGACTAATGAGGAGGATGAAGATGTCACCATTAACAGATGCTGATGATGTTTGTGTTGAGTATCTGATTAAGAAAGAGACACTTGTGGTGAGGAGAGCATTGAATATGCATGTCAAAGTGGATGATTTGAAAGATCAAAAGGAGAACATATTCCGAGTGAGATGCCATGTTCAGAATAAGGTGTGTAGCTTAATAATAGATCGTGATAGTTGCACTAATGTAGTTAATACTGAATTGGTGAAAAAGTTTAACTTGCGCACAATCAAACATCTCATACCTTATAAATTACAATAGTTGAATGATAGTGGTGAGGTGAAGGTGAATAATTTTTTTATATATTGTTAAATATTGTGATGAGGTATTATGTGACCATTATGCCAATGCGAGCTAGTTATTTGTTGTTTGGTAGACTATGATAATATGATAGTAGAGTTATGCATTATGGATTGATAAATAGATATTCCTTTGAAATGAATGAAAGGCCTATAATTCTTGTGCCTTTGACACCTAAACAAATATATGATGAGCAAATAAAATTAAAGACGGGGAAGATGGGTGAAAAAAAGAAATTATATACCAACAAGACCTTTTTTGCTAATAAAGTTCTTTCAGGATTTGATGATAATGTTATTTTTTGATTTAGTACTGATTTGTTTTATTTAGGGGATGATCTTCGTATTATAGATTCGAAGATGAATATTTTCAAAGAGGGAGGAGAAGATACAAACCAAGTTAGGTACTATTTTTTCCTTAAAATACTTATTGATCAATTTTGCGAAATTAGATATATCTCTCAAACTGTATATCAAATCAAGCTAAAATTTTATAGGAAGATACTAAAAATATGGAACTATATTTTGATAAATTTCAGGTCAATAAGATTTTGAAAAAAATATTATTTAAACTGGTCAAAGTTGTTGTTACTGTCTTGATAGATTCATCGATAAAGTGTTTTTTCTTAACTATTTTTGGCTTAATCAGTCCAGACCAGTAATGGGTTAATTTTAGACAAAGAAAGAAATTAAACGAGGCTTATTTAGGCCTTAAGCTGGTTCATGGGCATGGGATACAAAGGTTGCTAATATGGCTTAGATTCATTGAAGAATTGAAGTCTATACTTTGCAAGGATTCCAAATTTCACATGGACTTGATATGACAACATCTAAGGAGATCTTTCTTTTAGGTTTCTTTTTCTTATTTTGTTGGTATTCCTAGAACATCAAGGAGACTAAGAGTAGGCAACATAAAGAAGGAAATTCTAGCAATCAAAACAAAGTTTCCTATTTGAATACCTACACTAAAAGTTTTGGCCAAAACACTACCTAGAAGAGCTTGGAGATTCCAGCTACATGGATAAATTCTAGTATGAAGACTTTATTTTTAGTATCCTATTTTATTTATTTGATGTTGAAGAATTATTTTTAATTTGGGTTTGTTCTAACCCATTAGACTTTGTTTAAGAGTTTATTTCATTATTGGCCTTATGTTAGTTGATTCCTAGTTTAGACCCATTAGTTTATAACTCAAAAGGGGTCCATTATAGTTATTTAAAGGAGACTATATAATGTTTTTGGAGCTGCAAATCTTAGAAGCTTGATGATAATAAACGTGAGTTTTTTTTTTTATTATTGTTTGTGGTAAAACATCCTTTCTTTGCATGGACAAAAATCATCCATTCGATTTATTAAAGATTAACTGAGTTCATGATGTCATTCGCATACTTCTGTCTTTTAAGTACAAGGTTATATTTGGATCCAAGTTTATTCTAATACCTTTGGTTAATGTATAAGGTTACCTCTGGTTCAGAGTTCTATCAAACCTGGTTTTTAGCTTTTCAAGTTGTATTTCAACTTTGTTAGGAGTTATTTGACCACGTGATTAAGAGTTTTACATCAATATGTTTCTAAGCCTTATGGGATTTAACTTCAATCTATCTCCTAGATACTCGTTCATAAAAAAAATAATCCTATAATAATGCAATCCAAACAACACTAAAGGATCTATTAGAGGTTTCAGTTGGTACAGTGACAAGGCTTAAGGCTAAGAGGTTTAAAGAGGCTTTCAACGGACTTCTTTGAGATACATGGGCTAAGGTGGAATTTAAAAGGGTAATGAATAATAAAGAGCAAGCCTTGATTAATATAATTCATGTTCAAGAAGGGCTTGTTGGTGGAACCAAGGCCATTACACAAGGATTGAAATAAGAAGACTCAAATCGGACAGTTTGATCTTTCGATATAGTTTTGATCATAACTGGAGCTGCAAAGTCGATTTTGATTATATTCTTGTTAGGCTGGAAACTAGATTTCCATACATTTTCAATTATATATGGAACACCATTAATTCTTTAAGATGAGATAAAACTATTCGTTTAAAGTTGATCTTTGATGCTGCCAGTAGATTACGAGAAAAACCGATCTTGTCTTATTTTAATTAGATGAGCTATTGATCTATCTTTGTTTTGTGCGACAATACTTGTTTAAGTTTCAAGCTTGTTTATTTTATTTATTTTAATTAGTATATGCTAGTTTTAGATTGGTTTGGGTATTATTTAAACTGAGTTTATATGTAACCCATTAGAGAAACTAGAGTTACTTAGCTTTCTAGTAGAAGTACTCTTTGTGAAGAATTCTTCAAGAATAGATTTTTTTTTCAGAATAAAATATTGTCTCTCTTGTTTCTTGATTGAACTTTAACTCTTCAAAGAATTGATCAATCTTTGTTATTGATTTTATACTTTTTTTGCTCGTCTCTAGGAGTAAGCTTTGTGATAGGGTGATTTATAGTTTTGTTGCCTTGGAGTAAATCTTTCATTATGATAAGCTCAATTTCATACTCAAACTTGAATTAGATGGATCTTGGGTTTGTGAATTCTATTAAGTTCCGCTAGACTTCATCATATGATCATGAACACATTAATTCTCATTATTTAGAAATGTACAAATTATAAATAATTAATTAAAAAAATTGAGAGTTATGTTTAGTTAAATGTTGAATTTTTTTTATTAACTCATAAAACTAAAACTACATTTATATCCACAATCTTTTTTTTCTCAGTGCATAAGATGTGAGACTTCGCTTGGTTGGTTATTTTGATGACTAGCTGATGTGAGACTTGTGGTAGTTTTTATGGTTGTGGTTTGAAAAAAATTATTTTATAAAAAAAACTTTTAGTTGAGGTTGGTTTAGTAAAATATATGTTTGGTTTAAACTGTGGTTGAAATTGAGGTTAAACAAAAAATAGTTTAATATGTTTGGTTAAGAATGCTTTTCAAATTGAGGTTATAAAATAATTAAAAAAGACATATATTAATATTAATAGTTTTTAATTGAAATATTATAGATTTAATTAAATTTATACAACTATTTCATTCTACTTTATTATTTAATAAATTAAAAAACTGGTTTTTTGTTGTTGACATCAAGCACACTGGATGCAGTTCTATTCAAACACAAACATTTTAGATCTAATTTATAGCTTTTTTTTATTTATACGGTTGGTTCTTGAAGAAATGAAAATTATGAAGGTTGTTTTGGTTGGTGTCTTCAACAATAAACATGAAGCAGCTAAAATAAAAAACGCAGGACTGGAAGCATGTAAAAATTGCTTCATCAAAATCTCATTTATTGATGGATCCCATAAACCAAACCACAGTATTATTTTGTAACCTAACACTATATAATTGAGGTTAGGGAAAAACGTGATAGTTGCCGCGGAAACAATTCTCTCAGTATGTGAAAATTAACTTAATTAAATTTTATTAATCCAATAAGTCAATCCAAGACTCAATTAACCTTGTCAAATTCTAGTTTAATTAAAAAAAATTACATTATTTTAACTTTTTTTTAACTGATTCATAAAAGCCCGATTAACCTACTCAATTAACCTTGTCAAATTCTAGTTTAATTTAAAAAAAAATTACATTATTTTAACTTTTTTTTAAATTAACCTACTCAATTCAATTCATGACTTTAACAGGGTCATACACGGAACCAACGAAAACAGGAATTATGAAGCATTAATGCCGACTAGGTAGGAAAGAGAATGGTCCCTGCCATTAATATTGGGTTGGCTAAAACTCTGTTATTGTAGTGCACAAGTCACCGCCCTCTAACAACCATTTTCCTAGTTGAAATCGTCTTCTAGAAATTATGTACATGCCAGTAGCTCTTCCGCTACCGAATTTTTTATTTCAAGCTGAATAATTAGTTACTGAATTAGTTGAGTTGGTGCCAGCCATAGTAATTGGCAGCACACTCTAGCTAGCACTAACACATTACACCCTTCTCTTCTCAATCTATATATAAATACCAAACCTTTGTTTTCACTTCGTCACCCATCTTTTCATATCCTTCTCTTCATTGTTTGCTTTAGAAAAAATCATGGAAGTTCTCACATTCACTGAGGAGTTCTCCAGCCCCGCCGCGGCTAAAAGGTTGTTCACGGCCATGGTACTTGAGGCTGACACCCTCATTCCCAAGCTCGTGCCGCAGGCTGTGAAGAGTATTGAAACAATCAAAGGAAATGGAGGCCCTGGGACTATCAAGAAGTTGACCTTTGCCGAAGGCTAGTTACTTTTCACTTTTTTATTCAGTAGAACAAAATATTTAATTAATTGCAACATAAGGAGAAGTACACATTGACAAAATTGTCATCTTTGTTCCTTTTCTTATGCAGGTAAGTATGCGAAGACCAGGATTGATGCAGTGGACAAAGTCAACCTGACTCATAGCTACACAACAATTGAGGGTGTTCCTTTGCTGGGCAAATTTGAATCAATTGCTTATGATATGAAGTTTGAGGCCACCCCTGAAGGAGGATGCAAAACTAAAGTGGTGTGCAAGTATTTCCCAAAACCAGGTGCTGAAATAAAGGAAGAGGAAATTAAGGAAGGCAAGGAAAAGGCTGCAGCAGTTTACAAGGCTGTGGAAACCTACGTAGTTGCAAATCCTCAGGCCTACGCATAATGAGACTGCGATGAGACACTCCGAGACACCACTTAGCGATGCATTAGACTATCTAATCACTATAGTCTTGCCAAATAAAAGTAGCTTCTGCCAATTTCTAATAAATAATAACTATGAAAGCAAGTGTTTTACATCTTTTCAATTCCTGAAAGAAAATTCCCATAATGCTTTGTGTGTGAAGGGTATGCTCACACTGTATAGGAAAAAAATTGACTTCACTACACATGCAAAACTCTCTCTTTATCATATGTTACCATTAAAAAAATTCGATGTGGACTAAATTGTAATAGTAGTTGTTGATGCTTTTTTGTAGAATGAATGCTTGTTGCTTCACGGGAAAGATCGATTAATTTTAAGAATAAATGGTTTGTCTCTTTTAATTCTAACACTACCTCAAAGTTTCAAAAATGAAATCTACTTTTGTGATTCATCTCTAGATTCATTGAATTTCAGTAAGAAATAAAATATAATATATCAATTAAAGGTAATAATCTCGGAGGGTTTATAATTATATCAATTAAAGGAATTTTTAAAAACTTGGAGGGGATGTGGCCTCCTTTAGTCTATACTAGTATATTGCCCCGCGCTTTGTCACAGGTTAATATTAATTTTTTT
>Ga0307518_10001393_pt1 | contig 17977 bp, 15 predicted proteins | sample 25_EM_MG_FD_203889 | JGI IMG/M metagenome (GOLD analysis project Ga0307518, IMG submission 203889) | Populus trichocarpa ectomycorrhiza microbial communities from riparian zone in the Pacific Northwest, United States - 25_EM | ecosystem: Host-associated > Plants > Roots > Unclassified | place...
GGCCGAGCTCGGCCGCCCAGACCCAGTTGTTCTTGCGGCGCACGGTTTCCAGCCCGAATTCGGCCAGGCGCCGGGCGGCCTGCAGATCCTTGCCCGCCTGATGGACGGCCACCCGTCCCGCGTACGCCGAAGCCTGCACCGGGACGCTGCCCGCGGAAAGCGCGAACGCCGCGTCGAAACTGCGCAAGGCGGCCGTCGGCCGATGCTGCCCGTACTCGTACCAGCCGAGTACCAGCAGTGGCTCGGCAGCCAGCGAACCGTCCTTGTCGACCCGCGTCAGCATCGCGCGTGCCTTCTCCGCGACGCTCGCCCACTCCCCCATCGCGAGGTCCAGGCGTAGCTCCGTACCGTCGGCGAGCGCGTCGAGATAGGGCTGATGGTCGTCGCGGATCAACCGTCGCGCCGTCTTGAGGTAGGCCCGCGCGACCGGATAGTGCCCGTTCCACGCCACCGCGTCGGCCAGGTTGATGTAGGTGCGGGCCACTTGACGGCAGACCTCGGCCGACTCCGGGGCCCTCGGCAGATCCGCGATGTCCTGCCAGGCTTCCGGATCGGCGACCTGCATCCGCGCCGAAAGCCGGTTGGCGGCGATCGCGGCGAGCAGCCCGGCGTCGTGTTCCCCCTTGCTGACCTGCTCGGCCTCGTCGAGCCAGCGGAGGTTCTCTTCGACCGGGACGGTCCCGATATGCGGCAGCGCCAAGGTGACCAGCCCCCTGGCGAGCAACGCCTGGCGTCTGCCGAGGTCGGCCGCGCCCAGTTCGATCTCGAGCCTGCCCGCTTCGACCTTGCCCACCTGATTGATCAGCACCTGCCCGAGGTGGACCCGGATCTCGCCCCGCGCGGCCTTGCTCAGCGGCCATTCGCGCAGGATCTCCCGCAGCAGCCGCACCGTGCCGGCGTGCGCGATACTGCGCGGCAGCTCCCGGCCGAGCCGGACGGCGAACGATTCGCGCGCGTTCCTCGGCAGATCGGCGTCCCGCAGCGCGGTTTCTAGCAGACGGCTCGCTTCCTCGGTCCGTCCGTCTTCGATGGCGTTGTCGACCGCGACGCCGGTCCACTGTGTCCACGCGGCGATGTCGCCCGCCAGCCGCGCGTGACGGGCGATGAGCGACGCGCAGGGTTCGGCGTCCGCGGCGAGCCGGGCGGCGGCGCGTCCGTGCATCGCGCATCGCCGAGGCCCGGGGAGCAACGCGTAGACGGCTTCGGCGATCAGCGGACTTCCCGAGACATAGCGGCCGCGGCCGAGATCCCGCAGCAGTCCCGCTTCCACGGCTTCCGTGATCGCTCCGGAGGCTTCCCCGGATGCCCCGGCGACCGCGCCCAGATCCGCTTCGCCGGCGGCCGAACCCAGTACCGCGGCCGCGCGGACGACGTCCTGTGCCGCCGGGCCGATCGCCGCCATGAGCCCGGAAACCCGGCTCCGCACGATCGGCGGCACGGTCGCCGACTCCAGTCTGTCGGCCGAAAGCGCTTCGGCCGTGTCTCCGACGCTCTGGACCAACGCCGTCAGGTCGACGGCGATCCCGGACGTCCGCCGGTGCGCCGCTTCGGCGAAATCCGGCGCGCAGCGGCCGAAGGAGGCGTCCAGCAACGTCCGCACCTCGACGGCGGTGAACGCCCCCAGCGAGAGATGCGCGGCGGTCTCGCGCAACGGCGGGAATCGCGACGGCCCGCCCGCCGCCGCGCTGACCACCACGCTCAACACCGCCGGGGAAGCCGCGAGCCCGCGCAGGAACTCCACCGTGTCGTCGTCCGCGCAATGGACGTCGTCGAGTACCAGTACCGCCGGGCCGCAGCCGGTCAAAACCTCCCGCACGGCCCGGAATTCCTGCTGCCGGACGGTTTCGGCGTCCGCGTTCTCCGGGAAGGGCGGCAACCACGGCGACCATTCCGGGACGAGCCGCCGCAGCACACCGGTCACCGGGGAGAAGCCCGCCGCGTGGGCGGCGGCCACGGCGCTCTTCCCGAGCAGCGCGTCGACCAGCGGCGCCAGCCGGCAAGGCCGCGAGAACGAACCACACCGGGCGGACCAGACCACACGCGAGGCGAGCACGGGATGGGCGGCCAGTTCGTCGAGCAGACGGCTCCGGCCAACTCCCGGTTCGCCCTCGACGACGGCGACCGACGGCGGGCGCGAGGCGACGCGCACCAGTTCGGCCAATTCGGTGTCGCGGGCCACGAACACCGGTGCCGTACCGATCGTCGGCATGCTCGGGACCATACCGAGCGGACACCCGCCGAAAGGCGGGAACACGAACAGTGACCACGAGCCGCGTGCTTTCCGCTGGTCCACACCACCGGAGTCACGACTTCGCCGCACTGTTAACTCGATCGGCCGACGACGACCTGCGGTGGCACCGACCCCCGCATCGGCAATACGGACCCTTAGGTATTGCCGCGAACCTTGCCATGAGTCCACCGGAGGGTGAATCTCAGACTGTTCGCAGTGCCCCTCTGTCACTTCGCCACAGCGCAACTCCCCCTGCTCGCGCCGGTCTGCCACCCAGTCGGGTAGCCGAAGTCCCCACCTGTCCCATTACGGGCGGCCGCCGCGCTTGCTTCGCGTTCGACCATCCAGTTAGGAGTGTTCCGACGGTGAAAACCTCGTTCAGGCGCGGGCTGGCCACGGCCTGCGCCGGTGTCGCCGCGCTGGTCGCCCTGCAGGCGCCCGCCACCGCGGCACCCGCCATCACGGCGGCCACCACGATCCCGATCAGGATGCAGGCACAGGAGAAGAGCAACTGGTGCTGGGACGCCAGTGGCAACACGATCGCCGCCTGGTGGGGCCACTCCCTCACGCAGACGAAGTTCTGCCAGGTCGCGCACAACGAGTCCGGTTCGGACTGCGCGAACAACCAGGGCTACCTGAGTGATCAGCAGCGCGTGTTCCGCTGGCTCGGGTTCAGCAACGTCGGCACCTACAGCTCCTCGGGCCAGACGTTGAGCTTCGCCTCGATCAAGAGCCAGGTCGACGCGCGGCAGCCGATCGGCACCCGGATCGGCTGGCGCAACGGCGGCGGCCACATGCACGTGCTCTACGGCTACGACAACACCAACGGCGCGACGACGGTGTACTACGGCGACCCGTGGGGCTCGAGCCCCCGGTACAACCAGATGAGCTACAACGCCTATCGGTCCAACAACTCGTTCACCTGGACCCACACCGTCTACGGGATCAAGGACTGAAACCATGAAGCGAACCTTCCTCGGCGCCACGATCCTCGCCCTCGGACTGTCACTGGCGCTCGGCGGCCAGTCCTCCGCCGCCGACGCCCCCAGCGGCGCGCCGACCGCCGCCGATCTCGCCGCGGTGTCCACAGTGGTCACCAGTGACGCGACCACCCAGCGCCTCGCCAAAGCACAGTTCCCCGGCGCGGCCAAGGCTGACACGGCCCTCGCGGCCAAGACCGCCAAGGCCGATCCGCGGACACCGGTGGCGGTCTACCAGCCGACCGCCGCGTTCATCGCGGGTACGTCCACCGTCCCGGCCGAACTCGCCTACGTCGCCACTCCGGCGACCCTGGGCAACGGCGACGCCGCGACCGTGTGGTCGCAGCGTGAGGGCTCGGGCTGGTCGGTCTACAACGTCGCCTCGGGTGACGTCGAAAAGCGCCTCGCGGCGCAGGTCGGCAAGGGCTACCTCCTGAGCGAACCTCAGGCGGGCGCCTGGTACGCCGTCGACGGGGACACCGTGACCGTCCTCGACGGCTCGTCGGTGGCGAAGACCGGCGAGAAGATGTCGCTCGCCGCCTACCGCGAAGCCCTGCAGAGCCGCTACGGCGACAAGCTGCCCGGCTCGACCTACGACCGCACCGGTGCCGCCGGTGGTTACGGTGCCGCCCCGGTGGGCGACACCGAGGTGCCGTGGTGGCCGTACGCGCTCGGCGCGGTCTTCCTCGCCGCCGCGGGCACGGCCGTCACACTGCGGCTTCGCAAGCAGTAAGCGCCAAGTGCCTCGTGAGTGGTAAGGACGGTTCTAACCGTCCTTACCACTCACGAGGCTTGACCGGCTAGGCGAAGGTGTAGTCCTCGATGGGGAAGCTCTGCGCTTCCTTGATGGCGTTCAGTGTGGAGGACGGCCGCAGCAGGGTCGCCTCCCCGTGCGGGTTGAAGTAGTAGCTGTTCGCCGGGGCGCAGTTCCCGAGCGTGAAGATCGAGTCGCCGAGGCGTTCGGTCATCCGGTCGAGGAACGCGTCGTTCGCCTCCTGCGTGACCTCGAATTCCGTCGCGCCGCGCCGCCGCATCGCGCCGAAGAGCCGGTCCATATGCCGCATCTGCGTCTCGATGGTGGTGAAATAGGACAGTCCCGAGTAGGAATACGGGCTGTTGAGCGAGATGAAGTTGGGGAACTTGGGGATCGCGACGCCCTCGTAGGCCTGGAAACGGTTCTCCCGCCACCACTTCCCGAGATCGCGGCCGCCGCGCCCGATGATCTCGATCGCCGGGAAGTTCGCCTCCCACAGGTCGAATCCGGTCGCCAGCACCAGGACGTCGATCTCCCGCCGCCGCCCGTCCGCGGTCTCGATCCCGGCCTTGTCGATCTTCGCGATGGACGTCGTCTCCAGGTGCACGTGGTCCTTGGTGAAGGCCGGGTAGTACTCGTTCGAGAACGTCGGGCGCTTGCAGCCGAACGAATAGCGCGGGGTCAGTTCCGCGCGCAGCCCCGGATCCCGCACCTGGCGGCGCAGATGCGCCTGGCACCACAGCTTGCCGAGCCGGTTCGCCATCGGCAGCTGCTTGTAGTGCAGCACACCGGAGACCATCATCAGTTCCAGCAACGCGGTCCCGGTCAGCCGGGCGGCCCGCTGGGTGACCGGGAGCGCGGCGAACGCGCGCCGGACCGCCTTGGGCACCGGGAAGTCCAGTTTGGGACTCACCCAGATCGGGGTGCGCTGGTACACGGTGAGTTCCCGCGCGACCTTCGCGATCTCGGGGATCAGCTGGACCGCGGTCGCGCCGGTGCCGATCACCGCGACCCGTTTGCCCGCGAGGTCGTACTCGTCGTCCCACGCGGTGGTGTGGATGACCTTGCCGCCGAAGGTGTCGATCCCGGCGATGTCGGGTTTCTTCGGCTGCGAAAGGAATCCCGTCGCGGTGAGGAGGTACTTGGCGGTGACCGGATCGCCGTCGGCGAGCGAGACCTTCCAGTGCGCGTCCGCCTCGTCCCAGACCGCGCCGGTGACCACCGAGCCGAACCGCATGTAGCGCCGCAGCCGGTACTTGTCCGCGACGTGCTCCGCATACCGCTTCAGTTCCGCGCCCGGCGCGAAAAGACGCGACCAATGCGGGTTCGGCTCGAACGAGTACGAGTAGGTGGCCGACGGGATGTCGACGGCCAGCCCGGGATAGCGGTTCACATGCCAGGTGCCGCCGAGGTCGGATTCGCGTTCGAGGATGAGCAGGTTGTCGTAGCCGAGCCGGTTGAGCTGGATCGCCGCGCCCATCCCGCCGAAACCGGCCCCCACGACGACGGCGTCGTATTGCGTGCTCATGCGTTTTCCTCCCGGTGGGTGTCCTGGTCGAGACGGGCGCGGTAGCCGTCCCGCTCGGGTGAATCGGGGCGCAGCGCCCGGTCGTCCCGCACCAGCCGCCGGAACGCGTTGAGGGCCGGCTCGGGTGTCACGGCCGCGAGGGTCGCGAGCGCGCCGACGTAGCCGGGCACGGCGATCTCGGCGGCACGGGTGCGGACGGAATCCACGACGGCGTCGGCGATCCGGCCCGGTTGCACCTTCGGGATCGGCCGCATGTCGAGTCCCGAGGCGAGCGCGGTGTCGACCGCCGACGGCAGCACGGCCGAGACGCTCACGCCGTGCGGCGCGTACTCCAGCCGGGTCGCCGCGGTCAGCCCGACGACGGCGAACTTGCTGGCGTTGTAGATCGCCAGCCCCTTGACCGGGAACTTCCCGGCCAGCGAAGCGACGTTGACGATATGCCCGCGCCCGCGTTCCAGCATGCCGGGCAGGGCCAGCCGCATACCGTGGACGACGCCGAAGACGTTGACCTCCATGGTGGCCCGGTTCAGCGCGTCGGAGAGCTCGAGGAAGCCGCCGTTCGGCATGATCCCGGCGTTGTTGACGAGTACCGCGAGCGGTCCGTTCGCCTGCTCGGCCTCGCTGAGGAACGCGGCGAACGACGCCGGATCAGCGACGTCCAGACGATGCGCGGTGCCGCCGATGTCGGCGGCGGTCCGTTTCGCGGCTTCGAGATCGAGGTCGCCGATGGAGACGCGCGCGCCGAGCGCGGCCATGCGTTCCGCGGTCGCGCGACCGATGCCCTGCCCCGCACCGGTGATCGCCACGTGCGCGCGGGCGAGATCGAGGTCCGGGTACTTGGTCATGCGCGTACTCCTGCTCGTTCGAAGGCTTCGGCGACCAGGCCTGGCGCCGTCCTCGACGCCGTGGCGAGCACGTGCTCCCGCCTCCGCACGTCCATGAAGTTCGCGCCCATCGCGGCGAGATCGGCGGGCGACGGCTCGATCCGCACCACCCGGACGCCGGCCGCGCGCAGCCTCCGCACCTCGTCGTCGACGCGCCGGGTCATCGCCGTCCGCAGCAGCCGTTCCAGCCGGGCCGCACCGCGCGCCGGAGCGCCGCCTTCGCTGCTCATCGGCGCGATCAGCACGACCTCGCCGACGTCGTGACCGAGCAGGAGATCGGCCGAGGTCGGGGAGACCGTGCCGCCGTCGAGCAGCGGCCGTCCGTCCACAACGGACGGTGGGAACCAGCCGGGGATCGCCCATGACGCGGCGATAGCCTCGCCGAGGCGGGCGGGCGGCGCGTCCGGGGAGCCGAGCGCGATCCGCTTTCCCGTCAGGTCCGCGGCCATCAGCCAGGTCGCGGCGTGCGGGACCCAGCCGCCAGGCGCCAAGGCGTCTCCGAGCTCGCGAAGCCAGCTCGCGTCGCCCCTTCCCCAGGGCAGAAGACCCGCGAGACCGGTGAGCGTGCCGACGTCACGGCGCAGCGCGGCCCGGACCAATCCGGCCGCCGGCCAGCGCGGAGACGGCACCGGCGGAAGCCTGTCCGGCACCCGCCGGACGTGCGCGGCGACGACGGCGTCACCGCCGGGCGCGCCGGCCACCGCGTCGAGGATCGCCTTCGCCGGGATGCCCGCCCCGAGCATGGCCACCGCCTCGGCCCCCGCCGACGTCCCGACCAGGACGTCCGCCTCACGGGGATCCCAGCCGAGCGCGTCGAGGACCGCGGCCGTCCAGGCGAACCCGAGGGTCCCGCCGCAGCCGAGCACCAGCGCCCTCGCGGAATGACGTGTCATTTCCGGAACGGTATGTCATTTGAACGCGTCAGGCAATAAGCTGGCGGGATGACGACGGAGATCCCGGTCAGCAGGGCCGCACGGAAGAAGCAGGAACTACGGCGCGAGATCGTGGAGACCGCGTTCGACTGCTTCGCCGAGCGGGGCTACCACGCGACCGGGATCGCCGACATCGCCGCCCGGCTGGGCATCGGGCACGGCACCTTCTACCGGTACTTCCAGAACAAGCGGGACATCGTCGACCACGTCATCACCGACCTGGTCGAGAGGGTGGTCGGCGCGCTGGCCGCGGACAACGCGCCGGACGCGGTCAACAGCCTGGCCGAGTACCGCAAGCAGAGCGCGCGGATCGGCGACGCGCTCGCGCGGATCTTCGGCAGCGACCCGCGGATGGCCCGGTTCCTCCTGCTCGAGGCGGCGGGTATCGACGCCGAGATGCGGGAACGGGTGCTGGACTTCTACGAGACCGCCGCCGAGCTGACCGCGGGCTATCTCCACCACGGCGTCCGCCTCGGGTACCTGCACGAGGACCTGGACGTGGACTCCACCGCCCGCGCGATCAACGGGATGATCCTCGCGTCGATCCTGTCCGAACTGCGCGACCCCTCACCGGAACGGCAGGCCGCGATGAGCCGGGCGGTCCGCCGGGTGATGTACGACGGGATCGCGACGCACCAGTAGGCGGGGTCTGGGCGCTACTGGTGCCACGCTCATGGAACCGGGTCCGGACATCCGGGTCTAGCGGCGAAAACGCAGACCCGCACCGACGAAAACGAACTCAGCGGTGCCGCAGGGTGTGGCTGGGCGGCTCGCCGAACGCCGCGCGGTACTGCGCGCTGAACCGGCTGCCGTCCAGGAAACCCCACTTCGCCGCGACACCCGTCACCGTCGTGCCGTCGCCGGGCCCGGCGGCACGGAGGTCCGCTCTGGCCAGGTCGAGCCGGACCCGGCGCAGATAGGCCATCGGCGTGGTGTCCAGATGCCGCCGGAACGCCAGTTGCAGCGCCCGCACCGAGACCCGGCAGGCGCGGGCGATGTCGGCGACACCGAGATCGAGGTCCGGATTCGCTTCCAGGAAGGCGATCCCGCGGCGCACCGTGTCCGGGAGGGCGTCCCTGCGGTCGCATCGGCGATCCTCGCCCGCGTCCGTGGTGAAGGTGTCGAGTGCCATGGCCGCCATCAGCCTGCCCGCCGCGCCGAGCACCAGCGGGCCGTTCTCCACCCCCGGTTCGGTGAACAAGGCGGTCAGGTATTCGACCGTCCGGCACCATCGCCGCGCCTTCGCGGGACTCACGGGCTCGTAGCACAACCGCTCGATCACGTCACCGTCCTGCAGCCCGTCGAACAGCGAGAGGTCGATCCCGGTGATCTGCAACCGTGTGCCGTGCAGTCCCGTCCGGTACTCGCGGCCGGGGTGCGGTCCGACGAACACGTCTCCGGGAACCAGTCTTCGGTCGGTCATCCCGTCGTCGAGCTCCTGCTCGCCGTCCAGCACCCGCAGCAGCACCACCCTGCCCAGCGGCTGGACGACGACCTCCGTGGTCAGCGTGTTGTGCAGGAAGTCGAAATGCACGTCCCCGAGATCGCAGCGGTTGTGCTCGAAACGGTAGCTTTCGACACTGCCGCGGACCCGCAGGCGATTGTCGCAGTAGGTCTCGGCGAGCAGGGCACACGCCTGTTCCGGATCGGTGGTCGCGAAGTCCGTCAGCTTCGGTTCGTGCACGCCGACCACGCCTCCTTTCCGTTCGCCCGTAACGAAAAGTCCGCCAGCCGGAACGCTACCGCCACTCCGCGGGCACTACCAGGGCCGTCGGCGTCATCCGGCTGGTCGGAATGGCTCACCCGCGCGATCGAGGATCGCCCTGGCCCGGGCTTCGACCGGTTTGTCGATCATCTGGCCGTCCGCCACGGCCACCGAGCCGTCGCCCACGAGCGCCGCCACACCCCTCGCCCACTCGATTTCGCTCTCCGACGGGGCCAGCCCACGATCGGCGACCGCGACCTGGCGCGGGTGCACGCAGAGTTTCCCGGTGAAACCGAGGGTTTTGGCGTGTTCGAGGTCGGCGATGAGCGCGGCTTCGTCGTCGAGTGCCGTGGTGACGCCGTCGATCGGGGCCGCCCGGCCCGCGGCCGCCGCGGCGACGACGAGCGCGGACCGCGCGTACCGCAACGCCTCGTGCGACCGGTGGTCGACGCCGAGCTGCGCGGCCAGATCGACGCTGCCGAAAGCGGGCCGCACCACCGCGTCCGCACCGCAGACCGCCACCGCGTTCGCGATCCCGGCCGCCGTCTCCACCAGCGGCACGATCGGGACTCCCGGCAGCCGCCCGGCGAGGGAATCGATCTCGGCGGGGTCCTCGGCCTTGGGCAGCATCACCGCGAGCGCGCGCCCGATGCTCGCGACATCCTCGTGGTACCAAGCGGTTCCGGCGGCGTTGATCCGGACGATCGCCGGATGACCTTCTTCCAGCCACGCCCGGACGTGCTCGCGAGCGGGCTCCTTCCGGTCGGGCGCCACGGCGTCCTCCAGGTCGAGGATGACGACGTCGGCACCGCTCGCCGCGGCCTTGGCGAACCGGTCCGGCCGGTGACCGGGGACGAACAGGAAGGTCTTCGCGCCGCTCAGGATTTCGCTCATCGGTCGAGGCTCCGCATTGTCCCGGCCGCCGTCCGCCGTCCGTGCCGATCGCGCACGGCGGTGCCGCTCTCGTCGGCCCGGACGATCATGCCCTGATGGTCGAACAGGGGCGAGACGAGGCGGTAATCGAAGGCAAGGCGGCCGGCGCTCCCCCGCCGCCGGGCGGCTTCGGCCATCGCGAGCGCCTGCAACGGGCCGTGGGTGAGCAGCCCCGGGTAGCCCTCGACATCGCGGGCGTAGTCGCGGTCGTAATGGATGCGGTGGGCGTTGTAGGTCAGCGCCGAGAAGCGGAACAGCAGCGTCGGCGAGACGTCGATCGCCCATTCGTCCTCAGCGGGCGGCACTTCCGGCTGTTCGGTGGCTGTCTCCACCTGACCGGAGGCGGCGTCGCGGTAGACGATGTCCTGCTCCTCTTCGACCACGACTTCGCCGTCCTGGACGATCTTGTGGCCGGTCACGACGAACGTCAACCGTCCCGTGCGACCCTGCTTTTCCTTTGTGGAAAGCACTTCCGTATGCCGTTCGGCAGGCAGCCCGCACCTCAACGGTCCGAGCGTCCGCACTCTCCCGCCTGCCCACATCCGGCGACGTCCCGGCTCCGGCGGGGCGGGGATCGCGCCGCGGACCGGATGGCCGTCCGGTCCCAGGTCGGCCTGCGCGGGCCGGTCCAGCAGGTAGAACCAGTGCCACAGCAGGGGCAGGCCTTCGCGGTCCAGGTCCGGCAGATCGACGTCGAGCAGCGAAGCCAGCGCCTCCGCGGGCCCGGGCTGCAGGATTTCCTTCACGTTCGCACCTCCTGCCGGGCACCGAACTCGGCCCGGATCGACTCGTTGTGCGCACCCAGCGCGGGCACCGGCCCCATGACCGGCTCGCGGCCGTCGACCTCGACCGGCGGGAGCAGCGCCTCCAGCGGGCCCGCCGGGGTTTCCACCGCGCGCCACCGGTTCCGCGCGGCCAGCTGCGGATGCCGGGTGAACTGCTCGGGCGTCCGCAACCGGGCATTGGCGATCCCGGCCCGCTCCAGCAGGTCTCCGACCTCGTCCGCGGTCAGTCCGGTGAAGGTCTCTTCCAGGATCGCGGTGAGCTCGTCGTCGTTGCGGACGCGGTCGTCGTTGGTCCGGAAACGCGGGTCTTCGGCGAGTTCGGGGCGCGCCAAGACGTCCCGGCAGAGCACGACCCATTCCCGTTCACTTTGGACACTCAGGAAGACCTTGTCGTCACCGGTGCGGAACGGCCCGTACGGCGAGATCGACGGATGCGCCGCCGCCGTGCGCCTCGGCGGTTCCTGGCCGTAGCGGGAGAAATAGGCAGGCTGGCTCATCCATTCGCCGAGCGAATCGATCATCGCGACGTGCAGGCTCGCCCCCTCGCCGGTGCGCTCGCGCTCGTACAGCGCGGTGAGGATGCCGCTGTAGGCGTACATGCCGGTGGCGATGTCGGCGATCGAGATCCCCGCCTTGGCCGGGGTGTCCGGCGTTCCGGTGGACATCACGAGCCCGGTTTCGCACTGCACCAGCAGATCGTAGGCCTTCTTCGTCCGATATGGACCTTCCGGACCGTAGCCCGAGATCGAACAGTGGATCAGCTCCGGCCGTTCCGCGCGCAGTGTCCCGGCGTCGAGGCCGAGCCGTTCCACCGCTCCCGGGGCCAGGTTCTGCAGGAAGACGTCCGCCCGGCCGATCATCGTGCCGAGCAGCGTCCGGTCCGCCGGATCCTTGATGTCGAGTTCGACGCTTTCCTTGCCCCTGTTGAGCCAGACGAAATAGCTGGACTGCCCGTGCACGGTGCGGTCGTAGCCGCGGGCGAAGTCGCCGGCGCCGCGTCGTTCGATCTTGATCACGCGCGCGCCGAGGTCGGCGAGCTGGCGTGAGGCGAAGGGCGCGGCGACGGCCTGTTCCAGCGCGACGACGGTGATTCCCTCGAGTGGTGGGCGCATGAAGCCTTCCTCGCTGTTCAGGACGGGATGCGGTGCCGTTCGATCAGCTGGCGCGCGATCACGCCGCGCTGGATCTCGTTGGTGCCCTCACCGACGATCATCAAAGGGGCATCGCGGAAGTACCGCTCGACGTCGTACTCCGTCGAATAGCCGTAGCCGCCGTGGATGCGGACCGCGTCGAGCGCGATCTCCATCGCGGCCTCGGAGGCGAACAGTTTCGCCATGCCTGCCTCCAGATCCGCGCGTTCGCCCGAGTCGTAGCGGCGCGCCGCGTGGTGCACCAGCTGGCGCGCGGCCTCGAGTTTGGTCGCCATGTCCGCCAGATGGTTGCCGACCGACTGATGCTTCCAGATCGGTTTGCCGAAGCTCTCGCGTTCCTGGGCGTAGCGCAGCGAATCCTCCAGCGCGGCCCGTCCGACGCCGAGTGCCCGCGCGGCGACCTGGATCCGGCCGATCTCCAGACCCCGCATCATCTGGGCGAAACCGCGTCCCTCCATACCACCGAGCAGCGCCGTCGCCGGGGCGCGGAAGTCGTCGAAGGAAAGTTCGCAGCTCTCGACACCCTTGTAGCCGAGCTTGGGCAGATCCCGCGAGACCTCGAAACCCGGCCCTTTCTCCACCAGCAGGACGGAGATCCCCTTGTGGGCGGGTTCGGCGGCGGGATCGGTCTTGCACAGCAGCGCGACCAGCTGGGATCGGCGCGCGTTGGTGATCCACGTCTTGCTGCCGTTGATCACGTACTCGTCGCCTTCGCGGCGTGCGGTGGTGCGGAGTGCCTGCAGGTCCGACCCGCCGCCGGGTTCGGTGAGCGCCATCGTCGCGCGGATCTCGCCCGTCGCCATCTTCGGCAGGTAGGTGTCCTTCTGCTCCTGTGTGCCATACGTGGCAAGGAGTTTCGCGACGACGGTGTGGCCGCCCATCGCGCCGGCGAGGCTCATCCAGCCGCGCGCGAGCTCTTCCGTCACCAGCGCGTAGCACTGCGCGGAGACCTGGGTCTCGCCCCACGGCTCCGGCACGGCCAGCCCGAAGACGCCCATCTCCTTCATCTGATCGATGAGTTTCCCGGGATAGGTGTTCGTGTGGTCGAGCTCCCGCGCGACGGGCCGGACCTCGCGATCCACGAACCCGGCCACGAGCGCGACGATCTCGGTCTCTTCCTCGGTCATGTGGTTATCATGAGCGATGATGAGACGGTATGTGAAATACCGAATCATGATAGCCGCATACCGGTCCGCGATGTGAAGGGACGACGGTGGACTTCAAGCAGCTCAAGGCGTTGGTGACGGTCGCCGAGGTCGGCAGCGTGACCCGCGCGGCCGAGCTGCTGCACCTGGTCCAACCCGCGGTCACCCGGCAGATCCGCACCCTGGAGCAGGAACTCGGGGTGCCGTTGTTCGAGCGGACCCGCCACGGGATGCGCCCCACGGAGGCGGGCGCGACGCTCGTCGAACGCGCCCGCCGGGCGCTCACCGAACTCGACCGGGCGCGGGCGGAGCTGGCCCCGAAACCCGGGGTGGTCACCGGGATCGTCACGGTCGGCCTGCTGGAGAGCGCCGCGGAACGGCTCGCCGGGCCACTGACGACGGCCGTGCTGCGCGAGCATCCGGGGATCGAACTGCGGCTGCTCACCGCGTACTCCGGGCATCTTCAGCGGTGGATCGACGACGGCGACGTCGACCTGAGCCTGCTCTACAACCTGACCAGTACGCCGTCGCTCAACGTCCGTCCGCTGGTCCGCGAACGGCTCTGGGCGGTCGCTCCCCCGTCGGCCGGGCTCGATCCCGCGAGGCCCGTCCCGTTCGCCGAAGTCGCCGCGCATCCGCTGGTCATGCCGTCCGAGGGGCACGCCCTGCGCACCCTCATCGACGGCGCGGCCCGTGAGGCGGGTGCCGAGGCGGAGGTCACCGTGCAGACCAACGCCATGACCCTGCAGAAACGCCTCGTGCTCGCCGGGCACGGCTGGACGATCCTGCCCGGCATCGGCATCGCGGCGGACGTCGCCGACGGCATCCTGAGCGCGGCTCCGGTGTGCGAACCGGAGGTCTGGCGGACCGTCGTCCTCGGCACGCCGAGGACAGGGCGCGTCACGCCCGCCGTCGACGCCGTCGCCCGGGCACTGGTCCGGCAGATCCACCGGACCGTGCGCGAGGGCGAGTGGCCCTCGGCACGGCTCTGGGAAGACCGAACAGGAGAAGAATGAGCACGCTCCCCGGCACCGGCCACGCCGTCGCAGCCGACGGCACCCGGCTGGCCTACCAGTGGCACGGCACGGGCCGGCCGCTCATGCTGCTGGCCGGGCAGGCGAACGACCACACGTGGTGGGACCGCACGCGCGGGGACTTTCCGAGCACGATCACCATGGACTATCGCGGCACCGGCGCCAGTGACGCACCCGATTCCGCTTACTCCACAACAGGTTTCGCGGACGACGTGATCGCGGTGCTCGACGAACTCGGGGTCGGCGAGGCCGATGTCTACGGCACTTCGATGGGCGGGCGCGTCGCGCAGTGGGTCGCCGCGCGGTATCCCGATCGGGTGCGGCGGCTGGTGCTCGGCTGCACCACGCCGGGCGGCAAGCACGGCGTCGAGCGATCCAACGACGTGCGGCTGGCCCTGGCGAAGCGATCTTCCGTGCAGGCGCGGGAGACACTGGAGGACCTGATGTACACGCCCGCCTGGCGCGCGGCGAATCCCGGTCCGTACCGGGTATTGGGCGCGCACGGCATGCCGCCGCACGCGGTGCGCGGGCATCTCGTCGCGAGCAACACCCACGACGCGTGGGACGTGCTTCCGGAGATCACGGCGCCCACCCTGGTCCTGCACGGCGACGACGACCTGCTCGCACCGGTGGCGAACGCGCCGTTGCTGACGGAGCGGATTCCCGACGCGCGGATGCATCTCTTCGCCGGGGCGCGGCACGCCTACTTCGACGAGTGCCGCCCCACATCGAGCGACCTGGTGAGCGACTTCCTCGGGTAGACCATGACGACCGGGTATGTGCCCATCGCGGATTTCTATTTCTCAACCGCAGGGATCACAGCTCATGATGGTCGGCATTCCCGGAGCGAAGGAGCTTCCCTTGCCGCACAAGAAACCCGGCGTCGTCGCGAACGTGGTCCGGGGCTGCCTCGGAAATCTGGTCGAGTGGTACGACTGGTTCGTCTACGCCTCGTTCAGCATCTACTTCGCGGCCAGTTTCTTCCCCGAGGAAACCTGACGGCGCAGTTGCTTTCGACGGCCGTCGTGTTCGCCGTGGGGTTCCTGATGCGTCCGCTCGGCGGCTGGCTCCTGGGCCTCTACGCGGACAAGTTCGGCCGCCGGGCGGCGCTGACCCTGTCCGTGACGTTGATGAGCTTCGGCTCGCTTGCCATCGCGCTCACGCCGGGCTATTCGTCGATCGGAATCCTCGCGCCCGTGATCCTCGTGGTCGCCAGGCTCGCACAAGGTCTCTCGGTAGGTGGCGAGTTCGGTTCGAGCGCGACCTACCTGTCCGAGATCGCCACTCCGCGGCGACGCGGGTTCTACTCGAGCTTCCAGTACGTCTCGATCACCGTCGGGCAGCTCTCGGCCCTGTTGGTGATGATCGTGATGCAGTCGCTGCTCACCGAAGCGCAGATGTACGCGTGGGGCTGGCGGATCCCGTTCGTGCTCGGCGCGATCGCCGGGCTCGTGGTGATGTACCTCCGCCGCAGCATGGTGGAATCGGAACACTTCCAACGCTCTTCGGCCGCCGGTTCACCTCCTGGCGGCTTGCGGGTCTTGCTGCGTGAGCACCGCCGCCAGGTCCTCGCCGTCCTCGGTCTCGCCATCGGTGGGACGGTGGCGTTCTACACCTTCACCAGCTACCTGCAGAAGTACATGGTGAACACCGCCGGTATCCCGAAGCCGACCGCTTCGCTCATCGGTTTCGCCGCCCTGTTCCTGTTCATCTTCATGCAGCCCGTCGCCGGCGCCCTTTCCGACCGCTGGGGCCGCCGCCCGGTCATGTTCGGCTTCTCCGTCGGCGGCATGCTGCTGACCGTGCCGATCATGACGCTCGTGGGGCGGACGGGGAATCCGTGGATCGCCTTCCTGCTCATGATCACCGCCATGGTCTTCCTCAGCGGGTACACCGCCTTGTCGGCCATCATCAAGGCGGAAATGTTCCCCACCAACGTCCGCGCGCTCGGCGTCGGCCTCCCACACGCGTTGGCGACCGCGGTGTTCGGCGGGCTTTCGGAACCGATCGCGCTGGCCTTGAAGCAGGCGGGGCACGAGAGCGTGTTCTTCTGGTGGGTCACGGGGTGCATCGGGCTGACGTTCGTGGCGACTTTGGTGGTGCGGGAGCCTTCGCGGGATTCCTCTTTGGAGGTGGGCGGGGTGGCTGCTCGGGATTCTGTTGTGAGGTAAGGCTGGGTGGCACGGCCTCATGGGAGTTGAGCCGTGGTCGTTTTCCGGCGACGGCTCGGCCAGCGAGGAGGGGTAAGCGCGGGTCGGGTTCACGGAACGGCGACGTGGCCGCTTTTCGGCGACCCTGGGAACGGTCGTGGCTCCTCAGTCGGAGCAGCCCGGTACAGGATCAAGCCGTTGCCGTTTTCCGGCGACAGGTCAGAACGATGACGGTTCCTCGCCGCGGGGCTCATGCAGCAGGGCAGGCGAGCTATCGCGGAGGCACGGATCGATCAGCTCGGTATCCGCGGCATGGCCACCGAACCGCCAGGGCATGGCACGTCGAGACCGGCGGCGAGGTTGCCAGTCCTCGATCAGGACATGGCCGTTCTTCGGCGACGGCCGGCCGGTGAGGAGGGGTAAACGCGGTTCGGGGTTCACGGCACGGCGACGTGGTCGGTTTTCGGCGACGCTGAGAACGGTCGTGGCTCCTCAGTCGGAGCAGCCTGGTACAGGATCGAGCCGTTGCCGTTCTTCGGCGACGGGTCAGAACGGCGGCGCCTCGTCGCGGGGGTCGTGCAGCAGTCGAGGCGAGCTGTCGCGGCGGCACAGATCGAACAGCTCGGTATCCGTGGTATGGCCACCGAACCGCCAGGGCATGGTCACGTCGAGACCGGCGGTGGGTTGCCGATCCTCGATCAGGACATGGCCATTTTTCGGCGACGGCCCGGCGGCAGCGGGCAGGAAGTAAGCGGAGGCCGGGATCGCGGCACGGCGACGTAGTCGCTTTTCGGCGCCCCTGGGAACGGTCGAGGCTCCTCAGCCGGAGCAGCCCGGTACAGGATCGAGCCGTTGCCGTTTCCGGCGACGACTCAGAACGGCGGCGGCTCCTCGCCGCGGAGTTCATGCAGCAGTCGAGGCCAGCTATCGCGGCGGCACGGATCGAACAGCTCTGTATCCGCGGCATGGCCACCGAACCGCCAGGGCATGGTCACGTCGAGACCGGCGGTGGGTTGCCAGTCTCGATCAGGACATGGCCGTTTTTCGGCGACGGCCGGCCGGCGAGTAGGGGTAAGCGAGGGCCGGGTTCACGGCACGGCGACGTGGTCGGTTTCGGCGGCCCTGGGAACGGTCGTGGCTCCCGAGTCGGAGCAGCCCGGTACAGGATCAAGCCGTTGCCGTTCTCCGGCGACGACTCAGAACGGCGGCGCCTCGTCGCGGGGTTCATGCAGCGGCGGAGGTGAGCTGTCATATCTTCGCCCCGTGGGCGTGGTGATGGTGAGAGTCCCATCGGAACCAAGTCGGTAGTTCCAGCCGGGTTCGTCTTTCAACCGATGGTCGCGGCGGCACAGATCGATCAGTTCGGTATCCGCGGTGTGGCCGCCGTGTTGCCAGGGCAGCGAATGGTCGAGATCGCAGGCCTGCGCCACACGGTGACACCCGGGTCTTCGGCACTCACGATCCCGCACCCGCACAAACTCATCCAACCCTGCCGTAGGCCGATACCGGTCCCGGCCAAGGTCGAGAACCTGACCGGACAACGGGTCGGTGATGATCCGCCGCAACACCGTATTCGACCCACTAGCGATGTGCCGGGCCAACGACGCCGGAATGTGCCCATGCCCGGCCATCTCCGCCGGATCATCGTTCAACCCCAGATAGGTGTTGAGATCCATGTAGAGGAACACCTCCGACCGTTCACTCTTCCCACCCTGACCACCCAGCAGAAGATCAAGAGCGACATCCGCACGCAACTGATCCAACGT
>Ga0307518_10001394_pt1 | contig 17971 bp, 15 predicted proteins | sample 25_EM_MG_FD_203889 | JGI IMG/M metagenome (GOLD analysis project Ga0307518, IMG submission 203889) | Populus trichocarpa ectomycorrhiza microbial communities from riparian zone in the Pacific Northwest, United States - 25_EM | ecosystem: Host-associated > Plants > Roots > Unclassified | place...
ATTTACATATAGCTCAGTAATCATGCTTTTAGTAACTTTTATGCAGGTTTGTGCAATGTATTATGCAGAGATTTTTTTTTATTTCTTTTTTCCTGCAAGGATATGAGATTTTTCTTCACATCCTATTGAGTTTTGCATTCAGATTCCAGAGTTCGCCCTGAACAGTATGTGTGGAATCTGGATATTCTATTGCTGAGAGGTTCCATGATAAGGTCTTTTTGCTGTTTGTGATTTCATGTGGATTATATAGAACTCCCAGATTCCACACATACTGTTCAGGGCGAACTCTCATAATAATGCTCAAAGCTGCTGTTATTGTTTAGACACTTTATCTGTTTTGAGGTTCAATGCTTTGTTATTTAGGCACTTTATATAATATTCTCCTCGGTTCATTACTTCATGCTGTATTGTTTTTGGTTTTACATGATTTTCTTTTCTGGGTGCAGGAAGAAAAGTGCATAGTTATTAATTGGGGAATGACTAAAGCAGTTGTGTTTTTAAGGTGCTTGACTGATGCCATCTTCTTACTGAACATACTTCTTCAGGTACAAAGCTGGGTTTTATTAGGAGAAAAAAACTCCTAATAAAAATGATGAGCTTGTATTTGTGTTCTTCTAATTAGTTCAGTATGATTGTCAAATTCCAGTGCCTTTGTCTTGAGCTATTGTAAAACCCAGCTTTGACCATGTACAAAAACTGTTTTAACTAGCTGATTAATCCATTAATATTCTCTTCATTTATTTTCTGCAGTTTAGGTTAGCTTATGTAGCTCCTGAATCTAGAGTGGTTGGTGCTGGAGAGTTAGTTGACCATCCAAAGAAAATTGCCAAGCACTATCTCCGAGGATTTTTTTTTATTGACTTATTTGTGGTATTACCACTTCCACAGGTATGTTATTCATTCTTTGACTAGCATATCCTTCTTCTGGGATTGGTGTCGAGTCTGTTGTGAGAGGTGCTTAAAAGAAAAGGCTGTTAAGGCATTCTAACTATCCACCTTCAGAAATTTGCTTAAAAATCAACATGTTGCATCTATATTCTTGTGTTTGAATAGTTAGTTATCTAATTATCAGTGTTCTGAACCTAGCTGAGGATGTGAAAATTAATTACATGTCATTATGTAATTTCAATCCTGGCGAGCACAAGGATGTCTCTGGGCCTTATACCCAAGTTAGTTCAAGCAAGTCTGAATCTGATTGCATGATATGTGGAGGATAAATAATGTCCACAATTGGAAATCAAGTCTTGCAAGAACCTGAAAATGGTAGGGGTAGATAATGAATCAACAAAAGTGAAGTGTCCAGTGCTGCAGCCTCTAATATGTAATGAGCAATGCCATGACAGTGATTTTCCGAACACTCTCCAAATCTCATTGTCAGTCATATATATGCATCTCAGGTTCCATAAATGGAGATATGTGCGTCTATCTTGCCAAGATTGAGATTTGAAGAGCATGTGGACAATCACTTTCAAAGTGACCATCCATAGTGTTACTCAGTGTGCATTTACATCCCTGATAAAAAAAAAAAAGCATGAACAAATATCTATCTCTCTTCAAAAAGTTAAATCAGGATAAATAAATTATTGAATTTAAAATGAACAGAAGGCAATATGATAGTGAGGAATGGTGCAAGATGGATCAATATAGCCCAACTAGTTTGGGTTGAGGCTTTGTTTTCGTCGTCGTTGTCGTCGTTGTATGTGAATAGAAAGAAATTACTTTGAAAATGGTTTGCATTATTGATAAACTTCTAGTGTTTTGAGTAGAACTAGACAAACTTTCATGTGATTATTTAAGGAAAGCATTCGTAGTTAACTGGCAATTAACAAGAAAAAGGTTAGAAGATTTATGTGAAGAGAGCTTCTACACTTGACGCAACCCTTCTGCCTTTGTAGCAGTACACCGTACAGAGGCCAAAAGTTATCCTATCTCGCCTCAGTTGCTTTAAATTGAAAGGAAAAGATCCTTAAAGTCCTCCCCATTCCATTTACCAAACAACAACAACAAATATAGGATACCTCCAAAGAAACATACAATCCTTGTTCAGTGAGCCTTTGCTTTACAATTACAGTTGACTAGAGTGACTAGCTGGAGATAGATGGAAGTTTTAATTATTCTGAATTTCTTGTCACATGCTGAAAATGAAATAACTTGTGATTGCTTGGAATATAAACTGTAAATCTTCTAGTATTTGGATAATTGTGTCTAATATAATTTGTAATCTTTCTATTATTTGATTATTTGTGTCTAACATAAATATTAAACCTGCATCTGATACCATATTCTTGGTAATAATTTGCAGATCACTTTGTTTTTACTACTCCTACCAAAAGGATTGGATTCCTTTGGAGAAAACTATGCCAAGAATATTTTACAGGCAGTGATTCTTGTCCAGTACATTCCAAGGTTGTTGAGGTTTATTCCTCTTCTCATTGGTCCAAATGGCTTCATATTTGAGACGGCTTTGGCAAACTTCTTTATAAATCTTTTCACCTTTTTGTTGTCTGGCCATATCATTGGATTGTGTTGGTATCTCTTTGGCTTGCAGGTGAGTAGAAGTCATTATGTGCTTAAATATGCTGGCAGAGTTTTTTTTTTTTTTAACATTTTTCTTGCCATTTGAATATCCAAAAGCTTTTATAAACATTGTTACTATTCCAGATTTCATTATTAGAGATACATAGAGTGGATGAACTGTTAATGATACTTTTTTTCATTAGTTTCACCCTCTCCTATTAAAGAAGTGAAGTCATAATGCAATCTCAAGTTTGTAACCTCTGAAGCAATGAAATAATTCATCATTCTGTTTTTTATTTGAATTATAATATAATGAAATCATAATTGTTTTCAAATAAATTATATTAAACTAGTTTCAAAATCAAGACCTGAGCATCATTCCTTCCAAGTTTCTCATGCTGCTGTCATTGCTCAGATTTCAAGTCTATTTTTTATAATGATTTTAAGACTTGTTTCATGTATTTTCTAGCATGTATCTTTACTCATCTGCATATATCCTTCCCATATATCAGCGTGTTTCGGTGTGCAATTATTTAATGACTGAAAATTCCTACATGGAAGGTTTAGCTATTGAGCAGTATTTGTGCTCTCAAAGTCAATAAAACAAACTCCTAGTTATTTTTTGGTTTACTTGTATGACACTTATTTTATCTTCGTATGTTGTCCTGACATGGTTTGTTTGCTGTCTTCTTGTATTATCCTGGCATGGTTAGTTTGCTTTCTTTGGCATATTGCTTGCTTTCTCTTTTTGTTAATTAAGAGAACTCTACAACTACTTTCATATTACAATGCATCAGTGATGGTACTCAAACGATTCTCCTACTCTTTTAACAGAGGTTAATTCATTGTCTTCATCATGCCTGCCGTAATTCTAGTTATAAAAATGACTGCATGAAGTGGATAGATAGTGGTGGACACAAGAAACATGGGTCTGATACAAGCTGGGATAGCTGGAAAGAAAATGCCAATGCCAGTGCTTGTTTTACGTTGGATGGTTTTTCTTATGGAATCTATGCCCATGCAGTCAATCTCACTGGGGAGAATACCATCATCAGATACACATATTCATTAGTTTGGGGAATCCAGGTATGGAATCAATGGCATCTTTTGTACACCGTTCTTTCATTTTCTTCTATCTATTATTAGTTAACTGGAAATTTTCTCTAAAGTAAGGCGTGCGAACTTGCCACTTGAAGTTGTGTTTACCAAGATGGTATTGCTACTAAGAATATTGTCTTTAATCATCATGCTTTTATTCTTAGGTAATAACTTAGTCATTGTCCAATTTTTGTTTGATGGGTAATTGATCACTTTGGTGCACTTATTATCAAACCTAATCTAACTGTGGCTTTTAATGTTGTACAGAATTTCTGTATCACTGCAGAAAACATTCCTTTGATTTTATCTAGTTAATATTTACCATTGGATCAAAGTTTTAATGGTTGACTTGCTAATTGTTCATCTGGTTGTTCAATTTTACTGAATTTGGGGCTGTTTAGTATTCCACTCTTAATTCAATTCAACAATCATCCATTCACTGTCATCTTTAAATCATTAAAAAAATGAAGTTCATGGCTGCAACAACAAAATCTTGTTGGCAAGATTGGTGAATGTGCTTTTGTATCATGGCCTGTGTTCCTAGCAAAACTCACACCTCCTACAAATCATGGAAAGCCCATTACCCCATTTTTTTAAAAAAAAAAATGTTATTGAACCCATTAGGATCCACAACCTAGGTCACGGGTTTGATGAGTTAACCCGGGTTGACCGGAATCGATACAATATGTCATCATCTCAATGTTGAAAAAAAAAATTTTAGCTTCAATTTTATTTTTAAAAGTGAAACCTCTTTTTACTAGTTGTTCAGGTTGTCTTTAAACTCGTGTGTGTGGTCTTTATTTTTATGTTATTTTTTTTGTCCTTTGATTTTTTACTTTTGTCTTTAAATCTGTCAAGTCGATTGGGTTGCAACTCTCACATGATTTAATTAGAAGCCTAGACCTAGTATGGACTCGAGTCAGGAGTTTGCAAGTTTGACAATGTCAAAAAATTCATCGTAGCTTGGATATTCTTTTTTTAGTTCAACCCGCAGCATAGAAGTAAACTAGTACTCTATATTTCTTGTTAACATAATCCTATATTTTATTATTATTTTGTGAAGCAAATTAGCACTCTTGCTGGAAACCAAACACCGAGTTATAACTCTGAGGAAATCCTCTTTACCATGGCGATAATTGGAATCGGCCTTTTGCTCTTTGCTTTTCTCATAGGAAATATGCAGAACTTTCTTCAGGCTCTCGGTAGGAGGTATGATTTATTGTTGAAATTTTCTTCTTAAATATCTTGCAAAAGCCCCCTTTTTCCCCCCCGGGGGGGTGAATGTTTGTTGGTGAAATCTTTATTCTTGTGAATCCATTTCAATAGAGTTCTTATATGCAAGCATGGATGGTCTGGGTCAGATTGAGTATGTTAAATTGTGCTTTTAGTGAGGAAGAAATTTATAGCTTGTGGGTTAAAGATTATCCTGGGTTAAGATTTAAAGATATTTTCTCATTACTCTCTTGTTCAAACTCATTCATGAGTTTTAGATGCATCTTATATAATGATGGTCATCATGGCTTTTTTTTTTTATCCTTTAAAAAAGAGAGAGAAAATAACCTGAGGTAGTGCGATTAACCTATGCCAAAATAACTTCACCATGCTTGAACTCTTACTCTCAGTAAAGAAAGAATCTGACGCAAAGTCCACTATATTAACAAGAGACTTTGAAAAATATAATCTATTAGCAAAAACAAAATTCTGTTTAGGTAATCTTGAGAGTGCATGGTATGGTCACCTCGTACCATAAGTCAATTACATACACTGCTTCTGAGTTGTTTTTATGGTCACCTCATTAGCTATTATAATAGTTACCATAAGTCAAGTTGTAGGATGGAGCAAAAATGGATAGAATTGCTGCACACCTGGACACATTTATAGCACGTATTGTTGTTCATGCCTAATGTCAATTCTGATATGTTGATAATCGCTATAGTTTCAATGAAAAATATACTCGTAAGTACTTGCAATCCTCCATGTTTTTTCAATATCGTAGTCTAGTAGGCTACTCTTTGATATCACATCACATCAAGTTCAGTTGTTGAATCGATTAAAGAATAGGCTTACACCAATTGGGTACTCAACACAGTTAATCTTCATGAATGTGAGTTCAATATTTTAATTTAAATCTCCGAAGATGGAAGTGATATGTGAGAAATGAGATCAAAAGGCTATTATGAATGCACCTTGAGAAGAAAATGTTGTAAACCTGCATGTAACTTTTGATATGGTGCCATTATGATGCAATTCACGTTAACCATTTAGTTTTTGATTCCTAATTTGTTATTTACAAGTAGACTAGAATGTCATTTGTTTGACTAATCATTACTTGACAACTATTTATCGTTCTCCCTTCTAGGAGGGCAGAAATGTCACTAAGGCGACGTGATGTTGATAAGTGGATGAGACATCGACGCTTGCCGGTAGAACTAAGAAGGTGTGCTATTAATTTTAACTTCTCATCTCTCTCTATATATATCTGTTTTTTTTTTTTATATATATTTTTATCTTTTTTTGTAATCCTTTCTCCGTCGCTCCATCACACAAACACACTTCTATCATATATTATTGACTTGAAGGATTAGTGTTGAAATTTAATGTAATTCAATACAATTTCAAAGCTATACTGCAAGTGAGTTAGTAGCTCAACTAGCAATAGTCAAGTAGTAAGGAGTTAACTAGGAGAAGATGACATCCCTGGTCTGAATACTATCACTTTCATTTTCTAACCCACATATAAGTATGCAGTTGACTAGGAACCTTGAGTTGATGAGCTGTTTTTCATGGTTTGACTCTTAGATTTGGTCATCCACTTGTGGGTTGCAAGGTTGTACTGTTCAAAGTGCACAATGACTGAAACTTGTTAGCAATATCATCAATTATCAGAAAGTACAAATATTAAACTATTGAAAAGATATTGGTAAATCCTTGTCTAGTCCATTCAAGACCTTAATCCATTCACTTTGAAGAAAAGATCACATAATTTTTTTTTGTTAGACCAGAGATCCTTTTTTTTATGTGAAAACAAAATTCATGTGTTATGTTTTTTGAAGGCTTATTTTCTCATCAAAAGAAGATGTGTTTTATAACTGATGGAAATTATACAACCTTTTCACTCCACAACCTTTCAGGAAAAATAACTAATGTGAGGAATAGAATTTATTTATACAAAAAAAAGCTAAAGCTAAAGGGATTTTCACTGTGCACATATACACATTTCACTATTCATTACAATAGTGTAAATTTCTTTTTTAAAGCACAATAAGATGACTACATTGCCCTTGAAGACAATTTTTGAAGCTAGCATATAAAGGTTTTTTTGTCTTCTTACTTTTTAAAATATAGTAAAATGATAACTTTACTCTTAGAAGCAAAAATTTTAAAGTTTGCATTCATGGGTTTTTTAGTCTTTTTCCTTTTTCTTTTTTTTTATTATTATCAAGTAGAGTAATGGCAATTTGACCTTTTAGTAAACATTAAATATTATTTAAATAAAAAAAAGTTATTGGTGCATAAGAGCTTCCCGTACAATTCGAGTGATGCGTGCAACGTTTCTCGATAGTAAAAAATATCATTTCATCGTGTCGTTGGAATCACTACCATGTCCTTTTTCTTTTTAGCCAGCGCGTGTTTATGGTGGTAGGGTGGTTTATTGTTAGCGGAGCATTTTTTATTTTTTTTCTTCTTTTCTCTCATCCTTTGAAAAATTTCGTAGTTGTCCTTTTCGTTATTAATATTTCAACTTACATCCTTATTTTTTTTATTTTTAATTTTTGTTCTTGATCTTTATGTAAAAGATTTATTTATTTTTAATTTTATCCTTCAATTTCAATTTATGAAATATTACTTTTTCTTTTTTTCCAATTTGGTCATTATTCTTTTGATTTCTATTTTTTTTCTTGACCTTTTTGTACAATTTTTATTGGTTTTTAATTTCATTCTTCAATTCGAATTTATTGTATATTATTTTTTTTCAATTTGGTCTTCATTCTTTTGATTTTCCTTGTCCTTTTGTCATAATTATTTTTCTTTTTAATTTCACCCTTCAATAAAAAAAATTTAGTTGCCCTCTAATTTGTTTTTTATTTCGATTTTTATCCTGATTTTTTTATTTGTTATTGTTTGTTTAGGATCCTTTTCTATGATTGATTTGTTTTTCTGATTTAACACTTCAACGTTTGATTTGTTGTGGATTAAGCTTCATGGTTTTTTTTATGTATGATGCTTTCGGTCTAATAAATCAGGTTATAAGTTTAAAAAGTTAACACGAGTTGACATATTTTTTTTTGTTTTTTTTACTTTTTTTCTTTTTCTATTTCATCGTTCGACATTAGTTTATATATATATAAAGATGACTTTATGGTTTTTTTATTTTATTTTTTTCTATTGGGATCTCGGTCTAAGACTTGAGCCGTGGATTTGGTAGATTGACCCGGGTTGACTCACATTTTATTATCTAAGTTACATCTTTATCATGCTAATTTAGATTGATTCAGGTTGATTTTTTTTTAATCTAATTTCATCATTCCATATTTAATTGGATTAAAACTGAACTATATCATTTGTCTCCTATTGGAAAAAAGGTTTTTTCCTAGGTTATCATGATCGCTTTTTTCTTTGTCTGTTTGTTGTTATTGTCTATTTTTTATCTAATTAAAATAAAACCAGATTATTTGACCAGTCAATATTATAACCGGAGTAGTAGATTTTTCTTCTTTCTTTAAAATACGCTTACAACACCTAAACATGTTTTTATGAAAAAAAAGATAATAAGGCCCTGCAGCGTTGTGCGAGCCCACATCTAGTTTATTATCTAAATATGAAATGAATAATAGGCCACAAAAATAACATTTTCATTTAAAATTAAAATGTAACTAACATTCTTCAACTTGGCTCATTTACCATTTAATATGTCTTGATTCAAAGTTGGTATATCCTTAAAATTCTTCCCATGGATACAATGTCCTTTGTACCCAAGCAAAAGAGTTTAAATTGAATGAATCGTAACGGTAAGTCCCTTGGAGCAGGTGTTACCTTCCATGTATTACAATGTAACTCTTTTTTGAATGAAAACCATATGTTGTACATATCTTTATGATTGAACTTTCAAATATTCATTTAGAGTCACAAATAAAATTCAAATATGCATTGTTATTCTCTAAACTGCATGCGTATAACCAAATAAGAGAAGACAAATATAAAATTAATGTAGATTTTTAAATCGATAAAATGCGATACAAACACAAAGTATCTCAATCGTATAAAGACTACATGATAGAACTAAGTCTCGTATGCCCAACATGCCCCGTATAAGAAATAAGTGATAAACCTTTTTGTCAATAGATTAGCAATCATCAATCTAGTATTAATGTGTTCAACAATCACTTTGTTTGCTTTGACATGTTTTTGAATAGCTAGATACTTAATGTCGATGTGCTCACTATGACTTCCGCTTTTATTATTCTTGGCCAGAAACACTGCAACAGAACTATGCAATAAATCTTCAGTGGCTTGGGAATTGTTTCAACAACTTTAAGCCTCAAAATAAAACTTCTAAACCATATAGCTTGTGATGTCATTTCAAAGCATGATACAAACTTTGCCTTAGTGATAGAAGTAGCAACCAAAGATTATTTTGCACTTCTCCAAGAAATGGCCCCTCCAACTAATAAGAAGACATTCTTGAGTCAAGGTAGCCAACAAAGTCAAAATTTGAATATCCAATCACTTCTAGATGAATCACTTATATATAAGCTTGTAGTCCTTAGTACCTTGAAGGTATCACATGATTTATTTTTTTTAGCTATCTTATGATCCAAACTTGGGTTACTTTTGATGTCTGCCCAACATTCTAACTACATATGCAATGTTAGGTCTTATACAAACCTAACATACATTAAACTTCCAATTGCGAAAGCATATGGAATGTACTTTATTTGTTCCCTCTCCATATCATTTCTTGGATTTGATTCAATCTGAACTTGTCACCTTTACAATAGCCTTATTAAGATTTCTCTCTAAAACTTTCATATGAAATTTCTCTAAAATTTTATTGATATAGGCTTATTGAGACACTCCTAATGTCCATCGGGATTTGTCTCTCTCAAGCTTTATGTCTATGATATAAGAAGTTTTTCCTTTATTTTTTCATATCAAATTGCATCAAGAGAAATTGCTTAATCTCATAAGTAAACTCAAATCACTTGAAGCAAGTAGAATATCATCTACATATAGGACTAAGAAAATTATTTTACTCCCACTAACCTTATGGTAAATACATTGATCCATGATATTCTTTGTATAATCAAATAAAAAAATAACATTATGGAATTTTAAATACCATTGAGGGGAGGCTTGTTTAGCCCATATATAGATTTCTTACTAGAACATTGGAGGAATCAAAATTTGTAACGCATAAAGTTTGAACAATTGCAAATAAACAACAAGCTTACAAAATATGCAATGAAGCTAAACATGGAGTATCCACCCATGCAAATTAATCCAAACAAATAAATCAACATGTCATTATAATCTTTCATGTGGGCTTACATTATAACACAAGTGATTTATATTACTTTATGATGGAACTGTCATTTTATCTCTAAAAGAATTTTTCTAAGCCTGTAGGAAACTGGGTTATATATATATAAAAACCAAAAACACTGTTGAAAAACAATATGCATTACAATACTAAATACGTAGTTAATAGATAGCTTAGATAAATTATGCACAGGACAATTAAAACTAAAACGTAAGCATCAAAACTCTATCATTCAACTCCTTTGTATAGTGTCGCCAAACTCAAATCAAAACCCTTGTTTATGTACATACAACCTTACTCAAATGAAATGGGATTCATGACATTTATTCGTTTGAACCATTTAGCAGTGTCCTAGCAAATATTCTTTCATTATGACTTGCATGTTGCTGTCCCTTTTTATTTTCCATCTATAATATTTCCCTTTGTTTTTGTGGTGCACTTCTAACGATTTACTTCTATGTATGGTTGCATTCCTTGGAATATGTTTCGTAGATCTAATAACAGCTGAAACTACTCTCATGTAGGAGAGTGGTAGAAGCTGGACGGTACCATTGGGCTGCTACTAGAGGTGTAAATGAAGAAATGCTTCTGGAGAATTTGCCTGAAGACCTCCAGAGGGATATAAGAAGACACCTCTTCAAATTTGTCAAGAAAGTAAGATACAAATATCGTGGTCTAATAAAATTGCTTTGCTACGTATTGCAAGCCCATTTATTACTTCAGATCCTTAGGGCTTATAACTTCCCAGTTTAATTTGACTGTGAGGTGGCATTCAAACTCCAATCTCATTCCAACCAAAGAGAATTTTGAATTATCATGTATTTACCTGTAACATTTTGTAGGTATGGATTTTTCGCCTGATGGATGAACATGTCTTAGATGCTGTTTGTGAGAAATTGAAACAGAAAATATACATTAAGGGAAGTGAAGTTTTTTGTGTTGGTGGTCTGGTTGAGAAGATGGTTTTTATTGTGCGTGGAAAATTGGAAAGCATCGGACATGATGGGACGGTGGTAGCCTTATCTGAAGGGAATGTTTGTGGTGAGGAACTTTTCACATGGTTTCTTGAGCATAGTTCAGTGTCCAAAGGTATATTATTATTCTGAAAAATATATTGATTCTTATTTCACTTCATTACTGACTGGTTTAAGTTACCCGCTAGCTAAACTTCCAATGGCTTCTGTCACACCATAAGAGCATGAACATGGTTTATTTTACTTCCTGGTGCAGATGGAAGGAAAATCAAGATTTCTGGACAGCGTTTGATTAGCAGCAGGACAGTAAGATGCTTAACAAATGTAGAAGCATTTTCACTCAGTGCCGCAGACCTTGAACAAGTCACCAGCCTTTTTGCAAGAAACCTGCGGAATCCGCTCGTCCAAGGAGCCATAAGGTTATTCCGATGCCAATTCATAGCTTTTAGCATATGCTTTAATGAGGATACCAGTTTGGTCATGCAGGAAAACAATGCATTTCAATTATTATTCAAGCTTTTCATCTTATTCCCCTGAGAAATTACAAAAACTCGAATTCCATTAAAATTTCATATCATATAATTTCATTCCAACAACACATTTACAACAAAAAAAGAGAGAGAGAATATTATTTACGATAATAACAAGATAGAAAATTTTCACGCATTCCAGTATCATTGTCATGGATCCAGGATCCAAATCAAATGTTGGATATCAGATTGTGGACATGAGTCATAAACTTAAAGGGGATACATGGCACATTAAATCAATGGTTGCAAAATGCACTCTTAAAACAGCAAGCTCTTTCACTTGACTTTGTTTTGCTTTCTGACAGGTATCAATCTCCCTACTGGAGAGCCCTTGCTGCTACCCACATTCAAGTTGCCTGGAGATATCGGCAGAAGTGTCTGAAGCATAGCAAGACCTCTCAATCAAATCATATTACCTCTCTCTCGAATCATTCTTCTTTCTCGAGGGTTTAGATCTTGTATTTTTAGATTGCTAAGTGATCTTGAGCCTATCTCCCTCTCGAAAGCTTCTTCTTACAAAAAATTATTGTAGAACCTTGTCTCTTAAAATTAATTTCTTCAAGAATTTTCTTAAATCATATCGCTTTACATACACTTGAAGTCAAGGCCAAAAATTTAACTTTCATGGTTGATAAAGAAATAATTGATTGTGTTTTTAAAGACTATGAAATAGCTCTTGAATTAAGTTTAAAAATATATCTAGAAGTGCTATTATTGGGTAAAGTTGGTAAAGCCAGCATTGAGACCCAACAAGGCAGCAACCTCTAAATTTTGATAAGATTCAACTAAATTAAAGAAAACTAACTTATCTTCACTCATGTAATTGATATAGCCATTGTCTAAGAACCATAAATCTGGGTGATTTTTTTTCATTCCTATAACAAGTCATAAAAAGAAAAAGTGTTATCTCCTATTTCTATAAAATTAGATTTTATACCATCATTGATATAATCATATTTGTTACATTTTAAGCATTCAACTTTTAATTTGTTCATTGATATAATGTTCATATTTCATTGACTTTGGCTTGTAAAAAGTTGAATAATTGTTTTTATATCTTTTTTTTTTAGAATTAGAATATTGATTCTTTAAAATTATGATATAAAAATCTACCATTATCGTTGCTTGTACTTCCTTAAACACCTTTATATAAGGTAGAGTAATAATTATTAAATGAAACTTGTAATGCATGTTCTTTCTTGTCTTGTTGATTCAACTTTTGCTCATGAATTAATAAGGAAGTTTGCAATTTATCAATGAAGAATTCATAAATATTCTTAGATTTCTCTGTTGAACACATAACAAAATTGAGTTTTGAAGTCAATGATTGAAGAATCTTCTCATTGATGGGAACTTCAAGGGTAAGAATATAAGAACCCACACGTAAAAAAAAGCAATCTAAAAAGGAAAGCTAAACTCATATTTAAGGATAGAGAAAACTTGACACAATGATTGCCTAAAACAAGGCATCAAAGTTACTGGAACGAAGACTTCAACACAATAATTATAAGGAATCGTGAATTGAAAGTATAAGGAAGAATGCCACAAAATAGTTAATCTTTGATAAGTTCAAGATAGTTCAACGAAGAACTAATATGTATGAGTAATTCTCACACAAGCAAACAAAAGTTACGAAAAAAATCAATAATAATCCAATCAAAAGTTACGGCATCTCATCATCAATGTTGTCACTCTCGATCTCAATATTATTGTGATTCTTTAAAATTATAGCTCTCTTAATTGGACATTAAGAAGCTATGTGTCCAAATCTCAAATCTCATACACCTAAAATACTTTATATCTCAATTACAAGTCGTTCGAGCATCAGATTTACCTTTAGAATTAGTAGTGATATCTTTCTTTGCCTTAGAATGTTCGATTTTAGCACCCATAATTGACTTGGTTTAGGCAACCCTATCTTTCTTATAATTCAGCCTCCATGATGAAAACCTAAATTAACAACTTGTTATGTATCTCCCTTTCTCTTATGTTGCCTTTCCAACTTCGTAGCTATATGGACTACGTCTTTTAACTCTATATAATGTTGCGACTCAACTATATTTGTTATATCACGGTTCAAACCATTTAGAAACCTAGCCATAGTTTCTTCTCTATCATGTACTATATTAGCTCGAATCATAACAATTTTTATCTCTTTATGATAATCTTCAACACCCTTAAATCCTTGAGTTTAACTTTGCAATCTGTGATATAATTCTTGGTAGTAGTGTTCTAGAACATATCTCTTTATCATGATTGCTTTCATCTATTCTCAAGTATTAACAAGTCTCTCATGGTTTCTTATCTTACTCAAAACAAGTTGATTCTACCATATTATAACATAATTAGTAAATTTAATTACAATGAGTTTTACCTTTTTCTCATCTAAATAGTAATGACAATCAAATATCATTTCAACCTTTTTTTTTCCATTCTAAATAAGTCTTGAGATCATTTCTCCTCTGAAACGCTAGAATTTTAAAATTGATACTCCCAAGTTTCTATCCAAATAATCAAGATCTCTACCTGCACCTTTATAGTCGAATTGATCATCTTGTTGAAAACCTTTATCTCTTCGGTTTCTAGGTTTCCAAAATCTACCCCTTGACCAATTGATGCATGGTCAACATCTTTAGATTTTCCCTCTTCATTCTCGTCAACAAGCTCATTTATAAGTGATATAGCTTGTTTTTCTAGCCTTCTAGCGTTGGGATCCCTACGATTTGACCTATCTCGCATATTACCAATCACGGACTCATACCTCTCTAGCTTGTCAAAAACCTCTCCAAACCTCAACTTTGTCCTCTTAAATTGTTATAGCTTAGCTCAAATCATAAAAATTTGATTATCCCTCTCTTTTAGTGGTGATGTATCGCATTTGAAAGATATCATCGAAATCTAAAAATCACATTGATAGCAAGAAAATATATCGTCACTCACTCTCTCACTTGTTTGCATTTAAATAGATGTCACTCCATATGTGTTTCACTCAAATATAGCTTTTCACAATAATATGCTTATATTTTTGTCTTTTACCTCTCGTGCTATCTTTGTTAGTTCTTTAAGAAACTAATCCTAAACAAATAAAGAGAATAAGTTGTAATATCAACCTTAGATTGTTTGGAATCAAAGAATTAAGAAAAAAAATGGCAATAAAATGAGTTATGAATACAAAAATAATAACACAAATAAAATAACAACAAAAACAATACGAACACAAAAATTAATATGAAAGTAAAAATAATTTAGAATTACTAATTTAGAATAAGATGTAATTTAGAATCTCTAAGAAACCTAAAACTATCTATAGACTACTAATTTAGCCAAAAATAATAGTAGCAAAACAAAGAAATTTGGGTGATGCAAACTGACACCAAAGAAACTAATTTTGCAATTTAGAATTACCCAAACTTATATGTGTTTAAATAACCCCAAAATCAATTATCAAAACTTAGATACCCAATGCCCCCTAAGAAATATCAAATTGTGGTGTATTTCCTTAGGTCCTGAATTCAAACTTCTGTAACTTTTGATTTGCAGCAAATTCCATAAGGTGCAATTTAAAAAAAAAATTGTATTAAGCCACAACAATAAGATGTAAGAAAACAATAAAAACTAATATGGAAACTTGAATATATATATATATATATATTCTTATTCTAATCAACTGATGCAAAATCAAAAGGTAAGAACCCTAGAACCCACACGCAAGAAATAACAACACAAGAAAACTGAAATCAAATTTAAAGATAGCAAAAACTCGACACAATTATTACTTGAATCAAGGCATCGAAGATATTGGAATGAATGCCACAACCCAAAAATTTTAAGGAATCGTGAATTGCAAGTATAAAAAAAATACCACAAAGACAAATAATCTTTAATAAGTTCATGATAGTTCAATGAAGAACCAATATGTATGAGTAATCTTCACATAAGCAAACAAAAGTCATGAAAAAAATCAATAATAATCCAATCTGAATAGTAATCCTTAAAAAATATATTTATAGTGTCAAAATAAACTTAACCTTAATGGACTAATAAAATGACATTAAGACCTAATTAAAATAACCCATAAGTTTATAAAATAAGTAAACAATCAAAACTAATTACATTAACCAAGTTGTCACAAGTATACTTGTTAGACATTAACTGTTGTAACTCTTTATAAAAATATGTTGAATAGTTGACTATGATTCTTTGTATAATAAATAAGTAGCCGACTATATATCCTTGTCAAATTCATAAGCTATTGACTTTATGTTTCCTTGCAAATTATGGAAATTTTGCCTTGTAAGTTAATTAATAAAACTCCTAAACTACTAACCATAATATCGCATGCTAATAAGAGATCTGCCACCTATAAAATCCCATGCTAACTTGGAATCTTTTCCTTTATAGGAAATCTACAACATATAAGGAAATATAATCTTAAACCAACTAAGAAAATAATGTAATTCTTGTAAAAAAAAAAAATTTTGGTTTTTATTACAAGGCATTCCTGAACCTCGATTGCTATGAAATTTTAATCCTACATAAAACAAGGCCTCTAAAATATCCTGGTAAAATTTCATCTCAAAATAATGATTGGATTGAAAGTTATGCATAAAACTGTATATTAGGAAGATTATGGCCAAAATTACCTCTTTAACCCTCTTGGCCATTGACCTTGTAATTGGCTTAATAGACAACTTTAATGGATCCTTTCATGATGTTTATTTTCTCTCATTATCATTCATTAAAAATAGTATGTGACCGACTCTTTCATATTTATTCTAAGCAATTTAGATTCCATTTGAAGTGCTTGAAGTTGCTAGCTCTTCGCTCTTGTTGTTTTTTGATACTTTTTTTCTCTCCATAAAATCATAAATATCCTTACCAGTTTTCTTACAAAGAATGGTTTTCAAGATTAATAAATCAAACTATTAGAAAATATAAATTTTTGACTTGCAATCTTTTAATTGTTATCCTTCTATTTCTAGTTTTTGCAATTTTATTATTGTTAAGCCAGACAGTGGTTCAATTATTCTTTAAAAAAGTAATTTGTCATTAATCCTTAAACATTAAAAAAAAACTTCATTAATATGCTTTAACAATCATAATGACCATAAAAACATATAATAGCCAGTTGAACAAAGTTATCAGAAGTTATGATTGAAGACTCTTTTCTATCTTTATTAGAGGCTAATTTATGTTGTGTTTTGGAGGTTATTTTTCTGTTTTATAAGGTCCTAATTGTTTTTGTAATTTTGTTGATTTTGGTCTCTATTTTTTGTCATTAAAGTACATTAAAATTCTTATGTTTTGGAGTTGTTGCTGCTGCGTTTTGAGGTTTGTTCATTAGTGCCACTACTGGAAAAAACTTGTTGGTTTTTGTTGTTGTTATGTTGTGTTAATATGAAGAAGTTTTTGCTATTACAAAAGGCTATCATTATTTTTATGAAGGATTTTATGTTGCTATTTTTATGTCTATGTGAAATGGTTGTTGTTGTTATGTAAACTATTGTTATATCATGTTTTTCTTAATTTTTTGGTCTTTTGATCAAACTAAACTCTAATACTAATTTTTTAAATATCTATATCAATTTTTAGGTGATCTTGGGTCTAAACAATTGGTATAACAAAGATCAATATATGAATTAGGAAACCAAAGTAACAAAGTTATTATTAATGTATGAGTTCATATTAACCATGTGAACAAAATTTTTATTTCTTGTACAAAGATGTTTTATGGTCAATCTCTGAGGTTAACATTCCTAGGTAATTGGGGTGTACTAGTTCATGTGTCATATGATTTTAGAAGACAAATAATAAATAGGCTCTTTTCCTGTCTAACATAGGAGTGTTCTCAAATGGTTCTATTGATGTTAGGCTATTTGAGTTTGAGTTGGATATGCAAATGAGTAAAGTTTTTAATGAAGTTTAATGTCAACCTACAAGCTAAATTTGAGCCTAAATGTTTATGTCTTCAATGCATGGGAAAATAATCTTATCATATGTAGTTTTCAAGTTAAGAATGTGATATTTTCACATTGTCCAACCATGCATGCAATGGAATTTTCTACAAAAAGTTATGATTATTTTAGTTTTTATGTTTATGTTTGTGTTTCTAGGAAGTAAAAAACATGTACTAGTTAATATTTTTCTAGTTTTATATCAAACTCATTTATTTGGATCTTAATATTGTTATCTTAGGAGCCATTTAGGAACGCGGTTGAAATCACGTTCCCTCAAAATTTAAAAAAACAAATTTGCTATTTTTTTATGTTTTCAGATCGTTTTGATGTACTAATTTCAAAAATTATTTTTTT
>Ga0307518_10001396_pt1 | contig 17969 bp, 22 predicted proteins | sample 25_EM_MG_FD_203889 | JGI IMG/M metagenome (GOLD analysis project Ga0307518, IMG submission 203889) | Populus trichocarpa ectomycorrhiza microbial communities from riparian zone in the Pacific Northwest, United States - 25_EM | ecosystem: Host-associated > Plants > Roots > Unclassified | place...
CAGCACATCCCCCTGTGGAGATCATCTACCAGAACCGCAGAGGAATACCACCACTCGCTTATTGTTGTCATTTGGTGTTGGTTGTTGGTTGTTCTGACCTCTTCCCTCACTTAGGCGCACACCGGTTGTGTACTCTCACACTGATGAGAAAAAACTGACCACAACCTGTTGCGACCGGTTGGTCAGCAAACCAATAGCATCTACAGACACTACAGAGTAACTATGTCAATGTCGAGTCCATCATCCTATTTCACCATCTCAGCATCACAAATGAGTAATTCTTCATACTCAGCCATCTGCACCACTTCTACCTCTGCAAGATTGTTACTTGCTGCATCAATGAGATCCTTTCGCCAAGCATGTTTGAGAACTTGAAGGTGTTCGAATTTGCATGTGCCAAGACGAGAACGTTGATCAGTTGTGATTTCACCGGCAGCAGAAAAAGGTTGTTCGCAAGAAATGGATGATGCTGGGATTGCACAGAAGTCTTTGGCAATTTGTGCAAGTGTGGGATAGACCCCTGCATGGTCTGCCCACCATTGAATGATGTCCATGTTCTTTGAAACGTTCTTGGGGAGATCTTCAAGGTATTGTCGTAGTTCCATTTTCCAACCACCACTGTCACTGTTAAGTCCAGCATCATGGACAAGATTGAGGCGATGTAGATCATATTCTGATTTGAGAGTTGACAGATTGGCAAGGGAGGTCAATGGAATGGATGGACCTTGTTGAGAAGCAGGGGAGTCTTCCCAGTAGTCTTGCATTGTTCGCTCCACCAGTTGGACTGCTTTGTCTTGCCAGTCTTTGGCATTCGGATTGCCAGCCTCAAGCTCCTTTTGTTGTTCCTCAGGGCCACCCCAGGTCGTATGAATGTAAGCGAGTTTATAGTACGGGTGGAGAACTATAGAATGAGTGTCAGTTGACTGGATTCAAGTGAGCCCACTGCCATTGACGTACCAAGTGCAAGAACATAGGCAGGTTTTTCATCGAACTTTGTATAATACTTGCAGATCTTGGCCAACCTGCGCTCAAGTGCCGACTTGTATGGATTGAGCACCGACAATGTCTGTTTTTTCTCCCATGCAGACTGGAGCTCTTCGAAGGCAGGGATTGCTTGCCACAAAGTAGCTTGGCGATCAGAAGAGAAGACTTGTTGAAGAGAGTTGGCATTGGAGATGATATTGCGAAAGTTGTTGATCTGTTCCCAGTCAGCTGGTTGAAATGAGGAAGCCGTCCTGGGGATACGTTTAAAAGGCATTCCAGGTTGGTGTATCGTTGTGATGGGACCAAAAAGCTCATCTGCAGAATTGACAAACAGGTTGATTGGCTGACGGAGAAGATAGGCATGCCCAAGCATACCATCCACTGTTCCCCAGTGGACATTACTATGGAGTGGGATGGTGAGTGGGTTAAGGATACCACACTCAGCTTGCATGTGATTGAAGTACGAGATTCGCTGTCCAGAGCCTGTATCTTGATGGCAAGGGTGTGAAGGGCTGCAATAACATCAATTGAATTGCCAAAGATGTGGTTGCCAGAGACAGTGGGATCAAATTCCCAGATTGCTGTGGTAGTTTCAACTGCGGCAATGTTGGTGATGACCGACATGATGTCAGTGATGGCAAGATTCAATACATGGGCAAGGCAGGGAAGATGATGGGTGGTGGAGTTGAACGTGAAGATGCAGCGGTGGCTCAGGATGGTTTCAATGTTGTCACACATGGCATCATTGTTGGTCGCATTGTCAGCAGTGATACAGAGGAGCTTTGAATGGGTTTGAGTCAGGATGCCAAAGCAATCGAGTGAGTTGACAAGGTAACGGCTAATATTTTTGCCAGAATGAACACCAGAGATGGCTTGAAATGTGGTGACTTCAGAGTTGAGCTTCCACTTGTTGGACACAGGGTCAGAGTCAATCCAGTGAGCTGTTACTCCCATGAAGGAAGCCTTTGTTTGATTGACCGACCAAAGATCAGTCGTAATGGAAACCTGTCCAGCTGATTTAGACTAAAGTTTCATTATGGTGAGCTGGGCCTAATCAAATTTAGACAAATACCACTGACCCGAATTCTGGCTTGAACATCCTGCAGATACTCAACAAATGTGTTTTGTATGTAGTTTGAGACATCGTATGTACTGGGTAGATCAGTAGTTGTAGTGCTGGGGCACATGGCCACCAGACAGTTCCTAAAGGAAGCCTTGCTTGCGACTGCTAGGCTCTAAAACATCAAAGTTATTTGTGTTATCTATGCTCAGATCAATGGCGCACCCACCTGATTATCGCATACCATGAACTTGGCGATGCATCTCAGCACTTTCTCTCTCGAGAACTCCTTTGACTTGGTATGAGAGGTGACTCCAAACATGTCAGTTAAGTTCTTCTGTCCAGCCTCCTTGCTTGCATGCTTTTACCTTGCTCTCTCCAGCTCACGTGGCACTGCATGGTGGTGCTCTGGGATGTTTCACTCAGCACAGCGTGCTTTGTACAGCTCATAGTGGCTTCTTATGTGCTGACGACAGGATGTATTACTGCCGACATGGAATGCCTTCCACAATGTATGCTTTACAACGAACACCTCGTCCTTTCTGCATACTCAGGTAAGTGATAGATTCTTAATCAAAAACAACAACTTACTTGCACTCGTTACACCAGCGACCATGTAGTAACAAGTCTTCTGTGTCATTTGGTTGATGGAATGACACATGGCAGCGATCAGACATTATGGTGAGTATGTCATCTGCTTGCCTCTTCTTTGAGATCTCTGCACAGGGCAATTCCTTGATACTAATGTCAATGCTTAGTATTCAGGCTAATATCACTGCACGCACCTCATCATCTTCCCTGGCACAATCTGCGCCTGCATCATGCCTCCCTGCATCTACAACTTTCTGGACCATGCTTCCATCCTTCAATGACCCTACACCCTCTACGATCCCATCCATTGGCACATCAAGATCTTCACTATCAGAGGCATGTCTGAAGGACTCCCGACGAGAGTGTTTTGCCTTTTGACGGTGTTTCCTTTTCTTGGTGCATGTATGCTCATCCTCGCTGTGGCCATTGGACCCATCTGATGATTCTTCACTAGATGATTTGGCATGTTTTTTCGATTTCTTTCCAGACATGGTTGGCTTTGTCTTAGGAGGATGGGGGCAGGGATATCTCTTGTCAGATGACATGGCTTTTTTGGTTGGTTGTCGGACACGTTTGGATTTTTGCTCAGGCATGGGTGCGATTACAGAGGAGCTGTTGAGGAAGTTCTCGGACGTAGAAAATATCAGAGTCTTTTTATATTACATGCAGCATGGTCAACATGAGGATTGGTCTTGTGAAAAACTGGTCACGACCAGTTGTGACTGCCATTGCAACTGAAGGCAACTGGTTCCCACAGGTTTCAGTTCGGTCCGCACATAATGTGATATTTGAAAGACCGGTTGCGGTCCAGTTTCTACCAAAACAGGTCAGAAAACCGGTCGCAACCAGACTTTTAAACTCTATGATTGACAAAGGAAATGAGACAAACTATCTTGCTGTGCCATGGCATCTTCCTTGGGTCTGCTCACCACAACATTGAATGAAATCCCGCTTTTCTCTCTCGCACGCGTCAATACAATGGTAAGGTTGATCCAGTTCTGTTGAAGAAGTCTGCTGCAAGGTGCTCAGAGATGCATTTGGACTTCCAAGGCATTTTTCGATGCAACTGCAATGAAAGGTGTGTCAATAAATCCAAATTGCTCTAAACATGATCAAGCCCCTATATATTTCGTTGTGGTCGCTCTTGACAGTGTTCAGCTCATTCTAAACAGATTCATGAGTGTTCTCATGGTCCTTGGACTTAATATCTCTGTCTTGTGCAGCCTGGCTGAATTCCATGTCTTTCTGGTCAACTGCAGCACATGCATTCTCAAGGTCACGTTGAGTAACATCATCCTCGGCCACCTGCCTGAATACAAGTCTGATCAGGGTGACAACAATATCTGGTGTTGAGTTGTAAAAGACACCTCTGGTATGTTTGCAAGTGCTTGTAGGCAAACATGGAACCTCAGCCTTGCCCCAGTGTATGAGACGCCACCATGTTGAGGGGTGGTGGCCACATCATCATCATTGCTGCAATTGAGGATGGTGGCGATGTCGCTGTCACCAGGGTAGTGCTAATATGACTGTAGGCAGGATGGAAACCGTCAGTACACACAAAAATACCATGAAACCATGCAACTTACCTGTCAAACCTGTGAGATGGCTTGCAAAAAAACAAGGCAAGTGTGGAAGACGCACGAGTGCACTGAACATAGATACAGATGCCCCATGGCATTGCAATCCACGCGAATACAGCTGGGAACACACAAAACCAGTATATGCCCACCAGAATCAAAATCGTACAACTTACCTGCAGGCTCAAACTGGGCTCAAGTGCGATACAGGCATGCTGAGTGTGTGCGCACGAATGTGGACAAGTTGAACGACACCCAAAAATGAGCCAGAAGCACCTGACTTGCTAGTTGGGCACACAGTGTGTGTCTAAGTGAGGGAAGAGGTCAGAACAACCAACAACCAACACCAAATGACAACAAAAAGCGAGTGGTGGTCTTCCTTTGCGGTTCTGGTATTTAATCTCCACAGGGGAATGTGCTGCATGCCTTCAGGCAAGGTGCAGGAGGGAAGGGAAGGGCTTCTGATGGGGAATATATGCGACTGGGGATGGTATTGACTCTTCTTCAGCCTACCACAGTGGTTAGGAAGAGTCCTGGGGTTGAGCAGCAACAATAAGGGTGTAACAGCAGTGATGGGACAATAGAGAAGCAAGGGGACAGTTCCTGCTTCAAGAATGCGATGGAGAGTGATGGGATAGAGTGGACAGAGATGCTAGACTGCGCTTGAGCCTAGAGAACTGATCAGATACAATATATATCTGACAAACAACAATATAGGAGCTTTAGGCCAGCACTGAGTGACCTACAAGTCCAAAGACAGAGATAGAGCTTATAGACAGAGGGGGAGAGTGAATGTGGTCGCTTTATTGAGGGGGAAGCAGACACTTCCTTGCAGCCTTTGGCTGCTGGTTTATATACAGGAGGGGCTGTGGCCCTGTAAGCACAAATGACTAAGTGCTTGGTAAGAAATTGGTAAGTGATTGATAAGCAGTGTAATCAGGCTGAGTCATCGATGGGGAGAGCCTGAACAAGCTGCTGAGCCAAGGGAATGAGCAAAAACATAGGTAAAAAGGGGTGCACAACCAAGAATATGGAAAAATCATTGCATGGGGCCCAAAAGAGAGGGGGGGAAAGCATGGGATGAGTAGATCGAAGCTAAATGAGCATATGTGATGACATAATGCATATGAATCATAGGGGCATGAGTCAGGAATTGATAAGCAGCATAATAAGCATGATTTGAAGGATGATTGGTAAGTGATTAGTAAGGGGAGTAATGGGGATTAGTAATGTTAAGAGGGGATGATTAATGCGCAGCAGAGTGAGCCAGAGTGAGCCAGAGTGACTCTGTGTGACTCAGACAGAAGGGAAGCACAACCTGTGATTGATTGAACTTTAGATCTGGAGATGAGCTTCTGAAGCAGTGCCACTGATGGGAATGGCTGGGGGATAATAAGAGAATTGATGCGACCAAAAGAGCAGTGCCAGGGGGCCTGGAATGACAAGTAGAGTCACAGCTGGTCACAGAGTGTCACAAATCCCTTGGGTTGAGCTTCTGTAGGACAAAAACATGAAGATTGGTGCTCCCAAAGAGCAGTCTTCCCTTGAGCAGTAAGGGGAAGGTTCTGTACTCTATAAGGGCTCCTAAGAAGGGTTCTAGAGCACTGTTTCATTCATGTTTGTTGCAGGATAGCAGCAAAGTGAAACGTGAGTAGTGGATTCAATGTGTCCAGGGAAGCGAGATGAATGACAGAGGGAGATGGATGTGACAGGACTCTGGGATGAAAGGACCATATGCAGAGGACTCAGGAGACACAGAGACAACCAGGTATGAATTTTCAAGTCTAACGATAGACTTGAGATGACCAAAGTATGTGCACAACGCAGGACTGACGAGGAGAATGCGCTGACCAAGAACGAGAGGGACTGAGGGAGCAGGCTGGGAAGATATGTACCAAGCAGTACACAGGAGCTCAGAGATAGGCTGTCCCAAGAGCAGGACATAGTTGAGGTCTGCTGCAATAGCAGAGAAACGTTCCAGAGAAAATGCAGACTCCATAGTGACTGATGAAGTGGGTGTCTGGACTGCAGGTGGAATATCTCCATGGGAAATAAACAGATTTACATCGAAACTTGACAGGCAGATAGACCACGGTCTAGGCTCCATGATGGTATAGTCACTGCCTGATAGCTTCAAAAATGGTGGAGCTATTCAAAATATCGGAATGCTGGCACTGGGTGCCTAAATTTGACATTTGGGCACTAAAAATGATTCTTCTCTTTCTCCTTTGTTTCTCCTTTGTTTCTTCTGCTTCTTTGGTTGCTCTGGTATGGGAGTTGGACTGCAATAGGTTGCATTCCTCTCTCATACTGGAATGGTCATTATTCCTTGGATTCTTTCTGCTTCTTGGCAGTTCTCGTGCGAGGGATAACTGCTAGACATTGGCAGTCATCTCTTGCTCCAGGATAGTCATTCTTGTGTGATAGATGGCTATGACGAGGATTGTACTCATTCTTCACATAAGGATAGTCTTGACTTTGCATGATATGGATAGCAAGGGCTGTCTGTATCCCTCAAGTCGGGACAATCTTTCAACAGATCTTGGGTGCTGTCAAGTCCGGGTCTACTCCGGTAGGGGGTCTGGTCAAGTCTGGACGAAAGCAGATGAAGGATGAGGGCAGAGGGCTGGACAAGAGATTAGTCCAGCCGGAGTTGGTGACCACTTGGATTCAATGACTAAGGATACGAGCGTTGATCCCTTGCATAGGTTTCGGTCAAGAGGAGACAGAGACAGAGACAGGCAGGAACAGGAGTAGTAACTTTGGTTGATTTCAGACTGAGGTGTACAGGATAATCTACAGAGTACTTATACTAAGTAAGAACTAGGGACGAGTATTTACAGTGACAAGTAAAACAGCCTAAAAGGCGGACAAGGGATAACCAGAGAAAGTGCTAGGTCAGGTCTGATGAAAATAAAGTCAGGTCCGGGTAAAATAAACTAGGTCTGGTGAAAATGATACAAGGTGTGGGATATATCAAGAACACAGAGAACTCACGAACAGGCAGGGTAGATGGGCAAGTGTGGTAAGGACTGGATGCAGACTAGACCAAGTGTTGTAGTTAGCAGAAGCATATCTGCGTGACCATGACCAGAGTAACTGAGAGTGACTGGAGTTGAGCTATAGGGCTGCGATGTGACCAGAGTGACCAGATAAGACCTGGAGTTGGACATGGTCGTAACAGGTGCGTTCTTTGCATTAGTTTCATTGGCTAACTTTTCTCCATGTCCACAGTACCAAACACATTTGGTGCATGACAACGCATTCAGAAGGAGGAGGATTTGATGTGCTCATGGCATGACTGCATGGTTAGTTGTCGGCACACGGGTATAATTCAGCTTTAAACACACACACACACACACACACACACACACACACACATTGGTTGCACAGGTGGTCAAGTGGACTGTGTGGGGTCTGACTTCAAAAAAAATATGGGACAACCTGAATGAACTTACTGGATGGGCCCCAAGTGAGTTGAATGCTATCCTGGATGCCATTGAGAGAGGTTGAGAGTCTGGTACTGGTAGTATTAGTAATCACTACGGAAATTTGGGTACACAGTTTGAGGCACTGATATAATCATATACACAAACACACACACACACACACACACACACACACACACACACACACACACACATGAACAGTTCAAAAGCTTTCCTTGCAAGTCTTTCTCCATTCATTTTCCCTCTCTCTTCTCTGAATGGCAACGCCTATGGCAGTGGCACACCACCACCATACTACCACACTACCACCCTCTCAACCACTTCAAATGACGATGACATCCAACATCCACTACCCCAAATGATGATGATGATGTTTACCAACTACCACCACCTTACTGTGCACAGCAACGGCAATGACCCCCTGCCACCATCCCAAACAAAGACAGTTACAATAGTAGTTACCATCACCTCTGCAATTTTGGCCACAACCACCACTTCAGTCCCCACAAACATGACCACTCCACTGGTTCCACCACCAATGACTGTGATGATGGCAACTGCCACCACGACCATGACTGCACCCTGTCCACCATCCTGAATGAAGATGTTGACAATGGCAATGGACACCACCACTAATGATGGTGATGACAGTAAATGCCATCATTGTGATCTTGACCACCATGACCACACCCTCCCCACTATCCTGAATGAAAATGACTACAGAGGCAACTGCCACCACCACCAGGATTTCAGCTCTGACCTCACAGATTCACTGAGGATGATGATGAAGTCTACTGTCTAGTGAGTGGCCATTTGTCGTCGCTTCCTATAGCCATGTTAACACTCTAATGTATCCAAATTAATAGTACATGCAAACGATTCACAACTGGTGCACGTAGTTTGGTAAGGCTGTGTTAGATGCTGTAGGGGGCTCACTGCACCTTGGATGCTAAGTACAGCAACTGTGAGCTCCACGAAGACTATGTTGAATTGGCATTGAGTCCAGAAGTAAAGTCACAAGTCTCATTATTGGAGATTAGTCAACTGACAAACATTGTGTTCTCAGTTGGATGGCCTGGTGAATTAAATTGAACCAGAGGTATGATCTGTAATTGCATTGCTTGTGGCTTGCTAACTGATGACCATTGTGCTCTCAGTCAGATGGCCTGGCAGATGAAGCTTGGCTCCCTTTGACAAAGCTGGAAGCTGTATTGTAGTACATACTCTACAGTACCAATTATACTTATGAGTGGCCAATTTTACATTTGAATCTGCTCTTATTTGTTGTGTCTGGTGTGATCTGGGGCCTGTTGGGAAGAGCCTGGGCTGTGTCTGATGAGGGCTGTGACTGGACAAAAGAACCTGGGATGTGTCTGGAGTGTATCTGGCTGCTGTCTGATGTTGGGCTCCTGACCCAGAAAGGAATATGCCTGATTTCAGACACAGGTCTGTAACACCTGACATGTCTGATGTGTCTCACATGTTCTGTCCCAGACACTTCAGACACATGTCAAATTGCTGATGCTTGGACCTCCTTCTTATTTCTTCCAGAAGATCTGTCACCAGGAACTGGAACATGGGTAGACAATGTGTGATCATGGAACAGAATATGTCAATCAGCAGGGTGAGAAAGGAGCCATTGGATAAGGTTGGTGGTAAGGATGGGACTATTGTCCCAGTTAACATTCCCAGTGGTGGTCAATTGAGAATCGTCAGTGGGGGGTTGACCATGTTGTTGGAGAGACTGAGTAGGTGGGGCAGAGGGAGCAGCCCATCCCTTCCCACCCCAACCTCTTGCTGAACCTTTTGTTGTACCCTGTTGTAGAGTGCCTGGAGGTTGAGTGTGCTGACTTTTGGCATGGGGGGCAGGGGTGGAGGCCTTTGAGCTGCTGCTAGCCATAGAGAGAACCTGCCTTGCATGCTCCTTGAGGTGGGCAGAACAATGATGGGTTGGTAGAAGTGGAGTCATTTTCTATGGTGTAATATTAGCACATTTATTTTCGCAGCCCTACCGCTGCACTGCCACATCAATCTCACCACGCTCACCTTGACCACACTGATCTCGCCACACTGATCTTGCTGCACGCACTCCCCACCACACTGATCTCACCACATGCACCCTCCACCACACTGATCTCACTGCACGCACCCTCCACCGCACTGATCTCACAAAACAAGGCAAGTCAAACATTTCTCAATAGATGGCTAACATACTACGACAAGGTGAAATGTTGAGAGTAAAAGTAGTGTAGAGTAGATAGAGAAAAAAATGAGGTGTTTATTTTCCTTGTCAAACAATTTATGGATCTCTCAAAGGATGACTAATGACCACAGGTACAAGATTCATCCCATTTAATGCCCCGTTCCTCCAGTTCGTTAAACCCAACTTCCGAAAGCTCTGGAACATCATAATCTCTCCCAAGATGGATGAGGACAAACAGATCAAAATCGTGTTCATGATCTTTGAAGCGATCCATGACAAACTGACATATCTTAGGGGAACATTGGTACTTGCAGGTAAACTTGAGCAAGTTGTGCAGGTCCATGAGTGTATATCCGGAATAGTGATGGGGGCTAGCACAATAACTTAATTTAGAGGCTATATAATTGAGTTACAAGAGCACTTACCTGTCACCACTCAACTCAAGGTACAGATCAAAAGTTTCCACAGTTAAACTGGGCAGGACAATTGGGTTCTCGTCAACTTTTCCCTCTGTCATCGATCCAATTTGGTGAAACCTGAACAAGTCACAGAAGATGTGGAAATCTTGCTCCAATGTATCACAGAAAAGTTTATATAGTGTATCCTCGACCTGGAAAATGACTGAGCCATTTAGATAGTAAAATCAGGGATGATGGGTGACAGTACTCCTGATACTAGGTGTGGCTATGAAGGGATGAGAGAGAAAGCCAATGGAGGTGTTTTTAAATAAATAAAAATCAGGTGAATATGGTCCCAGGAAGCAGGTCGGAGCATGGCAAAATTCCAACACTAGCACATACATTACATCTCACACGTCAATGGTGACATTTCATTGCTCCATCCCTCACCTCCCTGCATGTGCTATATTGTGGCCAGCAAATCTCCTTCTTGCCCATAATTCACTATCTGAAATATATCAACATGCCCTACGGGTATGGGAACAAGGAGATGCTGACCCTCTCCAACTCGAATTTCATCTTGGCTCCCTTGAAGGCGATGCTATGGACCTCCTTGGAGCAATCAAAAGTGATCCCATCAGCCCTGAATTGACGGAGTGGCTAATGTCCTTGGCGGAACTTGTTGGTCAATTGTACACAGCCATCACAAGTTACCGAGATAGCATTCAGAACCAGTGAGTAAGCCAAGAATTTGTGGCTGCTAGCACTAACATCTAGTAATTAGGAGAGATAATAATGTAATTATCCCACAGCTTGTAACAGAGGCTCATACAGGTTTGTGAGGACAACCAAAGAAGATGGTCAATCTTGAGTTTCTGAAGGAGGCCATTTCCAGTTCCCACCATATTAGCTGTACAGAACTTGCCTGTTCACTCGGTATCCACAGGAACACCCTCCATCTCTACATGAAGTGCAATGGCATCGAACAAAGGTATACCCCCATTGGAGATTCAGACCTTGATGACCTTGTCAGGGAATGTAAGAAGAGACGCCCCGATTCCGGCATTTGATATATTGTTGGGTTTATGTGAACACATGGGGTCTGCATCCAATATTGCCAAGTGATTCAGTCAATTCATAGAGTTGATCGCCTCGGCCAAATGTTACAAGACCACTGCATGAAAACCAGGTGCAACTATCATGTCAAGAGGCCCAATGCTCTATGACACATGGACGGACATCATAAATTGATCCGGTGGGGAATTGTTATTCATGGGTTCATTGATGGATTTTGCCACATGGTATGCTTTATTGTTCTATCAAGTAAATAGCTGCTGATAGGCTCATTTTTAGGTGACCACAATATGGGCTAGCAATAATAACTGGGCAGAAACAGTGCTGAATCTATTCAAACAAGCAACTGCACGGTATGGCATACCATCCCGTGTACGTGGTGATCGTGGCAGGGAGAACATTGAGGTTGCAACGTTCATGATTATGAAGAACAGTTGTCATAGAGGTTCTTTTATTTGGGGAAGGTATGTATGCTTCATACTTATACTTTTTCAAAAAAAAAATCACTGATTTTTATGGACATAGCTCAACTCAAAACTGCCACATTGAGCAGCTATGGGTTGAAGTCAGGACTCAGTTTGCCAGATGTTGGCAAGCGTTTTTCACTTGACTTGAGTGTATCCACATGCTCGATCCTGATGACCCCAAGCACCTGTCACGACCGCGTGACACCTGGTGACTCCGCAAGGCCTCTAGTCTGTTATAGACTCAAGTCCAATCGTGATCGGATGCCTCCGACGCTACGTATCCATCTCTGCTCCGACAGTTGACGCTCCATCTCCTTTTAGTAAATAGTTCCACGCCTACGCCTCCGGTTATTGTATGCTTCCGTTCCGCTTCCGTTCCTGTTTCCCTTGTTCCCATTTTAGATTAGATCTGATTACTCATAGCTGTGTCCCGTTAACCTTTTGATCCATTATGCTTATCACTGATCTCCGTTCCGTGTATGTTACTCATCTGTTTGTCATCCACAGACTCTTAGCTACCTCTCCGCTATGTCTCTCCTCTGCTTCTTGGTTACTATACATATCCGATGTAAAGTATAAGTACTCCGCACGCTGAGGGGATTGTCCCTCAGTTCGAATATCATCTTGAATACTTCCTGCGAACTCCCCTCTGTTCTCCTCTGTCTCCTCTGCCTTCTGGCAACTCCGACCTTCGTCGGACCTCCGTCTCTCTGTCCCTTAGTCCTCCGAAATACGAGGATGCACGTATCACAAGGGCGCAGCACATACGCTGAAGCCAAGTCCTCAAACACTTCCGCAACTCCTCCGCCTGTCGTCGACAACCCTTCGCACTTAACTCCGCCCGTGTCGGAGTTCGTCGGAGGAACCGGTTCTGACAGCACCTTTGGTTACTCCATGTACTTTTTCTCAATGACATTGATGAAGACTATCAGGCATTTTGTGACAAATGGAACTGCCACCCAATAAGTGGCCCAGGCATGAGAAACAGGACTCTGCAGGTAAGATTATGTGCTACTCATCCAAACTTATATCTAATGATACCGAATGCAGGATCTACGCTTCTTAGGCCAGGCCCATTTTGGCATATATCAGGAAGACAGTGAAGACGAGCATGGCAAGCATGAAATCTTAGATGGTGACCACACCGCTAATACAGTTGACACAATTATGCGTCAACAATGGGACAACATCAACCACGAGGCAGTCCATGTACCATTGCGTCGGAACCCATTCAGTGACAACAACATGCAAGCTATTTTTTTTACTGGTCTTTGTGAAGTGATTGAACAAGATATCATGCCAGACAACTTCGGATTAATGCCAGAGTGGCCCTCAGGGCATTATCCCATCTTTGAGACAATACGAGTTGGACACCGTGCATCTAAGTATGTTGAGGTTTCGTTAGCGGATATGATCTGGTATTCTCAGGCACACCTATGGTGCCAGGCCCTATTGTTGTTATGTATTTACTTAACTTCTGAGCAGCCTATATAAGAACACCAGCTTTTTTTTTTTTTTTCATTTGCTGGTTGTTGCATTGATCCTGATTTCCACTCATGAGTTCATGCAGGGGCAACAAGTGCGCATGCGAATGCAAACATTTCCGGCCATCAAGAGAGAACAACACTATCTGCCAGGAATGTGCTTACAGGATCAGCAAACATCCTGACAAGGATCCTCCTCCTGCTCTCCCTGCTGCTTCTGCTCTCCCCACAACCTCTCCCCTCCCCACTGCTCCTGCTGCCCCCACTGCCCCTGCTGTCCAAACACTGCCGGTTACTCAAAACTCAACAAATGCGATGGCAGTTTTCAAAAGCACAGTAGCTAGGGCTGCTCAACGGCCACATCCCATGCATCAGCAAACCAACCCTTTGGATTAGCCAAGCTGACAGCATTTGACAGTGCTTAGCCGACCAGCCAGGCTGTCCAACTCTGTGCCAATCTGTCCAACTCCACACCAGTCTGGTTCCCACTGGTCACTCCATTCAAGTGTTCAGTAGAGTAAAAAAAATAAGTGTATTAGGACTATGAATACAACACAAATAACTACATAAATTATATATTTGTACCTATGGCAGGGGTGGTGATCGTTGATGCTGCATTGGTGGGGGCTAGCGCAGTGGTTGGCATCATCGTCAGACAACGCCAGGAATGGGGGCTGTCGCATCATCACTGTCGACGCTGGGGATAGGGACAGGGATCATTGTTGCTGGTGGTGATTGCTGTGCCGTCAACGCAGGTGGTGGTGGTGGTTGTCATTGTTGTCAGCAGGTCATGACGACAATGCTGGTGGTGGGGTCATTGTTGTCATTGTTGTCATTGGTGGTGGTGGTGGTGGCTGTGTCATCATTGTCACTGGTGGTGGTGGTCACGTCATCAATGACAATGGTGGTGGTGACCATGTCATTGTTGACGCTGGTGGTGGTTGTTGTTGTTGTCACTGATGGTGGTGGTCGTGTGATGACGGTGGTGGTGGTCCTGTTGACGATGACGATGGTGGTGGTGGTCCCATCGTCATCGCTGATGGTGGTGGTCACATGACAATGCTGGTGGTGGTGATGGTAGTGGTGCAAGGCATGTAGTGAAGTAGTAAATACTACTAGAAAATATTGGTAGTTCAATATGCTGATATAATCATGTACCAACCACACGCACACATACACACTTCAAAAATTTCTCCAAGTCTCTCAGATCCTGATTCTCTTCCACCACCACACCAGCGTCAACACCACCAGTGTTGACAATGACGATGTGACCACCACCATCACCAGTGATGACAACAATGTGGCCACCACCACTACTGTCAATGCAACCAGCACCGGTGTCAACGACAATGCAACCACCAGCACCAGCGTTGGCACCTACACAATTACCACCGTTGTCATTGACGACACAACCACCACCACCAGCATTGACGACGACATGGCCACCACCACCGTCAATGACAATGCGATGACAACCACCCCACCACTGGCATCGACGATGTCAATGATGACCACCAGCACCTATGCAACCACCACCACCACCACCGTCAACTATGACTGTCAAGTCCGGGTCTACTCCGGTAGGGGGTCCGGTCAAGTCCGGACGAAGACAGATGAAGGAAGAGGGCAGAGGGCTGGACAAGAGATTAGTCCGGCCGGAGTTGGTGACTGCTTGGATTCAATGACTAAGGATAACGAGCGTTGATCCCTTGCGTAGGTTCCAGTCAAGGTGATTGAGGCAGAGACAGAGACAGAGACAGATAGAGACTTGAGTAGTGACTAAGTTGATTTCAGACTGAGGTATACAGAATAAACTACAAAGTACTTATACTACATCAGCAAAACAGCACTTTTGCCACCCCAAGTTTTGACATATCACATGAGCAATTCAGTTTCTACAGTCAAACCCAGTATGTAACAAGCTTATTTTTGATACAAAGAAGGTTCAGTGAAATTTTTAGGCAAGGTTTATAGGCCAGTTTTTCTGTACAGCTCTGTATTACTGGGTACCTTGCTGTAATTTTCTGTAATCAGCTGTACAGACTGTACAGGGCATGGGTCAGTTTGCTGATGTAAGTAAGAACTAGGGACGAGTATTTACAGTGGCAAGTAAACAGCCTTAAAGGTGGACAAGGAACAACCAGAGTTGGGACTAGGTCAGGTCCAGTGAAAATGATACAAGGTAGGAGATATATCGAGTACACGGAGAACTCATGTCAAGGCAGGGTAGACGGCAAGGTGTAGTAAGGACTGTATAGGGATTAGACCAAGGGTCGTACTTAACGGAAGTATAACTGCGCAACCATGACTGGAGTAAGTGAGAGCAACCGGAGTTGAGCTATAATGCTGCGATGCGACCAGAGTAACCGGATAAGACCCGGAGTTGGACATGGTCATAACAATGACGCGACAACCACGACCCCACCAGCATCATCGATGACGATGTCGACAACCAGCATTGACGACGAAGTGACCACCACCTGTGTCGACGGCCACCCCACCACCATTGTTGATGATGGTGCAGCCATCACCAGTGATGATGACGACAGCCACCACCTCAACAACTGCCATTAGTAAATATATACATTTTGTATTGTACATAATTAATTAATATAAATTGATTAACCTCAAACATTGAGTGAATTAAGACAGTCAAAAACTAGCAAGTACAAGCAGTGAAGATACACTGTTGACTTGTACAAGCACTTCTGGAACAGTCTGGGACAGCTGGGACAAGTGCTGGGACAATCTGGACAGAGCTAGCCAGTTAGGTACCTTGTTGGGAGTAGCTGGGGTTCTGGGTAACTGTCCAGGCTCCCCAGGGGGAGGGTTGGTTTGCTGATGTGGCTAGACCTGAGTCTGATGCTCGCTCGGAGGCCCTAGCAACAAAGAAGATGACAAAGCCTTGGAAGTTTGGCACCAATCCTACTAAGGTGAAGGTGAGTATATATGTTTCTTACTATCATCTACAGCTAAGCTAATTTGTTGATTTAGAGTTTGTCATCCAATGATACAAAGAGTTGCAGGATCTTTCATGTAGAAGCTATTGGGATGATTACATGCGGTCTCACTAAGCTTGTAAGTCCATCATTGTGTGGTGACACTAAATTCAATTGACTGTCATCATGAGGATGATCAATATATGGTTGAGACACTATTCCCTGCAGCTCCCCAAAAGAGATGGGACTTCATGCAAGATCTGGCTAACCATGGATGTTATGTTAAGCAATCAGAGAAGGGGTTTGCCATTAACAAAGGGTGGAAATATGTAGACATCAACAAGCAACTTCATCTATGGTTTCCACAAGTTTTCAAGCACCTTGACTCTCGGTGCTGGGGAATCCCCACTGTCTCTGATGCCAAACCCGACTGGCAATTGTTATGTTGTGATGGCCGATGTCACACACCAAACAGGTTTGGTACAGTGAACATGGAAGATAACATCAATATCAAATGATCCTGATGCAAAGGATGAGCATGACAGAGCCTCATCGTAGCCATCTATTGCACAAGAAGACTATCCTGATGCAAGAGATGAATGCCAATGCTGACAGTCATCTGTTGCACAAGAACCGCCAAGAAGCAGAAGAAACTGAAGGAATAATATCCATTATGGTATGAGAAAGGAATGCACACTTCTGCAGTCCAACTCCCATACCAGAACGAGTGAAGAAGCTGAAGAATTGATGGAGAAATGAAGGAAAGAAGAGAAGAAATGATGTTAGCGCTCAAATGTCATTTTTAAGCGCCCAGTGCCGGCATTCCGATATTTTGAATAGCTCCACCATTTCCAAAGCTATCAGGCACGTGACTATACCGTCAGAGAGCCTAGAGCGTGGTCTATCTGCCTGTCAAGTTCCGACGTGGATCCATTCATTTCCCATGGAGATATTCCCCCCGCAATCCAGACATTTGTCTCATCTGTCAAGTCTGGGTCTACTCCAGTAAGGGGTCCGGTCAAGTCCGGACGGAAACGGACGAAGGAGAAGGGCAGAGGGCTGGACAAGGGATTAGTCCGGCCGGAGTTGAGACCGATTGGATTCAACGACAAGGGTGTCGAGCGTTGATCCCTTGTGTAGGTTCCGGTCAAGGTGATGGAGTCGGAGACGGAGGCGGAGACAGACAGAGACTGGAGTAGAGACTAAGTTGATTTCAGACTGAGGAGTACAGGATAAACTACAGAGTACTTATACTAAGTAAGAGCTAGGGTCGAGTATTTACGGTGACAAGTAAACATCCTAGAGGGCGGACAAGGAACGACTGGAGTTGGGACTAGGTCAGGTCCGACGAAAATAAGTAAGGTCCGGAGAAAATACTACAAGGTAGAAGGTATAAACGGGGCATGGAGAACTCACGGTATGACAGGGTAGACAGGGAAGTGTGGTAACAACTGGATTGAGTCTAATGCAAAGGGCCACACTTAACAGAAGGGTATGTGCGTGTCCAGGACCGGAGTGATGCACAGAGGACCGGAGTTGAGCTACAGGCCTGCGATGCGACCAGAGTAACCGGATAAGAGTCCGGAGTTGGACATGGTCTTGACATCATCAGTCACCATGGAGTCCATATTTTCTCTGGATCATTTCTCCGCTATTGCTGCAGATCTCCACTATGTCCTGCTCTTAGGACAGCCTCTCCCAGAGTTCCCGTGCACTGCCTGGCACATATCTTCCCAGCCTGCT
>Ga0307518_10001397_pt1 | contig 17951 bp, 24 predicted proteins | sample 25_EM_MG_FD_203889 | JGI IMG/M metagenome (GOLD analysis project Ga0307518, IMG submission 203889) | Populus trichocarpa ectomycorrhiza microbial communities from riparian zone in the Pacific Northwest, United States - 25_EM | ecosystem: Host-associated > Plants > Roots > Unclassified | place...
CAACAGATTTTTTCATTATGGATTGTATGAATTGTAGTTCATTTTTCAGTGCAAAGTCACACCTTGTCACATAATTATGGTAGAATTGTAGTGATGGCTACCTTACCATGATCAATATAATCATAGCCGAACTCTCAGCTTCATCGGGTGCCCTCGGTGCCCATTGCAAACCCGGCAGGATCTATCTGATTCTTGAATATGTGAAGGGGATGTTCATGATTACCGGCCTGCAGTGTTCACTAGGTATTCTTTGCCTTCTCAGGCTTACAGGTCAGAGGCGAAGTCACATGAGTAATGCAATCGTCACCAACATGGGGCTCATCTGCATGTCTTATGCAAGGAATAGAGGCATTGTAATTCTGCGAGTGCGGAAACTAGTGTGTTCTGTCCCTTGTATTTTGGCATCCATTTACTATATATATGAACTATCTTTGAAATAAAAAGGTCTGGGGAGTATTGATACATGGCAGAAAAGAAGCCCTGGAAGACGAGCTCAACTCCAGCAACTTCGTTGTTGTTTCTATCAAGGCTCACTGTATCGTTCTGGTGATTGCATGGGATCAATCAAATTCCAATTGCATGTTGACACTTGAGTATATCATCGGCATAAACATTGGTGGTTGAAGTGGGTGAAATTTCCTGTGCCATTTATTTAATTTCACCAGGGTTCTCACGTGAAACCATTCATCAAGAGGGGGCAGGCAGTATGGGGAGGCAAATGGATCGTCGAACTAAGGTCCTCAAGTTTGTCAGATGAAGCATCATTGTAAACCTCAGAGAAGCAGAGTTGGGCATCTACGAGGGCGATACAAACATGCGAGACAGCCTCATGAATGTTGATGGGTCTCAGACTTGGTGAATAGATAAAACGGAGATATCCATTAGAACATTTCGTTGCTCTCAGCAACTATGGAGCAACAGAAAGCAGGGCTATACTGCCCAGAACTGATATCCCAAACAAGCTGTTAAAAAAGGGACAGCGACAGCAGTCCTCGCGAGAGTGTGTGGACATCAAGAGCATGACCTGAAAATCCTATTGGATGGTGAGACAGATTCATAAAGGGCACATGAATACACCAAGTGTATCAAGTACTGATGAAATGGCTGTAATGGACTGAGGTGATAACATAGGCACAAAACGTACATGCTAGAGGTGGGAGATATACGAGTTGACTGGCATCTGAAGCCAAACAAATAAGTCCGATGGCAAAATGGACACACTGATGACGCAAAGACTGCCAAAGGAGTAGAAAGAAGGGGAGGTCGATAACAAGCTGTGACGTTAAGCCTGGCTTCCAGTATATGCATAGGACCTCTGGATCAACTTGTGGTATCAATAAAGCTTGTACACTGATAAAGTTAAGTGAATAAGCAGGAATGGCCTGATGTGGCACAGGTACAACATTGAAATCATTCCTACTGATCCTTAGTTGGGCCATCAAACCATCCTGTCACTCTACCATGATGATGGAATGGGATGGCGAGCAGAATGTTATTGAACAATCGTCAGTCTCGTCATGATGCACAGGGTTCAAAGGGAGTAATTTACAAGAAATGTTTGGAGAAGGTTATCCGATGATGGACCTGTCCCTAGGTGGTAGACGATTTTCAGTGCATCGTTCGGTGAGCCAATGATGGGTTTCCTGTTATCTCTTCATTAAGTGATAGTATGCCCCAAACCTGCGGTATACAGCCCTTATCAACCGACCTGCATCATTCTGACACTTCAGAACAAGCAGGCGATCCAACTTGATCAGCCAGTACACGATGGAAACAGATGCGAACAGTGAAGATATTTGTTCGCAGAAATTCAACTCAACAATGTTCATTGCCCTCATTCATCGAGTACATATAGATCATTGGCTGAGGGGACCAACTGATAGTTATAAGGAAATGAACACAATATCACACTTCCAAAAATAAACTCACCCATTCGACAACAAGTAGTATGATCTCACAAATGGCTTTGTTCAAGCTTCTTTGCTAAGCTGGTGTGTGGCCAACTCACAGTAGATCCATTGGTCGCCTTCCAGTTTTAGAATGCAGAACATGCAGGTCTGTCCATTGGAAAGGCAAAAGCAAACTTCTTTTCGCCTGGGAACGTTCCAATGAGAATACACCTATTGAAGTGATGATACAGACTTGGTCGTATTTGCCAGCGTGAGAGCTTGACCAACAGCTTCGGGCATGAGTGACGCAAAGGTGCTAACACCATTTACCGGGGTGCATTTTGATTCGACAAGAAAAAGGCAGCCTTCCAAGATCTTGAAGACGTCCCGCTCACGCCTTACACCGCCTACACCACGTAAGTGTTCTGGAGGAAATGTGAACTCTGAGATTGGGCTAGGACCACTGGACGTTGACCTCTCCTGTCCCATTTGTCCTTGTACTGTACGACGGTGTAATCCACAGTTCCAGATAACCATAACCTCGTACCCAGAAGCCAGGTTTATCAGCTGGACACCGTCGCCAGGTGGGATCCTCATTTCTGGCAAGATCGTAACTTCCGATTTTGATTGTTCATCGCTGCAAATTCAAAGGTGCCGGTGAAAAGACAACAAAGTGTTTGGGTGGCTGCTCCCTCAGATGAGGTGCATTCGACCCAGGAGCTTCTGGAGGTCAGGCAAGGCTCCCAAGGACTGGGGAGACTAGAGGGAATAGGGAGAGTAGAGGTGTTCAGTCACTCCAGGACTGAGCTCAAACATATACAGAGGAAAGAGGGAGATTTCTTAGTAAGCTAGTACAAGCCTACATAAGCTAAGGTAAGAGTCCAGTGTCAGTACTACTATCAGCAACTCTACACACCTAGAGACAGGACAGTCTCTACACCGGGTAGAGGATCATGTGTGGCCTGGGTTCGTACTGTGTAGGAAGATCATCAGTGCCTCATGGATTCATGTGGACTCGGCATGATGCTGACTGAGTAAAATACCGTGCTGTCAATCTTGGTGAATCTGACTCCAAAATGAGTGTGAGGAAGGGAAAAAAATGTAGATACCTCGTCAGCCCACAGAGAAATGAAGAAACAGTCAAGAAAGGGATACAATACAACTGAAAGAAAGCTGATTACATAAGCTTCGATGGACATGTCATGTCATGGCACCTCAGGCACTAGTTCTCGGTAGCAATAGTGGTCTCTTAGATGGGGTTTTTTTGGCGAAATGAACTAGTCTCAGAGACCGACCATCCGCACCAGTAACTTCCGAACCATTCCTAAGAATAGCGTAGCACGTTATTACTTTCTTCCCACCATTATCTCTACCCTCAATGCATCCTCACCACCCTCTGTCAACAGTCTACGTGCCCTCTGGCCATTCTCCTTCTACTCCTTCCCTCTGGAGAGCATCCCCATCACTGTTCGTGGCTCTTTATAACTGCTATGTACCTTATTGTCTTATAACCTGCGGTGTGTTCTCTTCTCTTTATCTATCTCAACTACTGTTTCATTGTTATGGTCCCTAAGCCAAAGGATGGAACACGGGCAGCCCTCCCTTGTACAACCAAGGGATTCGGTCACCATTTTACTTCTCCTCGCAAGGTCAAAAATCCTCGCAAGACTAAAACCTTAGTTTCTTTCTAGGTCAAGAAGCCAAGTGCCAGCGCCTTCTCGCCCACCTCAATGACCTCCTTAATCACAGGGTACCAGGCCAGCCCTCCGCATGTGAAGCAATTCAGGATACCAGTGTTGAAAACTCTATCATGGACACCGAGATGACAGATAGTGCTAATGTGGAAGAGGATGCCGACCTCGAATGTGCCTACCACCCTCCTCTTACACAACGGGCTCGCCTCAACCACTTTTTCAACAACTGGAAGGCTGTCATTCTGACTATCGTTCGTCCCTACTTAGAGTACATTAACGAGACACTTGGGAAGCCGACCACTGAACATGTCTCCTCGCTCTCCGCCTGCTCGCAGGATTGTACTGATAAGCGGGCGTCTAACATTACATGCCTGTATTTTGATTGTTAGTCCTTGTCATGCCCTGTAAACGGTGATATGTTGCTAACATTACTCTAGCGTTTTCGTCTATCACTGCCTGGCACTGCCAATGTGTCACCCTCCCTCAATTACTTGTCTGAAATGGTTTATTCCCTACAGCTCCGTTCCAGCCTCGTGTTGCGGTGTCTGTCGAACTCCTAGCATTTTACCGAGCACTCTTCGAGTGCTCATGTGACGCGATCAACACTCTTGCTGCTGCACTCCACACACACTATACTTGACGAGGATTCTATGTGACAAACAAAGAGGTGCGTGTTCAATCGGCCTTGTAAATATATTTAATAGTAACATGACAGGGTGGAGCTATCCTCAAGCCATTTCGTCGGAGCCTTGGCCACGCTGTTCAGTGGTATGACATCCTACAGGTCGAGATTGAGAAGAGTGTAGACCATATACTACAAGAGTGTCGGAACACCATTCTAGATGCCAAACATACAGAACCATCGACCCCCTTTTCGCCTTCATCTTCGTTGATCAAGCTTGGCCAACACCTTTTGCAAGATGCCTGTGCATCAATCCTAATGCAGCAGTGTCCTGCATGCTTTGGTGGTCGAGAATTTGGGCGATCATTGGATAATGGTGGGGATGTCCATGTTGCCATGGATGGCAACTTTCACCATTGGCACTGACGTTCTGCGGGTGATTGTCTGCCTTTCTACAATCCCATTTACTTTCTTCCTAAGTTACAGGTTGACGATGTTGGGCAATGGATAAATATGGCACGCAAGCGACCTGCATGACAATGCAACATGGCTGTTCCCGATGAAGCGGTTGACCGATGTGAAGACTCCTATGAAGCGGCCGATGGCAAGAAACAGAAGGCAGCAATAGATAGCTTCGATGACACCAGTATCATGGCACTCATTTGTCGCCATGACATCCCGCTCTTCTTTGCGAACATTGACACTGCGGGTGAACAACAAAAATATAGTATTACACTGATTGAACATTTATTTTCTCTTATCCCTCTCAAGTGCAATGTCATTGTGCTATATGACATCGGATGTGTGCTCGCGTGGTCGTTGATGAAGGTAAGCATGACCCAGCTTTACTCTGCTGGCTTGTATTCACCACTTGTAGTATGACATTCTCAGCCCAAGTATCACGTCTCGCATACGCTTTGCTACAACCGCAATGCACGCATATGGACATGAATGGGCATGCCAACTGGTCTATAACCCTCTGATTGTCAAGGGTTTGGGTTTGTCGGACGGTGAAGGCACAGAGCGGCTGTGGTCACACTTCATCAAGTTGATTGGTATTCAGCGTGCGTCTTCGGTAGGTTCTTTATTATCACTTACTCATATTTTTCACACCTACTTTCCAGCACCAGCACCAGATTTGGCTGATTGACCGCCATGCTGCCACTGTGGCAAATGACATGGTTACTGACCTTGGTGACTGGCTCAGGCGCCGGCTCAAAAAGGGTATCCAGGAACAAAGTTCTATTGCACAGGAGGCTCTTGACCAGTGTGAATATGACGTTCCAGAACTTCGGAAGCAGTGGTCAGATCAACGATCTGCCCAGCTACCCATCCGAGCATGTAAGTATGTCATCAATCTACAATGAAGTTTTTAACTCTACTACAGACGCACCTGTCCACTTAAAGAAGGAGCTTGATACTGTTCTTTCTCTCCAGGCCAAACTCGACGGTTCTGAGAGAACATTACAAGGAGCTCAGTCCATTATTGAGAAGGCTCGAGTTTCTCAAGAGACTCATGATGCTCTTGCAAGTCTCGAGCGTGGTCACAAGAGGCTCATAAGCAAACTTGATGTTCTTTATGCCTCACTAAATATCCATGACAGGTTTCCAGAGCTAGATGGAGTAAATGTTGGGTTTGTACAGATTCTTCTCCTCACGCACGATCTGAAGATCAATATCTGTAAATGGGTGATTGGGAGCTTTTTTGAGTGGGACAAACTTGATCACACTGTCGGTGGTAAAGAGAAGGCATTAGGTAAATCCTTTTGGAGTTACATGAACTGATCCTATTGACGGTGTGCTCCAGGTACAAAACTCCACCAACAGACATGCAAGGCCATTGCAAAACGGCAGCCAGCGATGATGTCCGCCATCTGCAAATTCAACAATTATTGTTTGCACCTCGAGGAACTATATGATCCGTCATATGCCATACCATTACCAACACCACTCCTGACCAAACTTGCTGAGCTTTGCAATGACCAGACCCTTTTCGAAGACATTTGGATCACACGTTCTCAGGGAGAAATTCCATTATGGCTCAAGGATTGCAAAGTTAGATTGGGGATCCGAGCCCTTCTTAAGCTAGATCGTTGCCATGAAGAGCAACTCAGACTCGGGATGGAAGCTGACAACTTGTGCCGGTGGTATGGGCATGAGCTTTGTGCGGTTGAGTTTGCATTGCGGCAGCCACAATGTAAGTGCTATTGCACTGTTGCTTTCATTGGTGACATGAACCTCTAGATGCCATATATTACCTCATTTTGAAACAGTGGCACGAGAAGATATCTACGTTACAAGAACGGTGGCCAAACCCCCTTGTCTCTGCTGCCCACTATGCCAGTGAGGCCTGCTCTGCATCTGAGCTCGCAGCAACCCTCTTCAAGTCCTCCGATGTACATTCGCTACAGTGGTTGAGCCCTGTCATTTGTGAACTGCGTTCTGATGACCATGCCTCAGATGGCAAAGGTCCAGAGACAATAATGGATGTCGAACATGAAGACCTGGGCCAGATAGCATTGGCGGACCATTTTCTCGGCAATGTAAGTAACAATATGGAAGGTTCTGTCAACAAGGATGAAGATGAGAAGGAGTCCATGAGAATTTATTTGGACTGGCAGATTCCATCGGTGAGGGTCCGTGACATTTGCTTAGAAGCTTCTAACCATACCTCCCTAGCCCCTTCGGGTTGACTCTGACATTAATATCGTCACCACCGACACATTCTATCCACATGCTGTTAGGACCCAGCGTGTTTGCCCTCCTTGTGATGGATTTCCCCAGCAAACGTTTGAGCCGGATGATATTGGCATCCTTTCTACAGCAGATGCACGCCTGAATGATACGTGTATCAACGGTTGCAGAGCGCTACTCTACTCTACTTTCCTTTCTGCTAATGCCCAGCGATGCGCCATCCTTTCCACCCATGATTTAACACGTGTTCGCTACAATGTGTCCGACAACGATTTATGGTGCAATACCTTGTGGACTCAATACTGGGAGAAGGACATATGGATTCTCCCCATCCATCGACTGTCGTGCATTGGTCATTGGGTGGTATGCACCATTGACCTCTCTTACAAGCGATTGTTCCTCTTTGACAGCCTCGCAGAATGTAAACCTTGGAAGAGGGACATCCAGGTAGTATAGATCCTTTTTTTGGATGTGAAATTGCTGAAGTATACTTAGGACATTGAAAAACTTGTCAGCCGCTTGTCGCGTATCGCCTCGGAGAGGGTTATGGCACCTACAAGAGACCTGGATGCATGGATTGCTCAGCCGGTTCTTGTAAGTTACCACACCTCATGTCAATTGTCTTAGCACTGATATATGAAGACTGAGTGCATTCAAAGCAACGATCACGATTGTGGTCTTTGGGTTCTGGCGCAGATGGCCGCCGTTCTAAGAGGGTTCGACATCAGTGGCTTGCATGAATGCGACATGTCTACATTCCGCTATTATTTACGAGTTCTGATAGCCCATATTCCCGTACCCAGCTGCTAGTTAGGTACAATAAGGATTCTCTCCATTCTTGAGCGCTTTTACTTCCTCAATGTCTGTGAATATCTCTTGAGCCTGCCAATGCAACCAGCAATCTGCCATCACCATATTTCTGTTAGCCTCCACCTCTGTGATGCATGATGCTACCATAGACCACCTGTGGATGCGCACAGCAAGACCTTCAACTATCTCATCCATGAGCTCCTGAACCTTTCCATTTGCAAAGCACAGTGTCCGGTTGTCCTTGATCGCTTTCACCAACCTCCAGCGCCGACCTAACAGAACATCTACTAGATTCTTAGTGTATCATACCTCTTGTGCCATCATAAAGGGTTCGGGATAGTCATATGGGGGCTCCTGTTCCCAGAGATAAAGATCTGATTCGTCCAAAAGATCTGCACTATGCGATGCTTCACGAAAGAGATCAGATGTAGGCAATGGCACTGCAGCGAGTGATATGAGGGACGAGGGCAGAGAAGGAACGACTGCGGAGAATTGGGGTTGGTCTGATGGTAGGGAAGTCTTGCTTGCATGATGTTGGCTGTGTTTCTTCTGATATGCCCTAGAGTTCTGGCATTGTCACTTCTCCCTAGCCCTAGGACATGTGTGAGCAATAACAATGTCACCGATAGTATACCATACCGAGGAGATTTTGCATATTGAGATTTCCGTGCACACTCTGCGGCCTGCCTTTCAGCAAGATTAAGGTATTTGGCTCTGCGGCCCATGAAACCTCGATATGTGCAAGTTCCAGCCAGGTGATTGTGTCCGGCGAGTCAGTCTTGTTTCGTTCTGTCTGGTCCAAACCAGAGCAATATATGATCCACTAGTTACTACAATAGATGTCGACAAGAATGTATGATTATATTCTAATCTTATCTAATCTTGGAGATTTCCAGAGATCACAGTTACATGTGATTCGGAGTAGTGTCAACCGGAATACCGGTAGGTCACATGACCGGCTCCACAGGATAGCCGGAACTATCACAAGCAAGGCACGTGTTCAACACATGCTGATGCACGTTGCAGGCACAAATTCCAGATAACTACGTATATGGAAAGTGCAGCTACTACATATGGGAATATGGTAAAATAGGCGAGAATAATACTTATCTACGCACTGACCATGCACCACAGGTATATATACCCTGTAGGATTCCCTGTAGTTCTTAAGTTCAATACAGTCTCAACTGTTCTCTCATTACTCGCTACTCAACAAACACTCAACTTCAAGAACCAGCTACTAGCTATCAAAGGTACGCTTGCGTCCCTCCACTGCTGTTGCCCCAGTTTTGTTGCTACAATAGACTCATTGATCGACTGTGCTGCCAGCGCTGTACAGATCTGAGGTTTTTTATGTCTCTTTTTGCAGCCGGTCAATGCAGGGAGCTTATATGACCATCTCACAATACTCCGATCCCCAGAAGATGGAGATCATTGAGTACCAGACATGTTTTAAATTTAGTATGACGACTATCTGCTACCTGATTGGCTGATCCAACTCCTGATGTGACATTCAGACATTGGTGTGACATGTCTTAAGTTGGTGCATGCCAGTAACATCGTGCACTGCTCCCATTCCCATCATCAACTCCCCCGTTGGCTAAAAGGCAAACAGGTCAGAGCTCACTCGCAAGTGCAATCCTCTTCCAATTTTGTTTTGCACAGATATCCTGTGGCAAGCATGCCCACACATCGCTTCAGAGACCCTCACTCAACCCTCCCAGTTCTTATCCTCGGCGCTTCCTCCCACACGGTCACAAATGGTGCTTATCCTACTTTCATTTCGTGTCCTGAGGAACTTTCATCAATCAGTGCTTGTATATGCTAACAACCATATCATGTATCATCATTGTTGGTCGTTTTATGGTTTATTTCTAACTTGTTTTATCAGCGTGAATCCGAAACAATGGATGAACTGTTCTTCTCCATCGAATATCGCTCTCATACTAGTTCTGAGGGCTCATGATTGGTCCATTCTTTCCTTTTCGTGTCATTCTTATGCCAACAACCATTACATGCACCGGGTTGTTCAATCATTGCATTCATTCTTTTATTTGTACGAAGCTCAATCAATCGTATAAGCCGATCTTCTTCGTGGAACAATGTTCTCGTATTTATTCTGTGCCATGCCCTCAAAACTTGGTTTCTCCTTTATCCCACTTCACTCACCTGTGCATCCTGTTGTCGGTAGGCCTGGTTTTGTTTAGTATGAATTAACAATACTGACATATTTACAGATGCCATCAAATAACAGACGAAGCGCCACCCAGGAAGGCTCTGTAGAGACAGACCCACTCACTGAGCCCAATGACATGTCTTCTTCCTCCGATAACTATGTTCATGTACAATTGGGTGGCAGACGTCGACAGTTGTCGCCGCCAGTCATTGTCACACCAATGCATTTGCACCCGAGGATCAAGACCACTGGATGAGACACTGGTCTCGTTCGGGATGCAACCTTTCGCTGAAGCCAGTTGGTTACTCAAGCTGCTCCACCTCAAGCGATCACAGACACCGGTGATGACAATCCATTTCTCTCAAAACCGCTTATGCAGCAGCTGAAGATGTCCTCCAATAACGTTGCTCAACAACTGACAACCATCCAACCACCTGGCTCCGGTATCACAAATACTTTTGTTCGTGAAGAAGGTATGGGGTGTGTTATGATTATTTCTGGTGCTCAAAATTTGCTAACATAGATCCCTTATCTACTTTTCCTCATCAAGTTCAGGGACATACTAGTCATCGACTGCCAACTCTGCAACACCATCACGCTGATGGATCTGTCTGTCATTCTATGCCACCTGTGGAAAATGAGGCATCTCAAGAAGCTGGTGATGAAACCCCCTGGCCATGGTCAGTCAGTGTGACATCTACAGCGCCAGTGGAGGAACCCATGGCAGAGTGCCAAGGTACCCTCTCCAGAGAATCTAGTACCCACCCCTCTGTGCCATCATCTCGTCAGGCTACTAAACCAGGTCTCGTGCCTTCCACTGCTCTCAACAAGCTGGGCTTCGAGCTGGTGGATACAGTATGTAAAGCGGGTTGTTCCTTGTCTCGTCTCATCAGTTCCACCACAGGTACCGGTGACGAAGAGTGCAGTTACTGTGACGAAGGAGCCTGCAGGAGAGCATCGAGGGACCCTCTCCAGAGGATCTAGTACCAACCCCTCTGTGCCACCATCGCGCCAGGCTACTAAACTGGGTCTCGCGCCTTCCGCTGCTCTCAACAAGCTGGGCTTCGAGCCAGTGGATACAGTATGTAAAGCGGGTTGTTCTTTGTCTCGTCTCATCAGTTCCACCACAGGTACCGGTGACGAAGAGTGCAGTCACTGTGACGGAGGAGCCTGCAGCAGAGCATCAAGGGACCCTCTCCAGAGGATCTAGTACCAACCTGTCTGTGCCACCATCGCGCCAGGCTACTAAGCTGGGTCTCGCGCCTTCTGCTGCTCTCGACAAGTTGGGCTTTGAGCCAGTGGATATGGTATGTAGGGTGGAGTTTTCTTTTGCTGTCTCATCTCACTGGTTCTACCAGTTGCCTTACACCCTCTCACCAACCCCAGGCCCAAGCCACGCACCTCCTGGCATCCTGACTGCACTTAACTCTGCCAACAGTAGCGGAGCTGTCATCTCTGAAAAGGGCAGTCAGGAATCTGTAGTTGGACGTGTTCCCGACTCAGTCGTGGCAATTCTTAGTGAAGGCTTTGATGAGATTGACGAGATGTTTAGCCAAATAGTGTCTCGCATGAAGATGCCCTTTCATCAAGTATTTGACTGCTACATGCGCCTACAGTCCCATGCCACTGCAGTGAACCTATGGAACACTTACTCAAAATATTTTGTCAAGAATACGGAATGGGAGTTGGCTCACCTTCCTGAAGGTGAGTGAGTCACTGGGACTCCATCAATGAACATTCGCAGGTGCTGTTATGCTCTCTTCAAGGAGGAGTATAAAGATATGTACCCAATGGTCCTTGAGACATGGATGGAAGCCAATGAATTGGAACACATGGGAGGAACACTTGCTCACTGGCAACAACTATTTGATAAGTCAAAGAAGAGCTTAAATCACACAGTATGTTGCTTAGTTATTTACTGCATGGACATGGATGAACTCTAACTTCACCTGTTCTCTAGTTCAATGCACTGTGCAAAGCACATGGGTTCGAAGGTGCTTACCTTCTGGCTGGGAGAGTAATCAACCAAGATAGTGGACTTGGCCATGTCTTCACAACACCTGGCGCAGAGAAGGTAAGTCGTATGTGTCATCAACTAGTCAGGTTGTTGAACAATGGTGGAGTTTTTTGGAGAACGCTGTCGTGCAAGTGAGGATGAAATTCTCAGCCATTTCAAGGCGCATGTCTAGTAAGCACACGCTAGCTTTTATTCCATTGTCTACTAACCCGTAGATACAGTAATCAGGTGTCAGTACGGGCCATAGACAATGTCTTTGACAGTGCTGAAACCACAAACAAAGACCTCGTTAGTGAGGTGGAAGAGGTTAGTGATCCAAGGGATAGGTCCAACCTGGATGGCTCCGAAGAAAGAGAGGATCATGATTATGTCAAGCAACGGTTGCGTGCCCTGTTCAGTGTGTGTATTACTCCACCTATGGGTTCACTCTGACAATGCAATAGAGGAACGTGGTCAATCATGGGTCTCTGGCAAACTCTTTCCATGGAAACAAATGCTCCCTTGGCTAGCAACATCTGGACTTGTACTCGTTAACTGGCCTGATGTCGCAAATTTCTGGGCGCCATCGCAACACATTGTAAGGGCATATCAAGGGTCCATTTCCCCATGGTACATCTTAAGGCATCTTGAGGCACAAGTTCTCATACCAATGACTAGCGCTGTCATTATAATGACAAAACATATTCATTAAAATACCCTTATAAAGGCATTAGGAGGGGTTACCATCTAAATGTGTTACAATGCAAAGGGGGTTGATCCCAATGGCATTCTCACAGCAGTGAGTTCATCGCAGTTCATTGAGATGGCTGAGTCGACGTTGGAATGGCAGCCTTACATTGCAAGCAACTCCAACGAAAAGCAGTTTCATTCCAATTGCTTGTGTTGGTTTGCTCATTACTTACAATGCCAAATGCCAAAAGTATTTCAAAAGCAACCTTCATTTTGCAACTAGTATGTAGTACAAATGAGTGTAAAAACAAAAACTGTAGACAATTCTTGGGGGCAGGGGAGTATGAGAAACCCAAAAGGGCTGGCGACGACAAGAAGAGCGCTGAACCAGTAAGCAAGCTTGATGTGTGGCGACAATAGCATTAAGGGCGTATGGAGGGCCAGTAATGACATTAGCCATGATGTAGACAAGAACGTGTTTCTGGATATTCCACAGTCCAGGGTTCAACAAAAATTTGGTGCCATCCAACAGCGGGGTAGGTGGTAGGTTGTAATTGGAAGGACAAATGCGAGGAACTTGCCTAGGAGAGGATGAGGACAGTGATAGGAACTGCTTGGAGCGGGTTGTCGAAAATTGAAGAAGGCGTTCATTGAACTGGGAACAATGGAGTACAAATAAGGGCAGGTGGGGGAGGCAACTTACCCAGCAATCATACATAACAAAAGTCCAACGAGCCACATGCGCAGTGTCAAAACAAGCATTTCTGGGTTGTCAATATTGAAGATGGATGCACGAGCTTTCTGGGCAGGAGCTGTCTTCTTCATTGATGATGTCGAAGAACTCTATCCTAGCATGAAGCGCAGCTTAGACAAGACGAATGAGGGGTGAGTGGGGGATATTAGTATACGCACTTTATTGAGCTATCCTGGCTGTCCTGTTCGAGCATACACGGAGTCAGACTGAGCGTCAATGACGCAGTGTCGTTTCCTCTGTAGGGGGAAAGGGTATTGCACGTCAATGTCTTTCTCTTGTACGCTTGGAGGAATACCAACATGGATTTCTTTTATGATCTTCACGCTAGGCAGGGTCTCCGTGGTTCCTGTACAGGCAGTACTGAGTCTTAAAGACTGAATGGTCCAGCTATGTCGGAGAGGAAGCAAGAGCAATGAGGGAGTGATTTGTGAGAGCAGGATGAGAGAGCAAAGTGAGTGATGGTAATAAGGATATGAAGAAAGGTGACGTGGCGTTGAAACGTCTTATAAATCAATTTCAACACATGCTTATATAAGCACCATCATTGTCACAAAATTGACCAAGTGTCACCAAGATCATCATTCAAAATCACAACGCATGACTGCAGTAGAACAATATACATTGACACTGGGTCGTGCCATAACCAACAGTAACTAATATATCATTTTTTGGCCCTAGTGGTCCTTCCACCTTTATGAGTAACACGCTTGGCAGGCTCTGGTTCCACCAGTGTGTCCACCATTTCTGGTTGATCAGGAGTAGACGCAATGGGTGCAACAGACGTGGGGGTGGAGCTAGTTGGTGGTTGTGTGGGGACAGCAGCTATTGGTGTCACCCGGTGAGAGGATGGTGCACAGTGTGCGGACACAGACGGAATGGACCCTCCGTCTAAGGATAACTGATCAAGCCCTGCACGGACATCTGAAGTACCTGAAATAGATGTAAGGGGCTCGAAATATGATCCAGAAGCCACATCTGGTGGAGTTTCCGAGGAAGTGCCAACAGGATTATTGGTCGTCGCACCATGAGAAGTGACTGGTAATGGGTCTTCTTCCAGCTCACATAGGAATTCATCCTCCCAAGTTGTAGTGGGATCTGCTTGTGAGGCTGTGGGCTGATCAACTCTGTTTTGTGATTCACCAAATACAGCTCGGTTATAGAAAGTTATCACATTGATTGCCCAGTTGTTCCCCTTCAAAAGCAACGAGAGATAGTGGTCGAAGTCTTCTTTGTAGTGGATACCTGTCTTCTCGCCAACAGGGACAAATTCTTCATCATGTGATAACAAATACCGGGCCTTGCATAAGAAATCATCGGATTATTAGTATAATACAACATGTAGATACGAGTCCAACATACCACGACAGCTGCAGCAGCGATCAGTCCCTCAGTTACGCTGTTTGCACCCAGGCACTGGCCTCGTCCTTTTGGGCGACCCCTTGTTTTAGCCTTGTCCTTAAGGATAGATTTCCCATAGATAATGACACGAATAATCTGAGTCCGATGAAAGTCAGTTATAATACTACAAGTTGCACTGATTAGTGGTAAACGTGATACTTGCCTTGACAAGTACCTGGCTTTGGAGAAATTCCGAGACAACTCTATACCGAGGGTCCTTAAATAGGACTGGTGCTATGCGGTGGTATGCATCTTCAGAACCAGGCGTGGTGTTGGCTTCACCCTTTCTGTGCAGGAGCCAGACGACACTCTCGTTGTTCTCCTTCGAAGGTATTTCAATGAAGACTCTGGGATCAATACTGAACTCAGCAAATATAACGCCAGCGACACCTTTGAGTGCATTGAGGATACTTGACCGCTCAGAATTGACAGCAAGACAGAACTAGTACGAACGGTGTTGATAAGTGATAAAATGCAAGGATGAACAGTAGAACATACCATTGAAGGAAACTTGGTGAGGGTCTCTGCTGTCTCATGCATCTCTTGAGGGAGCATCCCATAGAGTTCAGCCCGAGCGCCATCACATTTCCCTTGGGGTGACGTCCAACGCAGAGGGCTGCGTGGGTCAAAATTTGGCTGGGGAGAAAGTGGGAAAAGCTTTTCAGGAACCCAGAGTCGATAGAAAATGAGGTATTTTTTCCCTTTGCATTGAATCCGACCACCAATAGACGTGGGTCCATTATTGAGATTACGGCCTCGAACGCTGGCAGACCCTTGGGAGGCAGGAAGCGCCCTCCTGATCGCCTGCAATTCTTTCCTTTGCTCTGAATATGCCTTCTGAAGCGTCAGAAGGGCCTATTAGTATTAGTATTAAGTGAACAATTAATAGTGGGTTCATAATATCATGAGTACATATTACTGACCTGCCGCACAACACTGATATCTGCATTGGGGGGCGGGACGTGCAAGATCGTCCTGACATGTTCATTCTCGCTGGAATCAACATCAGATTCTTCAGCGCCCGCACCATCGGTGTTGTCATCACTTCCGTTGAGATCGAAGAACTCCTCATCAGCAGACATGAATTTAGCAGAAAAGAAATGGAATGCAGAGTGAAATAAGAATTCGCAGTGAAAATCGGGGTGTTGGACAGGCCTTATATATACTTGAGCCATGCGTCAAGGCTGTGGAATTACGTTTCAGTAAAACAACATGGTTCGAGGTCCAGACACACCGTCGACAACATTTAGATAATCTTAGATCCGAGCCATCCCATAGCAGTGTAATATTAAACCATGTTGAAATTGCAGACAAGGAATATTACTGACCTGGTGATTGCCCGACGTAATCCAGCATGAAGCTGGTCCATTGGCGGTGACATAGTCATAACAGGGACTCAATCATCAAACTTTAACAGCATAACTCTAAGGCCACATTGCAACCTACAGGCATTATTCGGATCACAATTTAAAAGACATTGATACTGCCACTCACCTGTGATCAACCGAAGTACGCCACCTAACACCATGGGGGTATGGAGACATGTTCTGGAGTTCACGAGGCTACACAAGGCTGACCTTATCTTAGTCGGAATTTTGGGGTTCAGACTGAAGCGATTGATGACAGCATTGCCGCTGGACTCCGCATAAGAAAAGGGATAAATCAGTATTAACATTGTCAGTGGTCACAATGTGGACGATGAGAACAGATATGATGAGACCCATGCGAAGTTTTGCCGCTCACCATAGTCAAGACTTCCAAAGGTTGGAGAGATGGGAAAGCGCTCCTTGCTCTGCGAACGACCTCAAGAGCTCTTCACATATCACGTTCAAGGTGTGCTGCTTCCGATCCTCGTTGGCCTCAAACATGTTAACAGCAAATTCATTGAGGTTAAGTTCATTCAACTTTCGTTCACTGACAAAATTATCTTACATGATGAGGGATACAACATGTGAAGAATACTCACCATGGACGCCTCCTTCGTCAGCTCAAGGGCATTAGTGGCCATCTTCCGAGCCAATTCATAGTCCTCTGGGTGAATACGAGTATTGTCTAAAGGATCTAGACAATCATCATCGGCATGACAATTATTGGTGGGTTTAGGATCCACGTCATGGGTGATGCGCAGGAAGCCAGCACGGTCAAGAAGATCTTGGTAGCTAGCAAGCTCGACTTGATGAATTGATCGCGGTTCACGAGATTTCCGCCCCGAGCAAGTAAATTAGGTCTGAAACAAGGTCGTTGATGTGACTCACAAGTCCAGCAATCTTAACTAGTATGCTGGCCTTGCAAGGAAGGCTGCGCATGAATGGTAGAAGGTGCTGGTAGTATGAATTGGTGACCGCACGATTGATATCTACGCCAACTTCATTCATGAACACGGATACAAATAAGTGATGGCCTGATGGCAGTGGGGAAGCGCACCTTCAATGGTTGAAGGAGAATGAGTGCCACAGATGACAGAGGTGTAATTTGTATTGGTTTGATGCGGTGGGGGGTATATGCGAGAAGACATGGAAGTGCCGTTGAGCCAGACGAAGACAGCAGTAGTTCCGGGCAGGTGGGTGGGTGATAATGAAGCCGACACAATCTTTGCCGAAAGGTCCTTGATGCCAGTTGGTGGGGACGGGGGGCGCCCGATCTGTGGGAAGCATAGGCGGATGCCAGAATGCATTGCTTGAGCCACGGAAAACACTGTATAGCACCAAGAACGGGAAGTCCATGCTCGACCTATGGGAGTGGGATGTTGCAGAGGAGAAGCTCTCCGCATAAGACGAGAACGAGACGGCAGACAACGAAGGCTCAGTCGCAGAGGTAGAATCTGTGCTCATGGTCGTGCGTTGCTACACGCCACCTCCATTATTTATTTCACTCTCGAGCGTCTCGACAGATGCAAAAGGTTGGGCGTCGTCACCGGCAAGATGGAAGTTTAGAGAGATGTAATCAGGGTGGTATGGTACAGGGAAGGGATTGAATATGTCGCTATAAGGGCCTTGATTGAAGACGCTATTCTGGGTCTGGTTGCCCCAGTAAGTTGAGTCGTGCCGCATGTATTATAATGTGACTCAACCTACCTATCGTCACCTCAACAACTCCCTGACGAGGCGCCGATTAGTTGCTGCGACCGCCCCCAGTATGGCTGGAGAGCCAAGTTATGCAGAAGCAAGCAGCTGACGTGCACAGAGATGTACTATAGATCCCCCGTTTTAGATGGAACATCAGAGAAGA
>Ga0307518_10001398_pt1 | contig 17950 bp, 20 predicted proteins | sample 25_EM_MG_FD_203889 | JGI IMG/M metagenome (GOLD analysis project Ga0307518, IMG submission 203889) | Populus trichocarpa ectomycorrhiza microbial communities from riparian zone in the Pacific Northwest, United States - 25_EM | ecosystem: Host-associated > Plants > Roots > Unclassified | place...
CGGGGTGACCATCGGATTCCACCGCTACTTCACCCACGGCGCCTTCAAGGCCAACCGTGGTCTGCGGGTCGCTCTCGCGGTCGCGGGGAGTATGGCGATGCAGGGCCCGGTCATCGGCTGGGTGGCCGACCACCGGCGGCATCACGCCTTCGCCGACCGCGAGGGTGACCCGCACTCCCCATGGCGGTTCGGCACCACCCCGGCCGCGCTGGCCCGCGGCTTCTGGCACGCCCATATGGGCTGGCTGTTCGACCGGGAGAAGACCAACGCGCAGCGGTTCGCGCCGGACCTGCTCGCCGACCGTGACATCGCCCGGATCGATCGGCTGTTCCCGCTGCTGACCGTGGTGACGTTGCTGGCGCCGGCGGTGCTCGGTGGTGTGATCACGATGTCGTGGTGGGGTGCGGTCACGGCGTTCTTCTGGGCGAGCCTGGTGCGGGTGGCGTTGTTGCATCACGTCACCTGGTCGGTGAACTCGTTGTGTCACATGATCGGTGATCGTCCGTTCGCCGCGCGGGACAAGTCCGCGAACTTCTGGCCGCTGGCCATCGCCTCGATGGGCGAGTCGTGGCACAACTCCCATCACGCCGACCCGACCGGTGCCCGGCACGGTGTCCGCCGCGGGCAGCTCGACATCTCCGCGCGGCTGATCTGGTTGTTCGAGAAAGCGGGCTGGGCGACCGACGTCCGCTGGCCGAAAGCCGACCGGCTGGGCCGCAAACTCAACCCCGGCCACTCGTTGTCGATGCGCCGCCGGGCGCAGCGGGCCTGATCCTCAGCGGATCGCGCCCGCGATGGCGTCGATCAGCTCCGGCCCGTCGGAAAACGCCGGGTCGTTGTGATCCGCGCCGGGGACTTCGATCGTCCTGGCACCGGCGGCCTGGGCCACCTCACGGCTCTGCTGGGCGGGGACGATCGAGTCTGCGGAGCCGAACACGACGGTCACGGGCGCCTTCACCCGGGTGACGGCGTCCTTCGTCGGGTACTCGTCCCGCAGCAGCCAGCGGACCGGCAGGAACGGGTAGTGCCGTTGCCCGACCGACGCGAGGTCGACGAACGGTGAGCGCAACACGAGCGCGGACGGCTGACGTTCGGTGGCCAATTCGGTGACGACCGCCGAGCCGAGGCTCTCGCCGAAGTAGATCAGCGGCGTTCCGGCCTCGCGTACCAGGAAGTCCTGTGCGGCGCGGACGTCCAGCGCGAGCCCCTCCTCGGACGGTTCGCCGGGATTGCCCCCGTATCCGCGATAGTCCAGGAGCAGCACCGAGAGCCCGCGCGCGGTCAGCGCGCGGGCCAGCGGCGTGCGGAACGACCGGTTCCCGGCGTTGCCCGGCGCGACCAGGACGGCCGCTTTCGCGCCAGCGACCGGGAAGTACCAGCTCGCCAGGCTCAGCCCGTCCGAGGTGGTGAGCGTGACGTCCCTGCCGCCGGGCAGGACCGCGGCCGCACCGGGCACCGGACCCGCCTCGGGGAGGTAGATCAGCTTGCGCTGGAAGGCGAACGCGCCACCGAAGACCACACCGACGAGGGTGACGGCCACCGCCAGCGCGATCAACACCTTCTTGCGCACGCTCAAGACTTCGCCGGGGGAAGGCCGAACCTCGCGAACAGGTCCGCGTCGAGGAACGACGTGATGTCGTGGATCCGATCGTCACGGAGGGACAGCACGGTGATCGACCAGGGGTGGTGGACGGCGTCCGCCGCCTCGCCGAGGTAACAGGCGACGGCGGGCTGCCCGTTGGCGGTGACGATCTCGGTGCGCCAGCTCGGGCACCGGCCGAGCGGGACCTCGGCGGCGAAACCGGCGACCGCCTCGATGCCGCTGTACCACTGCGCGAGCGGCGGCATGGACCAGGTGACGTCCTCCGCCAGCAGCGCCACGAGCGCGTCGGCGTCGCCACGCTCCAGCGCGGAGGCGAAGCCCGCGGCGATCTCGCGCGTCCGGGTGTCGCCGGGCCGTCCGCCGGGTGGCGGGACCTTTTCAGCCACGATCGCCCGCGCGCGTTGCAGCGCGCTGTTCACCGCCGCGACCGATGTGTCCATTGTGGACGCGATCTCGGCGGCGGAGAAACCGAGGACGTCGAAGAGCACCAGCGCGGCCCGCTGGTTGCCCGGGAGGTGCTGCAGCGCGGCGACGAACGCCAGCTCGATGGCCTCGCGCCGCTCGTACCGGGTCTCCGGGCCGTCGGGGTACGGGCCGAGCCACGCCACCTCGGTGAGCGGGGTCTGCTCGAGCACGACTCGCTCGCTCGACGGGCCGAGGTCCATCGGCAGCGCCCGTTTCCCGCGCGCCGCCACGATGTCGAGGCAGGTGCGGGTGGCGATCGTGTAGAGCCAGGTGCGCATCGAGCTCCGGCCCTCGAACCGGTCCATCCCCCGCCAGGCCCGCAGAAGCGCGTCCTGCAGGGCGTCGTCGGCGTCGTGGGCCGAGCCGAGCAGGCGATAGCAGTGGGCGTGCAGCTCGCGGCGCAGCGGCTCGACCAGGCGATCGAACCCGGCGTCGGTGCTCACGACGGCTACTTGGCGCGAAGCGCGGTGACGGCGGGGGTGAACATCGTGGTCTTGATCGCGGACAGTGTGCCGCGGTCCTTCCCCGCCAGCGGGCGGACGAGATCGGCCGCGTACTCCAGCAGCGCGGGCTTCTCGGCGACGGCGTCCACGAGCCCGAGATCGCGCGCGTCGGTGCCGCCGAACCGTCGTCCGGTGGTCATCGACGCGATCGCGGCGGCGGGGGTGAGCTTGCCCTGGATCAGCGCCGCCATCCCCGGCGTGAACGGGATGTTGATATCCGCCTCGGGGAAGCAGAAGAACCCGCGGTCGGCCCGCATCACCCGGAAGTCGTGCGCCATCGCCAGCATCGCCCCGGCGCCGAAGGCGTGCCCGTTGATCGCGGCGACCGTGTGCACGCCGAGGGTGAGCACGCGGGCCAGCAGTTCGTGGACGTCGGCGACGTACTGCGCGGCCTGTGCGGGGTTGCTGGTGAGCCAGTCGAGGTCGAGGCCGTTGGAGTAGAACTTCCCGGAGCCGACGGTGACCAGCACCGCCGGATCCGGATAGGCGACGACGGTGTCCAGCTGCGAATGGACGGTTTCCAGCCAGGACGGCGAGAACCGGTTCTCGTCGTCCCCGAGGTCCAGCAGGAACACCGGGGCGTCGTGGCGCAGAGTGGGCATGTCAGTCCTTCCGTGGGGGTGGGAGCAGGAGTATGGCGTGGACCGCGGCGGACAGCCGGGCCCGGGCGTCTTCGGAGATCGGCTCGCCCGCGGTGAACGCGCGGCGGAACAGGGCCGTCGGCAGGTCGACGACGCAGGTCGTCAGCACCTCGACGGCCTGCGCGTCCCGCCTGCCCCAGAGCCGTTCGGCGAGCGTCACGAGGAACTTGACCAGGCGTTTGTCGAGCGCGAGGAGATCGCCGGCGAGGTCGTCGGGGACCTGCGGGCCGAGCAGATGCTCCTTCTTGACGGTGATGAGCAGGCGAGCCGCCTCCGGACGGCGGTCGGCGAATTCCGCCGGTGCGGCGGCCGCAGCCGCGACCGCCGCGGACGGGTCTTCCGCCTGATCGGCCAGCTCGGTCTGCAGGTCGAGAAAGGCGCTCGCCGCGCGGAGCCAGACGCGGGCCAGCAGCGCGCCGAGCGAGCCGAAAGCGTGGTAGATCGTCCCGTTGGACACGCCCGCGGCGGCCGCGAGGGACCGGACGGTGACGCCCCGGGCGCCGACTTCGACGACGAGGCGCTCGGCCGCGTCGAGCAGCCGGTCCAGGTCGTGCACGCGGGGCCGGGGCATGCGGCGAGGATAACAGAGCACTTGCTCTAAAACGACGAGACCCTGTGACGTGCTTCACCCGGCGTGCTGTCACATCGGTCCGGTGGCCGGGGTCAACCCCGCGAACCACCGAGAAGCCAAGGAGAAACCGAAATGACCACCGCCTATGTCATCGTCACCGTCGTCGGAGCGTTCATGGCCGCGTTCTCGGCCGCCTCGATCTTCTTTCGTGCCAAGTGGGTCGTGCGGCCGCTGGCCGACTACGGCGTCCCCCACGCCTGGTGGACTCCGCTCGGGGTCGCCAAAGCGGCGGGCGCGCTCGGCCTGATCGCCGGCCTGTGGGTGCCCGCGCTCGGCGTCGCGGCCGGGATCGGCCTGGTGCTCTACTTCACCGGTGCCGTGATCACCGTGCTCCGCGCGCACTGGCCGTCGCACGTCGCGTTCCCGCTGATGTACATGGCGCCTGTCGCCGCTTCGCTCGTGCTGGGCTTCGCGGCCTGATGTCAGGAGTCCGGGGACCACACCGCGAGTTCGGCGCCGCCGGGCTCGCGGAAGTGGAACCGGCGCCCGCCGGGGAACGAGAACGGCTCGACCGTGACGACTCCGCCCGCGGCCTCGACGGAAGCCCTCGCCCGTACGAGGTCGTCGGTGCGGATCGTCACCAGCGGCGCGGCCGTCTGCTCCGCGGTGTCCTGTTGGAAACCGAACGAGACCGCGCCGCCGCTCTGGACGTCGGTGTACGTCGGGCCGTACGCCGTCGCCTTCCACCCGAAGGCCTTTTCGAAGAACCCGCTCGAGCCCGCCGCCGAACTCGACGGGAACTCGACGAAGTCGATTTCGTACATGGCGCCGAAGCTACTCCGGCCCACCGACAAAACCGTGTCAGACGCTGCGCAGCACGGAAACCACGACGCCGAGCACGGTCGCGCGGTCGCCGTCGATGACGTCGTAGGCGGGGTTGCGCGGTTCGAGGTACACGTGGCCGTCGCGGCGGCGGTACACCTTGACCGTGGCCTCCTCGTCGATCATCGCGGCGACGATCTGGCCGGAGTGCGCCTCCTGCTGCTGCTTCACCACGACGATGTCGCCGTCGCAGATCGCCGCGTCGATCATCGAGTCACCGCGCACCCGCAGGCCGAAGACGTTGCCCCGCCCGGTGAGTTCACGCGGAAGGGTCATCACGTCGTCGACGTGCTCGACGGCGGAGATCGGCGTGCCCGCGGCGATGTCACCGACGACGGGGACCGGCACGGAGTCCTCTGTGGACTGCTTCGACGCGGTGCCGTGCAGGAAGGCGCGCACGTCGATGGGGCGCGAGATCGAGCTGCTGCGGCGGAGGAAACCCTTCTCCTCCAAGGCCGCCAGATGCTTCGACACCGAGGACGTCGAGCGCAGCCCGACCGCTTCGCCGATCTCGCGCGTGCTCGGCGAGTAGCCGTACTCCACCACCCATTCGCGGATGGTCAGCAGGATCTTCTGCTGCCGCTCCGGCAGGGAAGCGGCTTCCTCGAACAGCTCAAGATCGTGGTAGGCGGTCATCAGCGGAATGGTAGTTCGTGCAGGCGGCCGCGATCGCCGCGGTGTCCCGGTCGCCGGCGGTCATCCGCCGTGGAGATCGGCCGGATGGCGGCCTGACGGGACCGAAAGTCCGATCCCGCGAGCGTTTCCGCGAGGTTGACTCGATCGTATGAACACGAAGATCACCGCGGCGGTACTCGCCGCAGCGACGGCCACGGTCGCCCTGTCCGGCTGCGGGCTCAAGGAAGGGCTGACCGAAAAGGCGAACGGACACGTCAAGACGGTCGGCTACGCGACCGGAGCGGAAGGCAAGTGGGACAAGGACGCCAGGCTGCCGGAGTGGGTGCCGGACGGGGCGGCGTCGGTCACGGAGGTCATCCGGACGACGGGTTCGGAGCGGCTCCTGAAATTCACCGGCGGGACACTGCCCGCACTCTGCGTGCCGGGAGCGGCCGCGACACAGGCGGCCACGCTCTCCGCCCAATGGTGGCCGCAGGGTCAGGAGAGCAGGACTGACAAGGTCTGCGGCGAATGGCACGTGTTGGTCCAAGGCGCCGACGTGTACGCGTTCAAGCCGGAGACGCTGGTGAACACGAGGTCCTGAGTCATTCCTCGGGCGTGAGCGCATCGGCGCAGACGGCGAGGTCGTGCACCAGCCGCTCCCGGCCCGCTTCCGAGAACGGCGCGAGCATCCGGTCCTGGACCTCGCGCACGAGGCCGCTCGCGGCGCGAAGCTGAGCGTGGCCGGCGGGGGTGAGCGTGCTGGGCAGGGCGCGGCCTTGCGGCGCCGTCGTCGGCCGGGTGACCAGTCCGCGGTCCTGCAGGCCGCGCAGGACCAGGTTCATCGACTGCCGGGTGACGAACACGGCCCTGGCCAGTTCCGCGTTGGACAGCCCCGGTCGCTGCGAGAGCACTTCGAGGCAGGAGTACTGCGGCACCGTCAGATCGAGGGGGCGCAACGCGGCGTCCATCGCCGTCCGGAGCGCCGTCGCCGCCCGCTTCAGCAGGTATCCCGCCGATTGGTCCAGTGGTCCGACCGTCATGTCAGCATCATGACATATTCGCGACCTGGCGGAGCAGCGCGAGGGCCTGCTCGTCCGGCGAGCCCGCCGGGGTCGTGCACACGATCAGCGACTGGTCCGGCGAACGGGCGATCGACAGCGTCTGCTGGGTCACCCGGACCGCGCCGACGACCGGATGGCGCAGTTCGTACGACTCGGCGTCACAGGGCCGGACGCGATGGTCGCCCCACAGCGCGACGAACTCGGGGCTCTTCATCGTCAGCTCGCCGATCAGTTCCGCGAGCAGCGGGTCGTCGGGAAACCTGCCGACGGCGATCCGCAGACTGCCGACCACCGCGCGGATCTTCCGCTTCCAGTCGGCGTAAAGCTCCCGGCAGTGCGGATCCAGGAACAGCATCCGGCTCGTGTTCGGCCGTCGTGCCGGGTCTTCCGGGGCGTGGACGTCGAGATGCCCGCCCAGCAGGGCGTGGCCGAGCGCGTTCCACGCCAGGACGTCGGAGCGGCGGCCGAGCACGAGCGCGGGAGCGTCGACGGTGTTCAGGAGATCCCGGGTCTCGTCGTGGAGCTTCTCGGGCCGTGGACGGCGCGCCCGCGGGGTGCGGCGGGCGGCGCCGGCGAGCCGGTCGAGGTGACCGCGTTCGTGGTCGTCGAGCCGGAGGGCGCGGGCGATGGCGTCCAGCACCTCGGCCGAGGCGCCGCGGGACATGCCCTGTTCCAGCCGCGCGTAGTAGGAGACGCTGACCCCCGCGAGCTGGGCCAGTTCCTCGCGTCGCAGCCCCGCCACGCGGCGGCGCGACCCGAAGTCGCGCAGGCCGACGTCTTCCGGCCGCAGCCGCGCCCGTCGTGCCTGAAGGAAGTCGCCGAGCGGGCCAGGTCCGTCCATGGGCCCGAGTATCCGGGGCCCGGTCCGCGTCAGCCACACCCTCCCAGTGGGAGGACAAGCGGGGCGTGGCCCGCGTCCGGCCGGGGCTGAAGGCTCGGGGACATGGACGAGATCACCATCGGAGACGTCACGGTCACCCGCGTCAAGGAGTTCTACGGTTCGCTCGGCATGACCCCGGCCGAGTTCCTGCCGGACAGCCCCGACGGGGCGTGGGACGAACACCGCGGCTGGCTGGCGCCCGATTTCTGGAACCCCGAGACGAACGAGTGCCACGCGGCGCTCCAGTCCTGGCTGATCCGCAGCGAAGGGCGCACGATCCTCGTCGACACCGGTGTCGGCAACCACAAGGACCGGCCGTACGCGGCGGTGTGGAACCGTCTCGACACCGCGTACCTCGACAACCTCGCCGCCGCCGGGGTGCGGCCCGAGGACGTCGACGTCGTGGTCAACACCCATCTGCACATCGACCACGTCGGCTGGAACACCCGGCTCGACGGCCGCACCTGGGTGCCGACCTTCCCGAACGCCACGTATCTGATGCCCCGGCCCGATTTCGACTTCTGGAACCCGGCCGAAGCGCACGATTCCGTGCTGGGGCGCGGAAATCAGAACGTCTTCGAGGACAGTGTCGCGCCGGTCCACGAGGCGGGGCTGACCCGCCTGTGGGACGGCACGTACCGGATCGACCGGAATCTGCGGCTGGATCCCGCGCCCGGGCACACGCCCGGCTCGTCCGTGCTCACCCTGGAATCGGGCGGGGAGCGGGCGTTGTTCGTGGGCGACCTCGTGCACACCGCGCTGCAGATCGTGGAGCCGGACACCAATTCGCCCTATTGCGAAGACCCGGCGGGATCGCGGGCCACCCGGCACAAGCTGCTCGGCGAGGCCGCCGACGGTCACGCGCTCCTCTTCCCGGCGCACTTCGGTGCCCAGGGCGCCGTACGGGTCGAGCGTCGCGGATCGAAGTTCGCGATCGCGCGATGGGCCGCGTTCTCCCCACTCTCCTGAGGAGTTTTCGTGTACGTGCAAGCAGAAACCCCGGCCGGTGTCGTCCGCGGCGGCCGTGATTCCTTCGGTGAGCTCTACCGCGCCATCCCGTACGCGACGGCGCCGACCGGCCCCGGCCGCTTCCTCCCGCCGGTGCCGCATCCGGGCTGGTCCGGCGTCCGCGACGGGACGCGGCCGGGACCGACGGCACCCCAGCCGGTGCGCGACTTCGGCGGGCTCGACATGACCCCGTATTTCGGGCCCGGCTGGGTGCGCGGCGAGGACTACCTCACCGTCGACGTCCGGACCCCGGCGGCGGACGACGGACGGCGCCCGGTCATGGTCTTCGTTCACGGCGGCGGTTTCGTCACCGGTTCGACCCGTGCCGCGCTCTACGACGGGAGGGCGTTCGCGCGCGACGGCGTCGTCCTGGTGACGGTGAACTACCGCCTCGGCGTTCCCGGTTTCCTCGCTCTGGAAGGCGCTCCGCCGAACCGGGGCCTGCTCGACGTGCTCGCCGCGCTCGGCTGGGTGCGGGACACGATCGCGGTGTTCGGCGGCGACCCGGGCAACGTCACCGTGTTCGGGCAGTCGGCGGGAGCGACGCTCACCGGCGCGCTGCTCGCGACACCGGAGGCCAGGGGCCTGTTCCGCCGGGCGATCGTCCAGAGCGGCAGCGGAACCGGCGCCTTCACGCCGGAGCAGGCGGCCAGGGTCACCGCCGCGGCCGCTTCGGCGCTGGGAGCCGAGCCCACCGCGCGGGCGTTCGGAGAGATCCCGGACGAGCGGTTCCTGCAGATCCTGCCCGCGCTGGCCGGGCTCGATCTGCGGACCGGAACCGCCGCGGATCCCTTGGCCGGGCTGAGCCCGTTCAGCCTCGTCCTGCCGGTCCAGCCCGCGGACGGCCCGCTCGACGGAGACGTCGCGCTCCTCATCGGTACCAACACGGAGGAAGGAAACCTTTACGGCGAAAGGGATCTCGGGCAGACGCTGTTCGGCGACGGCACCGAGCGCCTGGCACGGGCGCACGCGGCGATCTCGGCGGGGCACACCCACCGGTACTCGTTCGGCTATCGGTCGACGGCGTTGAACGGACGGCTCGGCGCCGCCCACACCGTCGAGCTGCCGTTCGTCTTCGACGTCGCCGACGAGCCGTGGCTGCACGGGGACACCGGCCTGCTCGGTCCCGATCCGGTTCCGGAAGGTCTCGCGGCCAGGGTGCACGGTGCGTGGGTCGCGTTCGCGAGGACGGGTGATCCCGGCTGGGGAGGGGACACCGTCGAGTTCTTCGGCTGACAGCGCCTGCCAGACCGGTGCCAGTGTCGTGTGCGGCGTCTGACAACGGCCCGCGACACGCTCTGGAATGTCATTCCAGAAGCGACCGAAGGGTCACCATGAACACACCTGTCACGATCATCGGCGCCGGTCTCGGCGGGCTCACCCTGGCCAGGGTCCTGCACGTCCACGGCATCCCGGCCACGGTCCACGAGGCGGAAGCGTCCCCGACCTCGCGGCTGCAGGGCGGGATGCTCGACATCCACGACTACAACGGCCAGCTCGCGCTCGAAGCCGCCGGGCTGATGGACGAGTTCCGCGGCATCGTCCTGGAGGGCCGTCAGGCGCTGCGGGTCCTCGAACAGGACGGGACGGTCCTGTTCGAGCGGGGCGACGACGGCACGGGCGGCCGCCCCGAGGCGCAGCGCGGCGACCTGCGGCGGATGCTGCTCGACTCGCTCCCCGAAGGCACCGTCCACTGGGGACGCAAGGCCGTCGGCGCCCGGACGCTCGGCGACGGCCGCCACGAGGTGACCTTCGACGACGGCACCACCGTCGTCGCGGATCTGCTGGTCGGTGCCGACGGGGCCTGGTCACGGATCCGGCCGCTGCTCACCGACGCCGTTCCCGAGTACTCCGGCACGTCGATCGTCGAGACTTATCTGTACGACGCGGACACCCGGCACGCCGCCGTGGCGAAGACGGTCGGCGGCGGATCGATGTTCGGGGCCGGGACCACGGAGGGCATCGGCATCAACGCCCACCGCGAAAGCGGCGACACCCTGCACGCCTATGTGGAGCTCGGCAAGCCGTTGGAGTGGTTCGACGCCATCGACTTCTCCGACGCCGAAGCGGCCAAGGCGCGGATCGCGGCGGAGTTCGACGGCTGGTCGCCGGAGCTCACCGCGCTCATCACCGAAGGCGACGTCGCGCCGATCCACCGTCCTGCCTTCGCCCTGCCGTTCGGGCTGCGCTGGGAGCGCGTGCCCGGCGTGACCTTGCTCGGCGACGCCGCGCATCTCGCGCTGGCGAACGGGGAAGGCGCCAACCTGGCGATGCTCGACGGCGCCGAACTCGGCAAGGCGCTCGCCGCGCGTCCCGACGACGTCGAGGCCGCTCTCGCCGAGTACGAACACGCCATGTTCGTGCGCTGCGAAACGCCGATCGAGGAGGACTTCCTGATCGAAAGCATCTTCGGCGAGGACGTTCCCGAGCGGCTGCTCGCCATGTTCGAGGAGAGGAAGGCCTGAGTCAGGCCGTGCCGCCGGCGAGGGCCTTCAGGCCGCGGACGATCGTTTCCGCGCTGGGGGCCCGGTCCGGGGCGACGAGGTGCTGCATCATCACGCCCGCGATGAGGGCGAACTGGACGGCGCCTGCCGCGTCGGCGTCGGTGGCGGACAGACGTCCGCCGAGGACTTTCCGGGCTTCGTCCTGGGCGTCGGCGAGCCGTTCGCGCAGTTCCGGGAAGCGGATGGCCTGGGTGGCGCTCTCCAGGACGGCGGTCCACAAGTCGCGCTGCTCGGCGAAGGAGTCGACAAGACCCTGCCAGGTGGTGGTGAGCGAAGCGCCCTCCGGCACCCGTAGGTGCTCGACCACTTCGGTGGACAGCTCGATCATGGCCTCGTTCATGAGGGCCTCTTTGGAGCCGAAGTGGTACCCGATGGAGCCGAGGTTCGCCCCCGAGGCCGCGGTGATGTCCCGCGCGGTGGTGTGCGCGTAGCCGCGTTCGATCAGGCAGCGCTTGGCCCCGTCGAGGAGGTCCTCTCGTTGTCCCATGCGGCGATCCTAGCGGGCGGCTGTGACAAGCGTCTTATACAAATGTATTATACGAATGTTCAAGACGTCTCACGGCAAGGGAACGACGATGAATCGCTACGTACTCGGCAACTTCGCCCCGGTCACCGAAGAGATCACCGCCTTCGATCTGCCCGTCAGCGGGAAGATCCCGGACGATCTCGACGGCCGCTACCTGCGTATCGGCCCGAATCCGCTCGGCATCGAAGACGCGTCCGCGCATGTCTGGACCCTCGGGGAGGGCATGGTCCACGGTGTGCGCCTGCGCGACGGCCGCGCCGAGTGGTACCGCAACCGCTGGGTCCGGTCGGCCTCCGTCGCCGACCGGCTCGGGGAACCGCGACGCGGGCAGGTCGCCGACGAGCGACTGGACTTCGCGCCGAACGTCCAGGTCGCGGGCCACGGCGGCCGCCTTTACGCCCTCATCGAAGGAGGGCTGGCGCCGTACGAGCTGACCGGCGAACTCGACACCGTCGGACCCGCCTCCCTGGGTGCGACGGAACAGGGTTTCTCCGCCAACGCGCACAGCAAGTACGACCACGCGACCGGCGAGCTGCATTCGCTGGCCTTCCGGTACGGCGCGGATTTCGTGCAGCACATCGTGATCGGCCCCGACGGTCGCAACCGGAGCGTCACCGACATCGAGGCGCCGACTCTGCCGTACATGCACGACTTCGCGCTCACCGAGCACTACGTGGTGTTCTACGAGTCCCCGATGGTCTTCGAGCCCGAACGCCTGGCGACGGGGGTGCCGTTCCACTGGAACCGGGAACTGCCGTCACGGCTGGGGCTGCTGCCGAGAGCGGGCGGGACGGTGCGGTGGTTCGAGACCGCGCCCGTCATGGTCGGGCACACGCTGAACGCCTTCGAGGACAACGGAACCGTGGTGGTGGACGTGGTCGTGCATCCCCGGCCGATCGACTTCGCCGACGTCGGCGCTTCGAAGCCCGTGCTCGAACGCTGGACGGTGGATCTCGCGGCCGACCGGGCCACGCGCACGCTGCTGCACGGCCGCCCGCAGGACTTCCCGCGCCTCAACGGCCGGTTCGGCGGAAAGCCCTACCGCTACGGCTATTCGGCGGCGGCCGAGCTGTACGCCACCCCGAGCGCCACGGAACCGGATCGCCCCGACGAGGGTTTCAGCAGCGCTCTCCTCAAACACGACCTCCTGACCGGCGTCACCGAAGCCCACGAGTTCGGCCGTGACGCGAGCGCGGGGGAGACCGTGTTCGTCCCGTCCGCTCGCGCGGCCGCGGAGGACGACGGGTACAACCTGGTCTACGTCCACGACCGCGACCGGGGTGCGGCGGATCTGGTGATCCTCGCGGCGCAGGACTTCACCGGCGAGCCGCTGGCGCGGGTCCATCTGCCCGCCCGTGTCCCGCTGGGACTGCACGGCAGCTGGATTCCCGCCACCTGACTCCGGCGTGATGGCTAATGTGAACCCATGCTGACCGGTGGCGAGGTCGAGGTGTTCGAGGCGGCCCGTGGCAGGCTGGAGGCGATCGCGTATCGCCTGCTGGGGTCGGCGAGCGACGCCGAGGACGCGGTGCAGGACACGTTCCTGCGCTGGCAGTCCGCTGATCGCGAGTACGTCGAGACGCCGGAGGCGTGGCTGACGAAGGTGCTCACCAACCTCTGCCTCAACCGGCTCACCTCGGCGCGGGCCCGGCGGGAAACCTATGTGGGCCAATGGCTTCCCGAGCCGGTCCTCGCCGGGGACCGGATGCTCGGCCCGTCCGACACCGTCGAGCAGCGCGAATCGGTCTCCATCGCGATGCTCACGCTGATGGAACGGCTCTCGGCCAAGGAACGCGTCGTGTACGTGCTGCGCGAGGCGTTCGGCTACTCCCATGCCGAGATCGCCGAGGTCCTCGACGTCACCGAGTCGAACTGCCAGCAGATCCTCCGCCGTGCCAAGCAGCATCTGGCCGCCGACCGGCGCCGGGTGGAGGTCGACACAGCCGCGGCCCGCAAGATCGTGGAGGAGTTCCTCGCCGCGGCGCTCAGCGGCCGGACCGACGCGCTGGTGCGGATGCTGGCCGGCGACGCGATCAGCGTGGGCGACGGCGGCGGCGTGCTCTTCTCGCTGCCGCGGCCGATCACCGGCGCGGTCCGGGTGGCGAGGTTCCTGCGCGGCCTCTTCAAGCCGAGCGCGGCCAAATGGTCGTTGATCGGCGGCAAGCCCGAGCTGTTCTCCACCGTCGCCAACGGCGTGCCCGCGCTGGTGCTGATGGTGGAGGACAGGCTCGTCGGCGTCGTCTCCTTGGAGGTCACCGCCGACGGCATCACGGCGGTCCACGCCCAGGTGAACCCCGCCAAGCTCGACCGCGCGGCGGGCCGGTGGGCCGCGTCCGAACACGGGGAGCCCCTCACCGTCACTTGGTGACCCGGATCACAGTCCGCCGCTGTCAGGTTTCGTGTCGCTGCCCGGTTCAGGAAGCGAACACCGACCGGACAGGAGTGAGACCATGAAGCACCGAATCGTCGTTCTCGGAGCCGGATACGCCGGAGCCAACGCCGCCGGGCGGCTGGCCAAGCGGCTGCACCCCGCCGACACGGAGATCACCCTCGTCAACGCCGACCCCGAGTTCGTCGAGCGGGTCCGCATGCACCAGCTCGCGACCGGCCAGGACCTGAAAACCCGCCCGCTGACCGACGTCTTCGCGGGCACGGGCGTGCGGGTGCGGACGGCGTTGGTCACCGCGGTCGACACCGAACGCAAGACCGTCGCCCTCGACGACGGCGAGATCGCCTACGACACGCTCGTCTACGCCCTCGGCAGCGCCGCCGCGGACAGCGGTGTTCCCGGCGTCGCCGAGCACGCCCACCACATCGACGGCAAGGGTTCCGCGCTGCGGCTGCGGGCGCGTCTCGCCGGCCTCGCCGCGGGCGGGACCGTGCTCGTCGTCGGCGGTGGTCTCACCGGCATCGAAGCCGTCACGGAAATCGCGGAAGCACGGCCGGATCTCGAAGTCGCGCTCGCGGCCCGCGGCGGCCTGGGTGCCTGGATGAGCGACAAGGCCCAGCGTCACCTTCGCGGGACCTTCGAGCGGCTCGGCATCACCTTGTACGAGGACACCGGCATCACGCGCGTCGGGCCGGACGGGGCGACGACCGCGGCAGGCCAAGAGATTCCCGCGCACGTGACCGTCTGGACGGCAGGGTTCGCCGTCCACCCGATCGCCGCTGCCACGACCCTGGACGTCTCGACGACGGGGCAGATCGTCGTCGACGACACGATGCGGTCGGTGTCGCATCCGGACGTCTACGCCGTCGGTGACGCCGCGTTCGCGACGGGCGTGGACGGGATTCCCCTGCGGATGTCCTGCGCCTCGGGGGTTCCCACGGCCTACCGCGCGGCCGACGCCATCGTCGCCGTCCTGACCGGTGGCACGCTCCCCGAGAACAAGATCGGGTACACCGGCCAGTGCGTCAGCCTCGGCCGACGCGACGCCGTCGTGCAGTGGGTGACCCCGGACGACCGGCCCAAGGACTCGGCGCTCACCGGCAAGACGGCCGCCCGCCTCAAGGAGATCATCTGCAAGGCCGCGGCCTGGAGTATCTCGCACCCGACGTTGATGCTGCCCGCGCGTCGCCGCCGGATCGTCAAGGCCGAAGAGCCCGTCAGCGTGTGACCACCCGCCCGTCGAACGAAGGAACGATCATGATCCTGCTCACCGGAGCGAACGGCGTCGTGGGACGTCAGGTGAAGAATGTCCTGCTGCGCCAAGGAATCGACGTCACGGGGGTCACGCGTGGCGACGGGGACCTGTTCAGCCCTGGCTGGATCGAACCGGCGCTGGAAGGTGTCGAAGCGATCCAGATCAGCCCGCGGGCCACCGGTCCCGGCCTCGAAGCGCTGCTGAAGCTGGCGGCCGGGCGAGGGGTGCGGCGGGCGGTGCTGCTGTCGGCCACCACCGTCGAGTACCCCGCCGGGGAGGCGCGGTTCGCCGCCCAGTTCAAGAAAGCCGAAGAGCTCGTCACCCGCTCCGGTCTGGAGTGGACGGTCCTGCGCCTGGCGGATTTCGCCGCCAACGCGCTGGCCTGGGTGCCCCAGCTTCAAGCGGGCGACGTGGTGCGCGGAGCGTACGGAAAAGCCTCCACCTCCCCGATCCACGAAACCGACATCGCCGCGGTGGCCGTGCGAGCCCTTCTCGGGGAGCTCCCGGCAGGGTCGGTGTACACGCTGACCGGACCGGGATCGGTGGACCAGCACGAAAAGGTGCGGCTCATCGGCGCGGCCGTCGGCCGGGCACTGTCCTTTCAGGAGCTTCCGCCCGAGCGGGTGCGGCAGGGGATGCTCGCGCAGGGACTACCCGAAGAGGTCCCCGACCGCCTGCTCGGTTCGCTGGCCGACTACAGCGAGCGCCCAGGGCCGACGACCACCACGGTGGAAGACCTCCTCGGACGGCCCGCGCTCACGTTCGCCGACTGGGCGCGTGACAACGCGCCGGCTTTTCAGGCCCAGCCGATCCGCTCGTAGAACGGCGTGATCCACGCCCGGAACCGATCCCCGTGGGCTTCCTGGGCGGCGGCCACGACGGCGTCCGGATCCTCGGACGGCGTCAGGCCCCGCCCCCGGAGCCACTCGGCGAACAGTTCGTGCGAGCCGCTGTGGTCGTCGTCTTCCGCGCGGTGGTAGTAGGCCGAATCGTGGTCGACCATGATCTCGGCGTCGAAACCCAGCAGCCGCAGGAAATCGGTGAAGTCGCGGGCGACGACGTGTTCACCGCCTTCGTCGCCGAAGACCACGATGGGAGCCGACGCGAGGTCCGTATCGTCGCCGTTCCGCCAGATCGCGTAAGTCGAGCCGCTCCCGTTCGCCTGGGCGAAAGGGATCAGCCGCGAGAGGAATGCGGGGTCGTCCAGCTCCTGGGGGAAGCGGCTTTTGTCGTCGTAGTCGTACAGCTCGAAACCGTCGGCGAGGTAGTCGCCGGTCGAGTCGTAGAGGTCCTTCAGCTCGTTCAGGACCGGAATCGGTGAGTACACGCGGGTCACCTTATGCGTGCTTGTGTTTCGGCGGCGTCGAGTGCGGGCGCGAGTGGTGCGAGCACGGCGCGGAGCAGGTCGGGAAGTGAGCCGGTAGGCACGACGAGCCCACCGGCTGTGCTCGGCTGGAGCCATCGCTGGAGCGCGATCCGCACCGCGGCGGTCACGCTCGCCGCGAGCACGGGGGCGACGTGTGGCGGGAGGTCGCCGAGGCGTTGGGAGATCGCGTCGGCGAGGGGGAGTTCGAGCGCGCTGGTGGTGTCGGCGAAGGCGTCGCGCAGTGCCGGGCGGGTGGTGATCAGCAGCAGCGCGTCGCGATGGTGTTCGCCCGGGTCGGTGTACTGCTCGACGATCGCTTCGATCACGGCGTCGGCGAGGCCGGCTTCGGCAGGCCGCGCCGCCACCGACGCCGCGATCCGCGCTTCCCGTTCGGCGGTGACGGCGGCGACGATGGCCTGTTCACGGCTGGAGAAGTAGTTGTTGTAGGTCCTGGGTGAGACTCCGGCGGCTTCGGCGATGTCGTCGACGCGCACGTTTTCGGGACCACGCTGCAAAGCCAGCCGCAACGCCGCCTCGCGCAGCGCCTTTCTGGTGGCCTGCTTCTTCTGGTCGCGCAATCCGGTCACCGGCGGAGTATCCCAGTAAAATTGCGTAGACGCAAACTTGCGTGCACGCAAGTTTCTCCCTAATCTCGGACCTCGCATCCCGACACGAGAGGACCGAACCCATGCGTGCCAAAGGCATCGCCTACGACACCGGCTTTGTCCGGGGCGGCGTGATCTCCCACGACACCTTCGATCTCGACCTGGTGAAACGGGAGCTGGCCATCATTCGTGACGACCTGCACTGCAACGCCGTGCACCTCGTCGGCGGCGATCCGGAACGGCTGGAGCGGGCCGCGCACCTCGCCGCCGAACTCGGGCTGGAGGTCTGGTTCTCGCCCTACCCACTGGAGTCGACGGCCGAGGAGATGCTGGCGTTGTTCGCCGACTGCGCTCAGCGGGCGGAGCGGGTGCGGCGGACGGGTGCCGAAGTCGTGTTCGTCACCGGCGTCGAGCTGACCCTCATGAACCACGGATTCCTGCCCGGTGACGACATCACCGAGCGACTCGAACGGCTTTTCAGCGGGCCGGAGAGACTGGCGGAGCGCATCGCCGAGGCGAGTGCACGCCTCGACGACTTCCTCGGCGACGCCGTGACGACGGTTCGCCGGCACTTCCACGGGAAGGTCACGTACGCCTGCATCCCGTTCGAGCGGGTCGACTGGAGCCGCTTCGACATCATGTCGGTCGAACTCATCCGGTCCGCGGAGGTGGCCGACCGGTTCCAGGAAGGCGTGCGCACCCTTGTGGCGCAAGGAAAACCGGTCGCGATCACCGGCTTCGGCACGGCCACATGGCGCGGTGCCGGCGACTCGGCGCCGCGCAGTATGGAGATCGTCGAGCACGACGAGGCCGGCAACCCGGTCCGGCTGAACGGGGAGTACGACCGCGACGAGGCCGGTCAAGCCGGCTATCTGCGCGAGCTGCTGGAGATCTTCGACGCCGAAGGTGTCGACGGCGCCTTCGTCTATCTTTTCGCGCTCACCAACTACCCGCATCGCCCCGACGACCCTCGCCGTGACTTGGACCTGGCCAGTTTCGGTGTCGTCAAAGTCCTCGAAGACCGCCTCGGCGAAACCTATCCGGGCATGCCTTGGGAACCCAAGGCCGCGTTC
>Ga0307518_10001399_pt1 | contig 17949 bp, 17 predicted proteins | sample 25_EM_MG_FD_203889 | JGI IMG/M metagenome (GOLD analysis project Ga0307518, IMG submission 203889) | Populus trichocarpa ectomycorrhiza microbial communities from riparian zone in the Pacific Northwest, United States - 25_EM | ecosystem: Host-associated > Plants > Roots > Unclassified | place...
TGAAGTCGCACGTGCACCCGGCGTAAACCGTCGACGAAGTGCGCACAAGACTGCGACCCATATTAGTGTAGACTTAGTAATAGTCCTCTTTAGAGTAGATGTTACATGTCACACGTCACGCGTCACAATGTTTGTTGTATATAAACAGCGTTCATCGCTTATATAATATAACAGCTCTTGACCAGCTACCGCTATCATCTCAGCTTGTCCCTTCCACACAACAGGTGAGCAGGAGTAGCAGTTCCTCTACGTACATAGGTATTGCTTCAACACTGTGGACTTCTTCGAGGTTCTACGAGCTTCCACAGAACTACTATGTTAGGAAGGTACTTATCTACCGTCCATTTATGGACTCTTAGGAAACACTCTACTTTACATGGTCTGTGCGCAGCTCAGACGTATAAATACCCTTACGCTACTTGGAGTGCTGTAGAGTTTTTCCACCTACGATTTACTCTCTGTTCTATCCAAGAACTATCAAACCACCTTCGGTTATCTACTTCAAGTTTGAACCTTCTACTCAAGTGAGTTAAGACTTCGTTGTCATTTGTGTAGAGCCCGCTGCGCTGTGTCCACGTTCTCCATATTGTGGACATTGCCTCCCGATAGGTTATGAGCCCCGTCTAGGCGACCTCCTGTGACGTCGTTATTCTCGTCGGCCAACGAGAAGATGGATAGGAACGCCGAAGACAGGTTCACTTGGAGACTGTTTCTTTGTGTCATGCAGTTCTTACTTGCCGGACGAGGAGTACAGCTTTTGTTGTATCCTCATCCAATCATATCCGCAGAGCTATGCTTTGCTGCCTTCTTGATTGCCTTCTTTACTTTAGTCGTGGACATGAATCAGACTCCGGAAGGACGTCGGTTCATTGTACAGGCTAGTACTGGAGATAGTCAGGGTCGATGGACAGTAACCCTTGAGCGAGAACGCTTTATGCGTTCTAATCAGGAACTGTCTCTTATCAAGCGTCAGGCTGCTGAAGCTCGTAGGAGGATTGAAGGTCCTATTAGAGTTCCAACGATGGCAGAGTATCTTGAACAACGTCAACGAGACCGTCATGACGAGTTCTATTCTGTTCATCCTAGGAGCGGTATCCAATTACCACCTCCACGCTATTATGCTCGTCTTGCAGCTAATGAGGCCCTCGTTCTTGATAACGATGGTATCCCCTATGGGGGCAATCCTCCTGCATATAATAGACTCGAGCTAGCTGAAAGACCTGGAGTTACCGCTTCTAATATTGTTCAGTCTTTGCCTTCCCCTGGTCATACTAGCGGCGAGTTTATAGGCTTGACTGACAATTCTAATAGATCCTATTCAATTCGTTATCAGGTAATACCTTCTACTCCTCCTCCTTCCTACATCGACTCTACGCATCAAGAACAAGATGTCGTCGTCTACCCCCGTTCCCAGTCTAGACACCATTCTCACCGAAGAAGCTCTGAATCGTCTGTTGGAACCTGTCCGCACGTCAGTACAGCGGGAAGAGCTGCTACGGCCGCTCTTTTACGATCCAATTCGGACCCCTCGCCGAACCCCTCAGCGCTTGGCGACTCCCAGCTGTTCCGTTCCAACAACTAGAGGCAATCCCTCTACCAGTATGAACTTGTATACGCCTACTCGTTCTACTAGGGCTACCCCTGCTCCGGAGATTTTTGTTCCAAAGCAGTATGAGAGGGAGCTCTCTATTCTAAGCACCGATTCTCGCTTCGACCCGAATGATAACTGGCACAATCCTCTTCTGGATCCCCGTTACCTCTCGTTCATCCTTTGGTCGGTCTACGAACGTGTCCAAAACCCGACACCAAACTTCGCATCCTGTATTGTCGTCCCGGTGGAAAGACTCATCTACCTTCCTTGGTATGAGTATCCCGAGTCTACTATCCACCTTGAAGACTATACTGTCCACTGCAATGTTAACGAGGTTTATGTTCAAGCAACCCCTTTTGGAGCAGATCATCGCGGTTGTATCCTTGGATATAATCCCACTCCTATCAACCTTTTTCCCTCTGGCCAGGGAGATATTTTCTCGCTTTTCTTCTTAAAAGAAGATATATGCTACCCCTGGCTACGGAGTGCCGGTCTACGAGTTGCTAGGAACAAGTCTCGTTTCAGGACAGCATGGATGAGGGGAGAGATAGACTATGGGCAAGAGTTTCCTGGAAAATTCTTTTGTGCCCTCTCCTCTATTCAGATGAAGTTTGCTAAATTCGTCGAAGACATTTCAGATTATGTCATTAACCCGGCGGCAGGAAAGATTGCAGTATGCAATAGAGAAGCGCTTGCGTCTTACCTCGCCCTGGGTGTCGACGAACACGGTGACTGGTTTCTTAGCCATGATTTTTGGCAATACTTTACCGACACCCGCGGCCCCAACGTACCCCATGCCTCTTTCCTCTCCCGTACCTTACGTTCGAGACGCGTATAAGTACTTAAAAGATATTCCTCTTCGTCCTCGCTTTCATCGTCGCTTTGACTTTACTTCTTTTCAGACTCTTTTACTCTTTTGTACTACGACTAGTCCTGAGGACTATGCTCAACTTCGAGTTTCCTCACATATCCCTTTTATACGAATACCTTTGGAGATTCAAGTTGCCAGCTATGTAAAATATCCTTTTACTTCTTGTGCGCTGAAGTCTTTTTCCTACTATTCAAATAGTTTTGCGGAAATAATTGGTAGCTCTACGGAGTTTCCAAATCCACATTACTGTTTTGAGTTAGACTTCGAGAGCGCTGAAGAATTGGATTGGCAACGTTCCGAAGGATATTGAGGAGTCGAGTATTTGTCAAAAGAGGGTCAAAGAAAAGAGAATCAACGAGATCAGACAAGCATGTGACGATTTCAACGAAGAGCAGAGAATAGAGAAAGGCGTAAAAGGGGTTTACTACTGCCGCGTCGTGCATCTGGGACTCACAACGGGAAATATCGTATTCGACAACCTCATCGACAACCTCTTCCTCCTATACGACAATGGATAAATCCTCAAAACCATGGTTCTATTCCAAATGGAGAAAATATGTTCGCTGACTTTTTCTTCTTTTCTATGCTTTAGAATGTCTACAAAGGATCTTTCCACCTATGTCCCGATTTTCGATGGAACCAACTACAAGGAGTGGTATGACAAGTTGGAAGCGTTTGCTATGGCGATGAAGTGCGATGGTCCTATGACCGAAGACCCTCCTGCTGGAGCTGCAGATCTTGCTGCTTTCAATATAATCGACCGACAACTGCGAGGCATGATACGCCTTCGTCTTGGAGCCACGTATCTGTCCCATGTCAAAGCTAATGCCAAGTTAACTTTGACGGCACTGAAGACTACCTTTGGTACTCCCGGAAGAGTTGGAGCTCTCGTAGAGATGCGGTCAATGTTTCAGCACCGAATGAAACCCAACTCTAATCCCGTTCATGAGGCTAATAACCTCATTCAGTGCGTGGCCCAGCTCTCTACTGCCGGCTTTGCCCTCGCAGATAGTCTTATCGCAATGGCCATCTTAATGGCATTACCTTCGGACTGGGAAACAACTGTGTCGACGCTTTGTTCTACGCTCGACGATGCAGGCTTTACTGTGGAGACTATAACCAGCCACATCAATCGCGAGTATATGCGTAGACAGGCTACCCGTGGCAAGTCCACAATCTCTTTACAGGATCGAATTTCAGAGCGAACGTCTTTCGCTGCTGAGTATGGACCTGACGCCACTCTTGTGTCGCGTCTCACAAATGTTAAACCCGCAGTCCGTCCCTCTTACCAAGGGGGAGGTAATCGAGGAAAAGGAAAGCAACCTGTTCGTGAAGGACAACGCAACCAGTACCCACGTTGTGCCTTTCAGGGATGTCGCCGGAACCATTTCCCGGCTGAGTTTTGTCCCATTGGTCGTCAGAGAATTTTCTATGATCAAGCGGGAAAGCAGATCTGCTGTCAACCACAAGTTGTCTCTCCTCCCGCTGGAGGATCGAGTAACAACAACCGCGGAGGATCTGGTCGAGGTCGCGGAGGAAAACGAGGACGAGGAAAGGGTAAAGGCCGTGGAGGTGGAACTCACATTGTTTTTGATGAGTCCCTCCAGTATTACGATCAACCTGACTATGAGGAATTTCAGGATTATACGGCCATGATGGTCGATCAACCCACTACCTCTAGCATTGCCGAGGTTCCCGCTTCTCCAACTGCCGTGCTTGATGCCCAGTTGGATGAGTATAACGCGGAGAGGCCTATGGCTCCTTACTCTGAGGAGGCCGTACGGGCGTTGTGGGCTGACGAATCAATGGGGCCTTCTAGTTTCGATGATATCATCGATACCTATGAGGAACAGGCCACTTATGATTTTGATCGTACCTGTGCATTAATCCACATTCCCAGGATTTCAGAACAAAATGATGACACACTCTCCTCATTCTCCCATCCAGAAACGTCTGTTTCTCGGAATGATTGGGAAGAGATAGAGGATGAGGATTTTGTACGATTAGTGACTTGGAACGATGTTCTTTGTCCTGATAGTTCATTGTGTCTTCAATTTTGGAATCATCAAGGACGTTACCCTTTCATGGATGAACATGGACATGTTCTTTTAAATGAGATGAGTTCTGACGTTTTCTACGTCAGTCGAACCTTTGATAGCGGTCACGCTGAGTTTCAAAGGAATTTTCGAGTCCAACGATCTCTCATTGTCGGATGGTCCTTCCTAGGATTCCCCGCCGAAGTCCATTTTTATAATGGAGAGAGAGAATGCGATATGTGTGGAGACTTTCATCCCATATATCGCTACCGCACTTCTCCTGACAGTGAATCGGATGAACAGATTCAGTCTGCCTTAGACATTGCTAGGAGAAACGCAACACCACCAAGGCGACCAACTAATATTCCACTACCTTCGTTCCTGACAAGTCGAGACGCTGAGTGTATTCTTTGTCATTCTACTTGCTCCTCCACTCTCTGTCTCGATTGTGGATGGAAACAGAAAGATGGAAGTACGCTAATCCTTTTGGATTCAGGCGCGTCGCGACATTGTACTCCTCATTTCGAGGATTTTATTTCCTATAAGCCGTATGAAGAGTTGAAGTTCTCGACTACTGCGGATAAAGATACTTTTGTGGAAAAGCTCGGTCTTGGGACCGTAATCATGCTTCACCACGGCAAGATCATTCGACTTACGGATGTTGAGTATTGTCCATCTGTTGCATGTCGATTGATTTCTACTGGGCAGCTTATTGGAAGAGGTTATTCCTTAAACACCACTGCCTCTGGCACAAGACTTTTTGCTCCTAATGGCGACTTATACTTGCGGTCGGATCTGATAGCAAGTGTTGGGCCTCTTCACTATGTTCGTGTACTTTTGCAGTTCATAGATGAAAAGGTACAAGTCATTAGTTCGAAGAAAGATGAGTATCTTCTTTGGCATTATTGGATGGGTCATTCCTCGAAGAATGCCGTTAAACATTTGCATAGTGCAACTAGGAATTTTAAAGCTGTTGCTATTCCTACCGACCTAGCTCCCTGTTCGGGATGTGCCACCGGGAAGATGGCTGAGAAGCCTTTCGCCCTCTCTCATTCCCGTGCCACAAAACCCTTGGAACTTATCCACTCTGATCTATGCGAGTTTCCCACTTTGTCCTACTATCGTTGCCGCTACGTTGCGACTTTTGTTGACGATTTCTCTGCCTTTGCATGCATTTACCCCCTTGCTGCGAAATCTGACACTTTCCGCGTCTTTCAGGAGTATAAAGCCTGGGCTGAGAATTCGCTCGGTGCAAAACTCCTTCGATTGCGTTCGGATCGTGAGGGAGAATTTAGGACGAATGAGTTTTCTGCCTTCATGCGCCAGTCGGGCATAGATCAGCAGTTTTCTTCGCCTGATACTCCTCAGCAGAATGGTCGTGCAGAACGTTTCAATAGGACTATGGTGGAGAAGGAAGAAGCTATGCGACACTCTGCTTGTCTTCCTCCAAATCTATGGCAACATGCTCTGGAGACTTCCGTCCATGTCTATAATCGCCAACCCTTTCGCAGATCTAACTGGAAAACCCCTGTGGAGTTATGGAAAGGCAAAGCACCGAATATTTCGTATTTCCGTGTCTTTGGTTGCCTTGCTTATGTCTTCATCAAAAAGGACCAACGCAATAAACTCGAACCAAAATCTCGTCCTATGATATTTCTAGGCTACGAATCTGGATCGAAGGCGTATAGGTTTTTAGATGAAGGAAGAATCGTCGTATCTGCGAATGCAGTATTTGATGAAACCGTCTTTCCTCGATGTGCAAAAAGAATCAAAGCACCACGCCAAAATGAAGTTAGCCGTGAAGACCACGATGAAGAGGATCACGAACGTGATCTGGAGGTCGCTCCTTCAGGCATTAGTAGTGAATCAAATATTCCCTACCCGTCCACATACGATCCGCCACAACCTAGTGCGCAGGAACAACAACCTCCAGTTATACCTTCTGGAACTCGTACTCATTCTACTAGGATTCCATCATCGGTTAAAGGAACTATCGTTACCCCAAAGCCGAGTATGGAGAATGTGAGGTTTAAACCATATCCTGATCCTTCCATCCCTAGACGTTCAGGTCGTACTAGAGTCGTTCCGACTAGACCTGATAATGTCTATGGTGAGAATGTGCATCCTGTAGAGGCTGAGAAACTCGCCGAAGCAGAGAGTACTGCACAGGAGGATCCAATGACCTTAGGATTTGGGACTCATGGAGAGAGTCATGACCTTGTGGATCTGCATCGCCTACATCACGAGTTTGGTTCAGATTTCTTGAACTTCTTGATGGCGAAAGCTGAACCACTTACTCCACGGATTCCAGTACAGTATAGGGATATTTTGAGATTACCAGCCGATGAGAAAAAGGCTTGGGATAGTGCCTGTCAAGACGAGATAGATGCACTTTGGAAGCGCCAAGTTTGGACGCTTACCAACCTTCCTCCTAATCGTAAACCAGTTAAGTGTCGCTGGGTTTTTGCCGTAAAATCTGACGGTCGCAAACGAGCACGTCTAGTGGCAAAAGGTTTTTCACAGGAATACGGAGTGGATTACGAAGATGTATTCTCACCCGTAGCAAGATTCGAATCTGTTCGAATTATTCTTGCCCTGGCTGCGCAGAATGCTTGGACCCTACAAGCTCTGGACGTTAAAACTGCCTTCCTGTATGGTAACCTCGAAGAGGAGATCTACATGGAACAGCCAGAAGGCTTCGTCAAGAAGGGAAGAGACGAGAGAAAAGTTTACCGCCTCTTGAAAGCTCTTTATGGTTTGAAGCAAGCCGCTTTAGCGTGGAATATCGAGCTTCACAAGTCCCTTCAAAGACTAGGCTTCAACCGCGTCGTTTCTGATGCTGGGATTTATGTTCACCAGGGAGTTACCGGGAACAAAAAGGTCAAAGTCCTACTCATCCTGATCATCTACGTTGATGATGTTCTTTTTACTGGCTCTGACCAGAAATACCTCGGGATGATGAAAGAGAAATTTATGAAGGTCTGGGAATGTCGCAACCTTGGGGCTGCAAAGGAATATCTTGGAATGGAAATCCAGCGAAACCCATCGACAGGTTCTTTAATCGTTGATCAGGTAAAGTACCTGGACAAAATTCTCAAGCGTTTCGATATGCAAGATTGTAATCCTGCAAATACCCCACTCCCAGAGAAATACGATCCAGTAGCAAGTACCGGAGAGTCTAACTCCAAGCTACGTTCTCAGTATCAGTCTGTGATTGGATCTCTTCTCTATCTAATGCTTGGAACGAGACCTGACATCGCATTTGTGGTGATCAAAATGTCTCAGTTCTCTGCGAGTCCAACAGAGGATCACCTTAATCATGCCAAGTATATCTTTCGCTATCTTCGAGCGAATAGAGAATGTGGCATTGAGTTTAAAAGGGATACCTCGTTGCGAGTGGAAGGGTATGTCAATGCCGATTGGGCTTCTGACAGAAACGACCGGAAATCCTGTACAGGTTTTACCGTGTTGTTTAATACCTCTCCAGTTTCCTGGGTTAGCCGGAAACAAAAGACCGTTGCCACTTCAGCGACTGAAGCTGAGTACATGGCACTTTCTGACGCTGCGAAACAGATATGTTGGATCAAGTCCCTACTTGAGGAATTGTCTTTTGACATTCCACCCGTCGTACTCTACGAGGACAACATGGGTTCCATATTTCTAGCGCAAAATCCTGCGCAAGAAAGACGAACAAAACATATCGATATTCAACATCACTTTATTCGTGAATGCGTTCAAGAAAGAAAGGTCATTCAATTAAGACATATATCTACTGACAAACAGTTGGCAGATGTCTTTACTAAAGCCCTTGGTAAAGTCAAGTTCCTGGGTTTTAAGAGTTTTCTAGTAACCGACTTGACACGTATCAAGTCTGGGGGAGTGTTGAGAAAGTAAGTGCTTAGTCATAACTAGCACGTGACTTCTCAGGAGCCTTGACACGTGATGTGTCTGGACTCTCTCTCTTCCATGTGATTGTCAAAGTCACATGACCGGTTATCAGAGAGTACCGACTAACCGGAGTCATGTCTCTTATCTATGACGAGGTCATGATAAGGAGATAATGTTCCTTCTGGAATGTTCTTATGGGTCGATCTAGACCGTTTCTTATCTCTATGACTCACTGTGGACTTCTTCGAGGTTCTACGAGCTTCCACAGAACTACTATGTTAGGAAGGTACTTATCTACCGTCCATTTATGGACTCTTAGGAAACACTCTACTTTACATGGTCTGTGCGCAGCTCAGACGTATAAATACCCTTACGCTACTTGGAGTGCTGTAGAGTTTTTCCACCTACGATTTACTCTCTGTTCTATCCAAGAACTATCAAACCACCTTCGGTTATCTACTTCAAGTTTGAACCTTCTACTCAAGTGAGTTAAGACTTCGTTGTCATTTGTGTAGAGCCCGCTGCACTGTGTCCACGTTCTCCATATTGTGGACATTGCCTCCCGATAAGACAGTGAAGTCAGCATCCCGACAACCGGAACGTATGAGTATGATTGGGAAATGTCACCTGTGCCACTGCCAACGCCGGCAACAACGAACAATGGACGTATAGAGGGCATGGTGGAAATGATTTGTCGGTCTTAGGGGCCGCTGATTCCCTCGTCCATTCAATATGTAGGCAATCGGACAGACGCCATTTGATCACTCAGCATGTGTCAGCAATCAGAAAGCCTATCAGATTCAGATGGACCGCATGAGCAGACGATATTCTTCGCGAATCGCAATCCGTACTCGGGTTGCGTAAAAGTAAATGGGACGCGGCATCTCTCAGAGATTCCATGACTTTCGCTCGACTTTGCCTACAGAGTTCCCTTTTCTATATTCAAAGCGACTGGAACGGTACATTAAACATTTAATGTGACTCATGACCTTGCAGCGCAAGATGTCCGGCCTTGCTGCTTTGCCAAGCATCACGGCGTTTTGCCCAGGTGTAGGTGCCATACCCTGTGTTCCATTTGGTCAGTCATTATCATCCTTGCGAGCCCTGTGGTGCATACCTATAGCAAAAGGTACAATCCAATATGGAAGTTGTCCAGCTAGACGTCTGTAGCCATTGAATAGCCAGCCCTGAAATATATCCTTCGTGGCTTGGGAACGGAAGGGAGAGAGGGCTGTGGAACGACGGTATTCAATCGACTAACACCTGCAAAAAGCTAAAGCGGATATACGTGGTTATACTTACTGTAGGTGATAATACCCCTTTGCTTCAAATTCCTCGTGTCACCCCACCATGGGTTCTGCATGAGTGTAACTTGAATACCAATGGTATTGCGGACCATTCATTTAATACTCACATATGTTTTGGCTAAAGCAAAGGGAAAAGGTATGGTCAACCACCTCACACCACAAAGCAAAACACTTACGGCTGGGCATCCCTTCGGAACGAACTGCTGTTGGCCGCATTCTTGGACTACAAAACAAGGAAAAGTGAGTTCAAACTTCAGACTCGCGTCGACTCCGATCTTTTCCGCGGCCAAACAAAGGTGCACAAACACGTCAGTCTTTGATCCTCACTCAGAACACGGCAAGTATTCAAGACTATGCAATTGACATGACTGCGAGTCTGATATCTCTTCTACTGCCAGGGTAGCGCCATTTGTTTCCATCAAAAATGATCACCCATCAGACGCTGTACAACCTTGCCAATTACCTCGGCGCCCTGGCCATGATCACTGTTGTCGCATATCATTTCGTGGCAGTCAACGCACGTTACATTTCACAGAATGGACATGGGAAGGAAAGGATTTGAGGTGGAATTCGCATCGTCCATATATGTGAGTGCAATTCCTGTTCGTGGGTGCATCTAGAGTCGACCGAGCGCAGTAGCAGTTTCGCCAATTATCTCCCAGTCACCCCTGCCATATTTCGTGGTTGCCAAATGGACCTGGTGTCCTACGACTCTCCGTAGTAATCGCCCTACCCACCTGATGCAATTCTAATTTATTTTCCTGCTGTAGAGCTCCAGTATTGATTCGATGAAGGCGGGAATACCATTGCATTCGTTCCGTGGGGTGGGCTTTGTGAGAATCCAATGGACTCTTGTCAGTGTTCGTCAGAATGTTTGCTTTTGCAACAACAATTACACGCATATGGATCTAGTGGTCGAACAATCAGTGGTTCTGCAATAAACGCATTGATGTGCACCGAAAATGCATGGTATGTCACCTGAAAGAGTAGGTGAGGCTCATGCATCTTTCAACGTGTCCCACGTACTACGGCTCGGGGGGACGATGAATGCAAGATTATCTGTCTTCTGGACTTTCACGGAGCGTTGTAACAGTGGAATTATGTATCTTTAATCCGACTTCATTTTCACAGCCGACCATCGACGACTATGATGTCCCAGTGATAAGTTAAATACAGAGCATAATGTGTCCTCGGTCATGAGCTTGGCTGGGTCGCTAAAGGTTATAATGGTAGTCCTAATCCGTGGTTAGGGTTCGCTCCTATCGACAACCTCCATTGGATAATACTTGCTGAGAGATTCTGCATCCCTACCAACAAGGACCTACAGGTTGTGATCGACCATGTCATCAGATCTAGATGCTAGCATGGAGTCATCGCTCAGGACCTTCGTAACCCGTCAACGTACTCTTCTTTCCCGCGAACGCGAAGCGGAGATCGAGCGTACATCTCTCTTACTTACGAACTGCACACCAAAGCTCCTTGAACAGAAGGGTCTTGCGTTGGGAAATCTGGGCGTGGTCTCCGCGGGCATAGGGCTCGGAGGAAAGACGTGCGTGCTCTGTCTGGGACAGACAATGAGGAACGATTAACTCAGCCAAGAAGTGCAGATTACTAGAACTAGAGCGTCCTGCGGCATTTCACTCTTCGCAGGTGTTTCCACCCCATACGTTCAGGTAGAGTCGTCCACGTGCACATTCGGCTGGATATTCTGACGTTAGTAGACCTGGGGACATAGCTCGAATAGAAGAGAATACACCGTCCTCAGCTTCCTCCAAGAAGTCGACGGGCAAAGCAAAGAAAACACAGCTCCCTGACTCCGATGGGAAAACCTCGAGGGCGGCCGAGGGCGTAGTGTACAAGGTGCGATACTTCGTCTTGACCGATCTACAGGGGGATTTAAGTCCCTTAGGTGACAGATACGCGGATTGTCATAGCCATCGATTCTCCAGATTCAGCTGACACGGACCTTGACTTCCCTGAGCGTGGTCGCGTGGTCAAACTTGCCAACAGTGTCACATACGATCGGTAAGACTATTGAGTTATTTCCACTTCGCACGAGCTACATGTTTCCGAACTAGGATGGAGAAAGCGCTTGATAAACTTGAGAAGACTGTGATTCCTTCGTCTCGAAAGGTATAGCTACTGCATGAACAATATGCAGCCTTTATTTCCTGGCTAAATTCTCCGTAGCCCGATGATAAAACTGACTACGAACTTACTCCTCTTATCCGTGTATTACTCGGAATGTCACCTCCCTCTAAACCGTCATCTCCAGGTGACATCACCTTCTTTGACCCTTCTCTTAATCCAAGCCAGAAGCAAGCGGTGAAGTTTGCTCTCTCGGCCAAAGAAGTAGCATGTATCCACGGCCCGCCAGGTAGCCTGCATTCTGAAATATTCTCCGTCGTTCTCACATTTACATTCACTGCACCTCGCAGGGACCGGAAAGACCCATACTCTCATAGAAATCATTCGACAGCTCATATCCATATCTTCTGAGGCAGGTAATCAAAATACAACCCGCATCCTTGTATGCGGAGCCTCGAATCTTTCGGTTGATAACATCCTCGAGCGACTTCTCGCCCTACCAGCACCAGAAAAGGGGAAAGGAGCACCTCTTAAGGTCACACGCATTGGTCATCCTGCAAGGGTCATGGCAAATGAAGGGGTGCTGGAGGCAACACTGGAGGTCAAGGCGAGCCGGAGTGACCAGGTCGGTTTACTTGGCCCCTGAATTTCATCACGGGCTCTTTGATGCAATTAATTAGGCAGCATTGGCGAAGGACGTCAAGGCAGAGATTGACGCAGCACTAGACGCCCTCTCCGGGAAAGGTAAAGGAAAGACAAAAAAACCACGTGGTCTTGAGCGTAAAAAAATGTGGGGGGAGGTTCGAGCATTGAGAAAAGAGTAGGTCTCTTGTCTTCAGGTGAAATCTCGATCTCAATGCTTTGCATTAGATACCGACAAAGGGAGGGGGGTGTCGTGAAAGCGGTGCTCGGAGAATCTCAGGTGCGCTATCCCTTAAGTCACCTCTGAGCTGGCTATTAAATTCCGACACTCTGATCTTCAAAGGTTGTTCTTTCTACGTGCCACACAGCCGGTAGTAGGCAACTTCAAAACCATACCTTCGATGTAGTCATTATTGACGAGGCCACTCAAGCCATGGAAGCGGTGCGCATATTTTATCACGATGGACCTGTACACGCTGAACCGTACCACAGGTGTGCTGGATTCCCATCTTTAAAGCAAGGAAGCTTATCTTGGCTGGTGACCCAATGCAACTCCCACCCACTATTTTATCTTTGGACAAACGGAAGACAAAGAGTTCGGGGGTGGCAATCAAGAGTTCGACTGAGAGAGCGAAAATGCCAGGAGGAGCAGCCACGAAACCCCCCGGGAGTTCCAAGAGACAAGAAATTCCCTCAGAAATACCTCAAGGCCAACAGCGATCATGTTCGGATACGGAAGCTGACTCTGACTCTGATTCCGACTTGGTCAAGGGGGATACAGTTATTGCGGAAGAGGTCGTTTCCCCTCCCGCTGGCGACGCTGAGCCCAAACCCAAATACTTGGGAACCCCTGACAAACGACCAGTTCTTCGCCCCCCTCGCACACTGGAGACCACACTCTTCGCCCGCCTGGAGAAGATGTATGGTCCTGGAATTAAGCGTTTACTCAACATCCAGTATCGGTATGTTGCAAGATATTTCCGTGATTGTTAATCGTTCAGCTGTTCTCAGTATGCATGCTGAGATATGTGAATTCCCTTCGAAAACGCTTTATGCGTCGAAACTGAAATCCCACGAGTCTGTCGCCTCGCACCTACTGCGTGATCTGCCCAACACACAGGAGTTCGTTACAAAAGAAAACGAGGACATAGTCAAAGAGGTTCTCGGAACGCCCGTTGTATTCTTCGACACTGCTGGTTGCGAGTATTATGAGCGTTTAGACGGTGATGGTGATGAGGGAAGCCGATGTAATGAAAATGAGGCCACGATTGTTAAAACCTGGACTGAGAGACTCGCGAGTAAAACCCGTGCCCTTACAGTATAGCACGACTGAATGCCCTTCTAGGTTGAGGCTGGCCTTCATCCGTCCCAAATTGCGATCGTAACTCCGTAGGGTATTCTTTCATTGCAGCCCTCTGTTTTGGCTATCCATCCTGCACAGATACCAGGCTCAAGTGACCCTTCTAACATCTCTTCTACGTCCCACACATGGGCCAGGACTCGAGATTGGTACTGTCGACGGTATGCAGGGTCGCGAGAAGGACGCAGTTATCATCAGTCTCGTCCGGAGCAATGAAAAGGTGTGTTTACCCAGTCCACAAGGAATATTTTTTCGATCTTAACACTGTTTTTCCTAGCGTGAGGTAGGGTTTTTGAAAGAAAAGCGGAGACTCAACGGTGCGCTTTATATGGTGGTCCACTCGCCGAGTATTTACGCATTTTCAGTTGCCATGACACGAGCTAAAAGGCACCTGGTAAGTGCCAGTGGTGTATATTTTCTGTGACAGAATGATCATATACGTTGGGCTGCAGTGTGTCATTGGAGACTCGTCAACTGTCCAACATGGAGGCGGATATTTGAAGAAATGGCTTGCCTGGCTAGAAGCGAATGCAGATGTTCGGTTCGCTGAGATCTAGCAAACCTCATCGAGTGTATAGCAGAGTCCAGACCAGGTTCGCGGATCATGTAATCGGACCACATTGTACTCATCAGTTTGCTGAAGGGATGGAGTGTGGACCAGGGGGCAAAGATGATTTTATGTAAGAGAAGTAATCCAGTGTTCACACCAAGCCATATATGCAGCGTTTATCAATGAGTTCAATCCTGACAAGGTGGTGGCACAACACGCAAACAAGCCACCTGCACAACTGCGAGACACAAACGGATCACCGACAATGCCTACAAACACTATAATGACAATCTGGCAAAGAATAATAGTTAATGAATGAATACAGTGCAAGTGAGTGCGCATGTGACGTGATTTGAAGGTGAAAAATCCCAAACACGAAGAACCAGCTCCATGTCCGTTGTCAGTATTCATCAGGATCATTCAGAGACGCGTATTCCGAGACCGTCCGTACGTCCTCGTACTCCTGTACGACCTCTCTCATCGCGTACCGCATGATGGGGGTGATCGGCACCAAGCGCGGTCCGACAATCTCCTGTTCGTCGCCCTCGTCGATCTGTGCAAGGTCTCTCGTAGACGTATTGACGGGGTTGACCATCACCATGTCCCCATCCTCCGACGACTCGATGCCCACCGTCCCGCTGGCACCACCCGCGTACGAACTATTACTCATCATCCGCGTCGTCAAAGGCACTGGCGATACTGGCTCTCTGACAGTGGGCTGATCACTGGTATCCTTGACCCCAACAATATCCGTCCAATGAAGGCCAAGCACGCGTCCTTTCACCATGCCGTCGACGGCACGGACACCGATCTCGCGACATAGCAGGAAGTAGGGGAGGTGTGTCGAGCCAGGCTGGCTGAGCTTGCTCATAACCTTGAGCAACTGCATGGCGCTGAAATCGGCCGAGTAGTCTTCCAGACCTGATTCCCGAGCAGATGAGTACGGAGAGAAGGACTTGTACCCTGCTGGGCCCAAGGCCGCATGGAGAGCGTCAGGACCACTAGAGCGCGGTCGTGGAGCAGGTGTGGAGGGTGTGATAGGTTCTTGGCCAGGGACACCAGATATTTGTGAAGAGTGAATGATGTGGAGGTTGAGGACGGCGTGTGCTTGCAGGAAGTGCGAGCTTTGTTTGACTAGGGATTGCTATCAGTACATAGACGCATAAGACACTCAAGATGGCGTACTATCAAAGTTGCCGCCAGAGTTCACTGTGCCAAAATATGGATTACTGTAAGCAATACCAAGTTGTGGAAGGTCACGTACCGTAGTCGTCAATATAATCTTGCCAATGGGCCAACTTTCCCCCAAACGCTTCATAAAGCAGTTCGAAAGACAAGGTAGATCGGAGCGATTCTGGGACGCGGGGCAGAAAACGCTCGAAAAAGAACGCGCGCATCTCTGTCTTAGAACAGTCACCAATCGTGATGATCTGCAGATATTTTCAATATTTAGAGGCATCCGCATTGCGAGGCCTACCTTGCAGTGTTGTATCACGTTCAACTGTCTCAACCAGGTGTGGTAAAAAGGATCACTGGTGGCATGAATGATGTGACACAGCCTGTCCTGTTTGGTAAGCGCGAGCATGGAGTCCAAGAGGCACTTCATAGTTTCCACAGATTGGATGAGTGATGGCCTAAGGGAAAGGTCAATCAATCTTTAAGCAGCGAAGAAACATAGAGTAGTATAATTTACAATCGGTGAGCTTCGTCGAAAAAAAGCACAGGCATCTTAATTCGTCTCTCGGGCTCCTTTTCGCGTGGGTTCGAATTGACAGCAGTAGAAGACACCTCTCGCACACCATCGCTACTTCTCCCGCCACTGCGGTTGAAGAACCAACGACTCCTATTGGGGGTGGAGGGGTTGTTCACTTGGGTCTGGTCTGAGGATGCATCGGATTCTTTTTTTCCAAGGAGAGCAAGTTCGATAGAACTCTCAGGAGGCTCAAACTCAGCATATCGCAACAAGGAGCTCTGCGACAAAGGTATGACACTTCTGTTGTGTCAGATACATGACTATTTCTCACCTGGAACAGCTCCATAAGGCGGGCCACGTCACTTGTCCTGACTTGAGAGCCAAGGCTACCAACAGGGGCATCTGAGATCCGGCGCTCGACGTTCTGGCGATCATGCTGTGTGCAATCTGTCACATTCACATCACTTCCATTCTACTGTACGAACCTTGAAGCTCCACGCCTCCTTTCGGAACTGCTGAAAGCCTGCCATGTTGGCCGCAATCCCCTCAAAGTATTGCTCCATCTGTAGACTGAGGCTCGTATAAAGGCTATAGATATCAGCGAAGCCCGGGATGCGGAGGTCGAAATGGAGGACATGATATCGAGATTGCGAGAGAACTTCTCGAACTAGGGCAGTCTACATATTGTGGAAGAGATGGTTAGTCTGATTGGGTACCAAGTGGATAGTCACGACACACCTTTCCAACAGAGCATGCACCAAACAGGACGGTGAACGACGGCGCACCCTCTAGTGCATGTTCGACAGCACGCGTCTCCGCGTCCCTAGGGAAGAACCCGGGGAGACGAGTAAACGTGTGCTTAACCCGCGGCTGACACCGTTCACGCTCTTCCTTTATCTCGTTCTGCGCCTCTTCAAGAAGGCGTTTAGACTCGGTCAACGAGCGAGCAGTTTCGGAAGGCTAAATGGCGGATTGTACAATGAAATGAGCTGAGATGGACAGAGCGTCGGATTTACTTACATTAAGAAGAACACCGAAGATCTCGCTCATGCCGAAAAAGTTCCTACGATTAATGTCAGCACTGAATGCTGCTGAGGTCCTCCGGTGGGGAAGATTGGAGGAAAAGAGCCAGTGAATGGCGTTTGTGCGCGGTGGTCGTGGATTTGGGCTGACAGAGGTACGGTGAACCTTGTTGGTCCTGGATCGCATTTCTCGAGGATGCTCTGAGGTAGCCAGGTTGGAATAGGATGAGGTGGTAGAAGGGTAGGGTAGGGTTGTAAGGGTGAATGAAATTTGAAGCAACAGCGAGAGAACTTGAAAAGTGGAGAAATGAGTGTGAATCGGACAGAAAAGCACGGCACGCGCATCCCCTTGTGCATGGCTGAGCTGGCGAACACCGTTTGCACAGCGTCAGCACGAGTGTGCATTGTGGAGATGTGATACACGTTGTCCAGGCGAGGCTGACATGGTTAGTAAACGCGCAGACAAGGCACAACGACGGTGGGTAGCAACTAAAAACAATACGTCAGCGTGCATGGAGGACACTGACCGTGTCGAGGACCTGAGGCCCGATTGGCTGACTGCTCGCGGCCACATAGAGTGACGAGACTTGACACTGCACAAGCCGCCGCTCCACGTGTTCGCCAGTAGCGGGACCAGATAATTGGTCCCCTACATTCTGGTTTGTCCAGTTTGGAAGAATAGGCAATGGGAGGCAACCGATAAGCTGGACATTATTGGCAGCATCCAACTTATCGTAGCGGTGCCAGGGGCACCATTCCCCAACTCCCAAAATATTACAGCCGTTTGCATTAGTAATGGCACTCGCGACTTCGCCAAACAAATACAATGAGTTGTGGGGAATTTTGGAAATACCGAAGAGTCGCGTACTAGTGTATCTTATCTCGTCTTCACCAACCTCTA
>Ga0307518_10001400_pt1 | contig 17937 bp, 29 predicted proteins | sample 25_EM_MG_FD_203889 | JGI IMG/M metagenome (GOLD analysis project Ga0307518, IMG submission 203889) | Populus trichocarpa ectomycorrhiza microbial communities from riparian zone in the Pacific Northwest, United States - 25_EM | ecosystem: Host-associated > Plants > Roots > Unclassified | place...
CTCAGTTATCGACTTTCCTCTTATTCCCCAATAACAACTCACAATTTCGGAAGCGGCCCAATACACAGGAACATACTTCAGCACATCACGAACGATGTTGACAGAGCGGGTGTTGGTGCCAATGTAGTCAGCGAATTGGCTTAGCACTGCGGGTAAATCCGTGCACATACTTTGTTTGCGGTGCTTGGAAATCTTCTTGGAAGGTGGCTAATCCGTTCGCGATCCCAGCGTAGCGAGCTCGCCTGCAGGCCCGAGTAGGAAATACCTGCGAAAGTAAAGGAGATGAGGGGGGAAGAGAGGAGAACAACGGCTGAGAGAAGTACTGCGGCCTCCGAGTGGCTGTCCACTTCTTATGTAATAACTGGTATATCTCAAGTACTGGCGCATTCGCGTTCAGATATTGCTTTTGAATCTGATCCAATGGCTGGTAAGTTAACGAAGTGCAGCACTGGTGTTCACATGGACTAAGGTACTATGAATCAGACGTTAGAACATCAATACTGTCTATGTCTACCAGCTCCTCTGATACATTTGGGGTGAAACGAGCGGCAGCGGCAGCGGCAGCAGATGAGGGTTTGACAGGTACTATGTACAACTGCTGAGACCCAGGGACAGCTATATCTGAAGAGCTTAGCAGATTTTCCGAAGGAGATCGCATCAATCAAAGAGCAGCTGGCGTCAATGGACCAGAGGTTCACCTCGATGGACCAGAAGTTCACCTCGATGGACCAGAGGTTCACCTCGATGGACCAGAGGTTCACCTTGATGGACCAGAGGTTCACTGACCATTTCCAAGTGTTGTCAACCACCATCGATGCTATCCACCAGCTACTGGACTCCCAATTGAAAATAAAAGCAGATAAATTGGATGTAGCAGGCGTGGATACCAGGGTCAACTGCCTTGAGAATCGGGCAGCAGACATCGAAAACAAGCTGCAAGCACTTCAAACAACACAAACCGGTTTTTTTGCATGGTTGAAAACTGCACTTACTCCGCCCTCTGAAGCATCCAAGTCAGCTGAAAAGGTATCTTACAGCAGTCCTTCCAAATGGTGGTATGAATTGCTCATTCTTGCAGATCAGTAACAACGATAATTAGGTACAAGACATCCCGAAGTGAATAGCTTCGGAGCATGTGATATTTGGTGAGTCAATGTCGTGTAATCACTTCCAAATTTTAACTGGATTTTACCTACTCTTTTCTTGTCCCTTTGTTGTACTCGTTTATTCTCCCGCAGTACATAGAAAGTACTTACAGTAAGGACATAGGATATCAGTGTAGTTCCCCCAGTTTACTTCTCGACGGTAAAAGAACCTTATCTACTAGACCGCTATTGCTACCGAAACGTAGTGCCTGAGGTGACGACACCCCAATCATAAAGCTACCCCACCAATGGAACGACGGCCCGAGCGGTGAAACCGGCACGGAGAAAACAGAGAGGACAGATCTGCATTATAAACCTGGAACGCTTAGCAGCGTCCAGGAATTATTATGCTGCTCTGCTTTTCGTCGTGATATTGCCCTCTGGATGAGGACTATGTGCTATTGTGTATATTGCAAAACAAGATACTATACTGCACAAAGCAAAGCTACACGCACAAAGGATAGTGCATACCTAAATACTTGCAAAGAGGGTCCACGATCTACCCATATCCGAATTGCTACGTCTGGCTCAATTGAACCAGACGCTATCATATTTTGGTTGGGATGTGTCTATCAACACAAGGTGAACTTTGGGAAGGGGAAGTAACAGACCACCACTTACTGCAATGGCTACCATGACACCTACCATTTGTTTAGAGCATCAAGCAAGAATCGGAAACAAGTTAAAAATGCACCCGAATGCCCATCCAATGTCTACACAACTTCTCTACTCTGCAAATCCCAAATGTACACCTTATTATCCTCACTACCCAAAACAATCCATTTCCCCCGTGACACTGAAACAGGCAGCGATGCAAAATTTCTCGTTGCAGTGGCCAATGTATGCCTGGAGGCAACGTAAAGTGTGGTAGCCACACAGCCTGATCAGAATGTATTTTGAATTGGGACATGTTGGCTGGGATTTGCGGTTGGGCGGGATCTATCAGCGTGACAAATAGGAAGAATGGGGCACACCATACAGCGTTGTCCCTCTGCAAGGGTCTTGAGACATTGCCCTGTCGTTGTGTTCCATATCCGTCTGCACATGGTTATCGCGGGTTCTACGGCAGGGGATGAATAAAGCCTAAAGGGACGTACATTAGCCCATCAAGGGAACACGATACAATGTACGGCAGTGACATAGTCGAGTTGGGCATTGAGTATTTTAATGCACTTTCCTGTAACAATAAGCATTCTCGATCCAAAGGGGAGACCACATGAAAATGCACCTCCCGTGATGTTCCATATACACACGTCACCTTCGCATCCACCAGAGACTAATAGGGTCGACGCAGTGTTGTAGTTGACGCAGAACACGAAGCCTGCTGTCCCCATAGATGTTTTGTTGTGAAGCCCTGAGGGGCCCATCCATCATTTCCATGAGCTACACTCGGGTAGTAGAGACAAACGTACAGTTTCGATGTTCCATATTTGTATACTAGTATCGTCTGATGTGGAAGCAAGGTATGTCCCGTCGCTCGACCATGAAATGTCTGAGAAACCCTTTGTGTGCCCACTGAGGTTGCGGATCAGTTCTCCTGTGAGAGGCAACCATATCTTGATAACATTATCCACAGCTACATGTGTCGCAAAACGTATCACAAGACGTGAGCAACTCCACATACAAGAAACTCAAGTATTCGAACATACCACACGAAGCGAGAAGGGTCCCGTCAGGACTAAACTTGATTGCAGATACAGACGGGTATGTCCCCTGAGTGAGCAGTCTGTAGTTCGGTCTTGCGCGAGGAGCAGCCTGGATCTGTGCACCGTGAGGTGGCGGCGGCACTGCTGGGTGTGATTCAACGGGTGCAGGTGCGGGTCATCTTCAGTCGTCTGAGACGCATTTACCGAGGAACGACTATCTTCATCTACGAAGAGAGTCTGGCTTAGGGAGACTAGCATTTACCATGCTGTCAATCCTGTTGAGTCTAGAGGAGGTTGATTACATAAGCTTAATAGGTGGACTATCATGTGATGGGCCCGCGCGTTTTGTTCGAACTTGCTGGTGTGCACTCAGTCACTGGCACTGTCCGGGACGACATCAAGTACTTAGATACGGAATCGCTCGGAGGTGGACGTCGAGATCGGAGACTCTGCCTGATGTCCAAGCAAGTAACTTGTACAAGACAGAACAGCACCACAACTCCCAACGAGCTACCGTCAGGTCTTCCCGGCGGGCAGACAGTAACGTAGGCCATGTTCTGGATTGCATGCAACGTTTGTAGCCTGATCGGTCTTAATGCAGCCAACAGATGTTGGACACTCCTCGCAAGTCGGGCACTCCGAGGTCAACGAGAGATCTGACTCAACATCGCTCAGAGCTTCTCGTTCAGATGAGGAATGAAATGGTCCGTTGTCTGGGATGGGGCGAAACATGATTTGATCACTACCTCCCATTCGAAGTGTCCGTGGCGGACGTCGAAGCTGCAGTCACCGCTCTCAAGGCCGCCAAGCTTGTCAAGTCAGATGGGTCTCAGCTCCGGTTCACAAGTTATCCTGTCAGCCCGTCCAAGATCGGGACTGTGAACGAGAAGAAGCGTTACGAGCCCCTTGTCGCTATCTCCGATGTGCTGCAAAAACTCACGCTCACCAACGGACGCGAGGCATCATGCCAATTCCTACAGCAGCCTGACAGTTTCAACGAAGCCGAGACCTACGATGCAAATTTCAAGATAGACGCACTGCTGAAGCTCAAGCGGTCAACAATGCCACCATCCTCAGTGCAGTCATCGACCATACCTGTGGCAGATCTCGCCGTTCCTTCGGAATATAAGACGGCTCGAAAGGACGTTCGAGAGGTGCGCACAGTATCCGCTCTCTTGGTAGGTTCACTCCACTTACGCGCATCAGAACCGTAAACAATTGTTGGGCACAACTACCTTCTGTATGAATGGCGATCCCCGTCGCAAGCACATATACGGCGTATGTTTCTCCAACGGCCACCTTGCTGCCCATCTCACGACTTCCCAGATCACCATCAAGGATGATACGATGGCCGTCTGGTACTTCTCGCGGTCGCACTCGGCCAAGTCCCCGGAATTTAAATTTACGGAGGTGAGGAAAATCACCTATTCGGTCCGTCTGAAATAGATGCTGATCGACTGTCTAGGACTGCTGGACGTACACTCGGGTCATGCTCTCATTGATGTTCGCCACCGAAGAGGAACTCGGCTACGATCCGACCATCCAACGTCGCCTGGACCCCGAGACGGACAGGGTTTGTTTTGTCTACCAGGTTGATGGTCATTACTACAAGACGCAGAAAGCAATCCTCGACCGTCGGAGTCTAGACGTGCGACTCGAGTATGGGAGGTTATCGAAGTTGCATCATTCGACAAGCTCCAGCCACTTGAGGGTTCGCATCCGGTGGTCTTGAAGGACGTCTTGACGCCGGGTCGATGACCGAGGGCGACATTCAGCGAGAGATATTTGCCGATCTCGAGAAGGTTTCCAATGCTCTGCAAGCAGGCGTGGAACTGAAGGGCTTCATGGGCATGGATGATGAGTCGAAGCAGAAGCTACGGAAGTGCTTGCTGGCGCAGGATTGGCATCGGTACTTCCTCACGCTAGTCCGCGAATGGCAAGGGACGGTGTCGAAGGAGGTCGCCGAGGCAGCTGAGCCCGATTCCACACTTTTTGGGGCACCACCTGCTACCGTCAGACTCTCATCTTTTCCGCACGCTGACCTCTCTCGGACGTCCCTGTCTCAACCGAGCGATCTGCTTGCGCACGAGGAAAAACCATTCAACCGTCGCCATTGTTCAAAGCGGCAGTCTCGTGTCGTTTTCAAGCAGGTGTGTGTGGCTTTGCATGATGTGTTGAAATTGGGCGATGTAATGACAGCATTGTTATCTTGCGTGTTTTGTGAGATACTCCGTTCTCATTGCGCTATCCCCCAAGTGTTGATTGGCAGCATAGCTCTGCAATTGATGTTCTTGGCTGGGTGGGTCCATCGTGATATCAGCTCGGGCAACCTTTACTGGTTTGAGGGCAACAATGACCCTGAGGTGCGAGGCATACTACATCAAACAACTTGGGGTCTCGTACTACGTATTCTCAGGCGCATCTCACAATCACGTCAAACATTGTCTTGGTACGGTTTACTTCATCCCTCTCGTAACACGTGTTGACAATTGAAGAGCCCTATATCCCCACAGGTGTTGGCCACCTGGCAAAACTCATGGCGACGCATCTCCGAGATAGTCAGCCGCAGTTAGGTATCTCGGAACAAGAGCGTTGAACTAGCTGGACTTTGTCGCGATCTTGGCCACAGCCCCTGGTCGCACCTCTGGGACGGCATTTTCATACCAAAAGCATTGTAAGCAGCATATACCGTCCGATGTGACTCATCCGCATGACGAAGCAGAACAGGAAGACCCCGATTTAATGATCAAGATATGGACTCCAGGGACTGGAACGGAGTCGCCAGGTACACCCCGCTCGTCCTCACGTAATGCAAGCCTCGGCTCGCTGGCTGAGCTTCGTGCAGCTGCTGGCCAGTCGGCAAGATCATCCACTCCCGGGACAGCCCATGGCCGCACAGCTTTTTTAGATCTGGCCACACCTTGCGCTTGTGCGTCTCACCCGGTCGTGGACGCTCCTCTACTCTCTTGACCATCATGGCATCTCACTGAATACGTTGTACACGTGTGCGTGTTGTGCATACCGAGTGCATCGGAGCCAAGCCCGCCTAAAGGTGCATTGACATAGTCAGCCTGGCGACACGAATGACCAAAGGCCACCACCATCTAGCCAGCAAAGATGACGATCACTGCCACCACTCCTCATCTGTGCAGCCAGCACGACGATAGCGACAGTGGCCACTACCATCAGCACTGTGCAGCTAGCACTTTCTAGCACTACGATGACGACTGCACCATTCCGCTAACTCATTGACGTTGACAATTGTCAACATCACCACTGCAACCAGTGGCACAACGACTATGATGCCGATTACCACGATCCCCCAACTTGGCTCCCTAAGTGCAGCCAAAACGTTCATGACGGCTGCCACCATACTCCTTCGTCTGCCTCCACTACCGCCGCCTTCAATTCCTCGGTGCGGCCTCCGTCCCCTCGCTTTCGTCGCATGGCTCCAGGCAGGCCGGGGAGGGGTGCTAGGGTGCATGCTCGACGCGTGCACGTGGGTTCCACTGCCATCAACATCGCTTGCACCCACGATGACGACAGCGATCCATGAGATGCCTTGCCAACACTAAGATAACATACGGCCCATACTTGCTGTGAGTCGACCGTGTCATTGACTTATTCTTCACCACTCAACTGTGTTTCACGTTCGCTCTCGTGGATATAAACTTCAAATCGACAAATAGGACTCTGTAGAAACGCATTCCAGTACAGTGACTCTGGTCAGTCAACTACAACATGTCCACTATATCGGCTCAGGTCCCCAACTTCCAAGATCCCACCAAAGACCAACTTTTCCATGCATTTTTCTCGATACATGAATCAATGTCGATACGATGCTCAAAGGATGAGGAGAAATCCGCTTCTTCAGGGGACCTTGACAATCTGGAGATTAACGCTGTACTCACACTGGGGGAACCAGGAGTCGAAGACGCATATGTGAGCTTCCAAGCTTCCGTGCTCCGATGTCCTATCACCAAATATGACATCTTAGAGATCACCTTTCTTTATGCTGGCAAACTCCGCCTAATTCCTCCATATCCCGCATTCAGCTCACTAGACCGTAAATTGGTTAGATTTACCATACCTCTGTCGACTGTCCGACGCGTCGAACAGCTTAATGCCCATGCTGGTGTATATGCGCTGAGTCTTGTCACATGGCATGCGATGAAGATCGTGAGTCTCTGCGCACCTCTATGAATTTGCAAATGCTAAACGATGCGCAACATTCAATATGTGTGCTTTGTTGAAACTAGATCGTAAAGCTAACGTCCCTGCGACCAACAGCAGACACATTCTGTAGTCTTCTAAGGGAAATGCTCAAGGCCGAATTACGATGTGGACAGATGAAAGTCATAAAGGGCTTCGTAAAGACATGCTGAGGCGTCAAAGATGAAACTTTGTGCAACATATCTAAGGAGTGGGTGCATCTACCCCTTCTTACTCAATCATTGCATCCTGACAAGTCTGTGGCAATCAGCCCACGGTTGAAACCTTACACTACTGAGATACCCACATTGCATCCGCCTAGTTCAGGTTGGACTACCAAATTGACTTTGTGGCGAGATGTGGGAGATACTTCCTGGTTCCATGTATCTTTGCTACGCGAATCCCGGGCCGTGCGTTGACGTCGCCGAGAAAATCAAGAGAAAGAACAGCACGAGCTTTGAAGACACTGAGAAAGACCTTCATCGAAGCCTGTCAGAGTACGCCGGCTACCAGTCTGAGGAAGGGATCGACGTGCTTTGACGCGTTCTCCAGGCCTATTCTCATAAGAATCCAGAAGTTGGGTACTGCCAGGTTAGGATATCCCTATGGTTTGATGCCTTCTTGATTATTCCAACCCATCACAGGCGATGAACATTCTTTCAGCTGCCATTCTGATGTATGTCTCGTGCACTGTGTTTTACTTCAGGTTTCTGAGTGATCATGCAGCTACATGCCAGAGGAGCAGACTTTCTGGCTCCTCGAAGTCCTCTGCGATCGCCTGCTTCCAGGCTATTACAGGTACGAAATGGTGAGGACCCTACTTTGGAAACGCCGAATGCCACCCGCAGTCCCACGATGCATGGAACGCTCCTAGACCAGAGTGTTCAAGTCTTTGGTTTCTCGCTGTTTGCCAATCCCGCACGAACACTTTCAAGGGGTTGATGTCCAGCTGTCAGTCGCATCTTTACCATGGTTCCCGGGTCTGTAGGTCACTCTGCAGTCCCAATTGAAGCCTGTCTACTGATGTTGTTTGGGTCTTCAAGCTTTATAAATAACATTCCCATGGTGTTTGCCTTTCGCATAGTGGATTGCTTCTTTTGTATGGGACCCAGGGTTCTCTTCCAGGTTGGGTACGTTTCATGCCTCGTCGAACTTGCTGACTGCGATACTGTATGTTGAAATATCCGCCAGGCTTGGTCAGCGCCCATATCAAATGTGATGACGTCGGAATAACAATACATGTTTAGCTATCCTTAAAATCAACGGAGATAAATTGCTCCAGATTCAGGATGATGGAGGGTTTTTGAAGTGAGCATGAATGTCTCTTTTACGGCTGTCTCCTAAGTGTGCCAACCACTAGCTTGATGCGCGAATATTTCACGTCCCTCGGCGACTCTGCTCACCCTGACTCCTCGGACCCTCGAGCGCGTGCAATCAACCGGTTCCAGGAGCTCCTTCTCGTGTCCTTCCGTGAATTTTTGGTTATCTCAGAGGACACGACCCTGTCCGAACAACGTAGATTCCGGGACTTACCATCGAATATAGGATACAGGGGGAGCCTTGGCACGACGACAGAGAGTACTATGGGCACGATGGTCAGGCTATCTGATCAATAGTGGTCAATGGGTGTCGTTTCGGAGGCTGTGGGGGCCCTATGTTGTATGCACCGTCGTTGGTTGCATTTTCTTCCACTACATACATCGTATCGTGGGAAAACTGACTAGGTTGTGGTTCAAGGGACCTCTCAGCAAGCAAGTTTAAACTTCTATATAACCGTTACACTCAGCCCTCTGGTAGTAGACGACATTGCTTATGTCGCACCAGAAGTCGTCTCTGGTGAATCTGGAAAAGAATTTCAGAGTGAGGATTTCAAGACGAAGATGCAGGAGGTTAAAGCAAGTGTGTCAAAAGGTTTGGACACATTCGCGCTCACTGCCAGGTATGTATCCCAAGATCTCATGCTTACATATATCGGTGCATTGTTGCGCCTGCTCTGATCTGTTATGGAGGGGACTACTGCAGCAAAACCGATGCAGCAGGTGGTCGGGGTTCTCTGCTGCATTGCTGGCGGTTTGAACTCCAATGTTTGTTTAGATCCCCCGGAACTTTTGATATTGTGCCATATGCTGATCAGCCAAAATGGCAAATTCTTGCAAGACTCGGCACCTCTGAAACCAAAGTCGAGAGCCAAGACCAAGAAAGACAGAGCTATGAAATGCAAAAATGTCACTCAGGAAGACCATTAAAATTGCCCAGTAGCTGCTTCCAAATGTAACCATATTTACTCAGGATGGGTAGCATACAAATGCCAATATAGTCTAGTGGTAATGTGTGTGCCTCCTGCTGCACTACAGGACCTGCTATCATATAATCATGAAGTCTGTAGTTTGAATCCCCGCTGCTGCATTAATGCTTCCAAATGCCATAGCTCTTACAACTACATAGTTTTGCTCTCTACTATTTCACTACTTCCTCATATGCTCTTTTATTCCCTTCTATGACCTTGGTTAACAAATCATTTTTTGGACATCTGGTGCTTGTTTACTGTTGTCCGAGCTCTACCAAATTGGCCACTCAGATTTGTCGCGCGTACTTCGTGGAACACCAAAGTTTCTCTTGCAATGAGTCCAGCCACCACAGTACATAATACACCATTACCATTCCGACCCCAGAATGTCCAACCAAGCGTTCTCAATTACATCATGCCATCAGGAGTCGGTCGCTGGTATGCGTCCCTTTGTCGATTTACCATGCTTCTCTCTATTTCCTTTGCTTTAGAGGTGCACACTCCGCTGCCTAAAGTCTCAATTGCGTCGTGTCATCGTGATCAGTTGGCCTCTGGTAGGAGTCCCCCGACACTTGGAAACTATCACTCATGTGTTCTATTGCAGGACACAGTAGTGCGAGACATGAATCGTCTGTCCCAGCCCACGTTGCACAGACGGAGGACGAGAGAGATGACGCGATTATTAGATGGGTCAAGCTGCAAGTCGAATGTCACCCAGAGTTCCTACAGTATATGCGGTCGAAAGCTGAGCCGCAGTGCGTGTCTGAGGTCCTTAAACAATACACTATCGTTTCCGGGATGTTACAACAGCTGTTGGGACTGACAACACCGGTAAATTGTGAAGGGGCACCCAGCTGTGTGATTAAAATGGTGCGATTCGATTTTAGATCTACACAATATGGCTCAACTAGTGATGTATTCTAGGACCACGTCTTGAGGGCTCTAGACTTGGATTCAGATTGGGACCAGAAGTGTCAGGAGACATTGTCTCTGCTCTCGTTCTATGGTAGTAACGGAACACGATACGAAGACTCCCGTGTCACGGACATGATACGTGACACCTCTACTAGGCAGGACATAATGGACGACTTCCTACGATTGTTGAAGTTCGCGAATCGTACTTACACAGAAGATATGTTATCCCCGTCCCTACCGGCTGAGGGCGCCGGTTCAAATTCTCCAACACCGACCCGAGGCTCTGTTCGCCATCGATTGTCTCGTCACACTCCTACCCATAAAGCCAAACGCCGCAAGATGTGTGCAAACATGTACCTCGATATAACTGCTGCCAGTGATGAAGAGGAGGAAGGGGGAGAAGATATTTCTGGCGGACTTGTTCATCGTCCTCAAGCGGTAGGGCCCTCAGGGAAAAAGTCTTTTCAACAGGCAATCGATACTCTTGTCGATCGGTTCGACCGTGTGACAAAGGGGGTGACCTTGAGCAGTCAGCGGGAAATGTCACAACTCCCAGAAGGTGTTCCTATACCTCCTCGGAAATCCATATACATGATAGAGTTTTACTCAGGTATGTCAATTCTCGCCAGTGTATTTATTTCTTACATTATCATGCAGCCAGTGTGAGAACATTTGTTTTTGAACACCTCATGTTGGGAGGGCTTGAGGTTACAACATTGCCATGGCTTCCTCGTCGACTGTATGTCGAGGCTTCCAGCCCCCTTGAAGTGAGGCAAAACCTTCCCCTTTCTCACCTTCGAGCCTACAAAGAGATTGTCCTTCTGCTACTGCAAGAAGGCACTTCGCTCAAGGTATACAAATCTCGCAAGACACTTCCAGGGCGAAGTTGGGTTCGAATCAAGCAATCCGCACTATACAAAGGCGATGTTGGCTATGTGGAGACGAGCGACGAGAATAACGCCGTCGTGATTGTCGTGCCTCGTCAACGACCTTACGATATTCCTGAACAATCAGGCGAAAGAATGGAATTCAGCATCGAACTGGCGCGACTGGCGGATCTCGAACTAGAGGCAATTGTATCCCCCTCTGGCGCTGAAATTGGCTTTAGTTGTGGTGAACAGCAATTTGTCTATGGACTCCTCAGGTTGCCTTTGCCGCTCCACTCTCTGGAGCTAGTCGAACTTCCACATCCTGACGACATCAGATACCATGTGATGGCCGACTTTGACCGCCAGTTTGTTGAACAAACATTACTTCTCTTTTTGGCACAATTTTGGCGAGAGAAGGACAAGGTTGAGATAAAGGAGGGGGATTTGAAGGGGAAGACAGGGACACTGGGCGACATCGATTGGAACAAACAAACTGCCATTGTTTTATGTGATGACGATGTTTTTGATTGCAGCTTGCGAGAGCTACGCAGGAAGTTCAACGTAGGAGATGCAGTCAAGGTCATAGCGGGCCCATTTAGTGGGGAAACTGGTCATGTCGTCATTGTGCATGGAGGAACAGTTGTTCTGGTGGTCTTGCAGCAGGATGGAACCTCAGACAATGTAAGTCGTTATCACTGTTCCACTCTTGACTCACATCCTGACAAATAGCATAGATCGAGGTGTCAAAATTCCTCATACAGAGCCACTCACCAGACCATGTCTTATCTTGCAGTGCTGAGCATCAAGGAGTGGAGCTGGCTTACAATGACGAGAAGCCCCTTCCGGGTGACATCATTGGAGTGCTCCATGACATTAGTAAGTTTGGGACAATCGAGTGGATAAGCCCCGATGGTAAATTTTGGGTGCATCTCAAGGGTACTGTTGATGGGGAGATGGTCTCAATGAATGCACACGACCTCCGCATTGAGCCAGCCCCACATACCCTATCCTTTTCAAAGGATAAGGGTTATAATGTTGCAGTGGGTGATGTTGTGGAGGTGGCCCGGGGGAAGTGGTACCGTAGCCAGGGGGTAGTGAAGACAGTAGATCTCACTAAAGCCTGTCTTGAAATAGTGTGTTCTGCAGATGGAAATCAGGTGAGTTGCCCCTTCATCCTTATCATTCTTGCTCACCATACCACCTAGATTGTTATTCCTATCACACTTTGTTGCAAGATCAAAGAACGTTCTGATCACGGATTGTCAAAGTTCATTGGTCATGATGTATGGGTGATAGGCGGCGAGAAGAAAGGCTGTCGGGCCACACTGCGGTCTCTTGGCAGGACGTTCAGCTCGGTTGCATTATTCGGGCATCAACTAATACAGCTGAGGAATGATCTGATCACAACGCCGTGAGTTCTACGGTTCATCGAATCCTAGCACCTCCAATACCCATCTAGAACTGGTTTGCTACTGAATGGCACAATGCTTCACCCTCATCGATTGCAGTCCTTGGTGTCCCTTCATCGCCGATCATTCACAAAGGAGCCTGTTCCCCCTCGTACTGTTACCCCTCCACCATCTCCTGGTCCTTCAGATGCCCCACCAGAGGGATGGTCCGAGGCCCCAGATTATGGTACGTGCCAATTTTTATTATGCTATACGTTCCTGAAGTTGACACAGGGAATGTTCAGTGGCTTTTCGCATCTAATTTTTGTGATTTTTCGTCTTACCACTTGGGGTTCAACGTTAGTGTCGAATTCACGCAGGTGTCGCTTGGTAAACGAGTCGTACGCACTGTATGCCCCGATCGCTTTTGCGGTAAAGATGGCATTGCACCGCCTGGTTCTGTCTGCGTTACGGTGATGGGCCACAATGCAGGCTCCGGCATTCAACACCTCATGATTCCTGCTCGTTGCCTTACACCAGCAAATCCCACAGGGAAAAATCAGCTGTGTTTGGTGTTAAAAGGAGCACAAGCAGGGAGAATCGTGCGCATCGCGAAATGTCAGAGGAAAATTGATCAGGTTGTCACAGAGGATGGTGATAAATTCCCCTTTTCTGATATTTGTGTCGCATTCGAGTACAATCCAGCCTTGTAAGTATATTAGATACTGTAAATCACATACCCATGGTTTAGGATGAACCCTACAGGATGGCCCAGTGATCATCCTCTCAGGGGAACCTGTCACACATAAAGTCTAATGCACTGATAGGGAGCGGCTTCTTCAACCACAGGATCTGCCGCATGACAGAACGAAAGTCCCGGCGGTCATCAGACCCTCAGAAAAGATCTTTCAAAAATGTGGTATACATTTCGTCGAGGAGAGTCCTTCCATCGCCAGGAGCATGTGACATGATTTGATGAAAACGGTCCTTCGGGATCACACCGATTCGGGGGGACATGAAGTCACATGCCAGACGTGCCCACTCGAACACTCCACCAGATTTCGCAGAAAGCTGTTGGAAATTTTCATTCGTGAATGTGCCACGGAGACTCTTCGGGTGGATAGAAATATAGAAGTGAATGTCGCACATGGTCAACTCTGTATCAATGGCATCGAGCGACCTGACATAGATATGCGGACCGGTGTTTAATGCATCCCCAATGTCCACGAGTGGCCAAGAAGTCAGGAGAATCCGCAAGTTGGCTGGAAGTTCCGCACCGTATGCAGCAAGGACCTCAAGAACAGACCGTCTACTATGATACACAAGTACTCCGAGAACAGGCTGGTATCTGCGTTGATCTTCTAACATATTTTAGCCTGCATTCGACCCCTGTACGAAGTGAAACGTTCGCAAGCCTATGAATCCATGCCATGAAGTAAAACTACTGTGCAAGAACAGATGGCAATGATATTTCGACGTTCCGTGCCCCACGTACATATCATGGCCTGGAACTCTCGGGGACACTTCTTCGATCCTATGGCGCGCAATTTACAGTCGCGAGTGCAGCGTGCATGGAACTCGCCTGCGACACACGGTGCCCCTAGACCACTTGCACCTGCACCAGCCCGATGAAGTTGGAGTCACGGGAAGGTTTACCCATGATGCTTCGTGATGTAACAACCCATGGCTAGACAAAGCCTATCTCTATCATGCATGCATTGACTTTAGAAATGGCTTACTGTCATATTGGCCATCAGCTCGGATGCATCGTCGGTATCGAATAAGCCCAAGTGGGCGGCCGTTGCTGCACCACTTACCCTGTGTTGTGCTCGCCAAACTTCGGAAGCCTGTTCAGTAGTTATAGTTAGCAAATGTCTGAAATGGATGATTATGTTGACATACAACAATTGTTGCTACATGCTAACGATGATGAGCACCAATGATGCAGTAAAAACCCCTTTACCCGCCAGCCCACGGGTGTGGTGGGTCCAAGGGTCTCCACCCACAGCGGGTAAAATTTGATATTTACCTGCGGGTGTTCATTTAAGATAGCACAATACGAGTGATATAAAGCATGTTTGTACAGAGATGTAACGACTCAATTAATATACATAGTACAAGCGGCCACCCGTGAGTCAATCGTCGCCATGATCGCCGTCTGTCCCTGCGTAGCTAGTTGTCCAAGTCATCGTTGTTGTCTGTCCGTGCGGTCGTTTGTCCATGCAGCGGTACTGGCTGCCCATATCGTTGTCGTCGTCTGTCTGTGCAGCAGTACTGGCTGTCATGTCGTCGTCGTCATCGTCGTCGTCATCGGCTGTCCCTGCGGCAGCACTGCCCAGGAACATTGTCGCCGTTTACATATCCCTGTGGCTCACTGTCGTCGTCTGTCCCTGTAGCTGCCCAGGTCGTTATCGTCGTCGTCAACTGCGGCAGTACTGTTTGCCAAGGAACATCGTCTTCGTCGCCGTCTGACCCTGTGGCTGCCTAGGTCATTGTCGTCGGTGGTGGGTTCACTGTTGCGTTGATAATGGCGCAGTCGTGATCGTCGTCATGTTGGTTGGCGTTGGCGTTGGCAGCATTGGAGTCGTTGTCGTTGTCGGCGCAATGATGGTCGTGGAGATAGCTGGCGTTGGCATGATCATGTTGGTGGTTGTGGTATTCATTATCGTCATGTCGTGTTAGTGGCTGTGGTGGCTGTGGTGATGGACGCCCTCGCCGTCAGGTGAGACGTTGAAAGTGACTTGACAGGAAACGTTGTGGTAGAGAAGGTGATGGTGAAGACGGTAGAGTGAGTAGCGGTACATCGACTCAATGTGAATCAAAGGGATGTTGCTGCTCACTGGAGAGTCAACACATGCGTCAATGTTGGAGATCGAGATTGGCAAGGACTCGCCTGCATTGTTTGGGCCATCCACACGTCCCACAAAGCGTCCCTACAGAAAATTGATCAAACCTACGTATGTACCCTAACTGGACACTTGCTGAAGGAACTGCGGCGAGTTCATCATGGTTTGCATCTACGTCACGAATGTATGCGCGATAAGGGACACGTATGAGTCCATTGTCACAGTGCTCGGTGACCCGAGCAGGGAATATAGAAAAGCACGCACCATGTTAGGATCGTTTGGGTGACACCCATGTCCGTAATCGGGTTGAATCCCGCAAGCGCACCGAATCTGAGATGGCTGTTGAGCTGCGTAAGCGGATTGTGTGGGTTCTGGCCTGCTTGCATCGATGAAAGAGATTGTTGTTGGTTTTGCGGCTTGGCTGTGGTTGATGGGGTGGATGACCCTGCAGACCCTGCAGACCGCGCAACACCCTTGACCATGCGGATGGTGTGCGATGATTGGATCTTGTATACTGATATCAGGTCTTCGTCCTATACAAATAGTAAAAAAAGAGTGTGATTATGTATGCACAATAGAAGAGAGTGGGTGAGGACCTTCAGGACTCGCCCCATAGGACAGATCAGCAGGCCATGAAATACAGGGAGGGGTCATGAGGCGAGGAGAAGTAACACACCTGAGTAGATCAGCCTCTTTTTGTCAACCTCGACATCTGACTTGGCGGCGATGGCCTGCTTATGTAAGACCGTGAACGGTCTTTTCTTGATGCATTTAACAACGCCGGCAACATATCGTGTTGAAGAGACGGCTTCTGGGATATATGGGGCCGCTACTCTGCCATGGAGCAGATCTCCTGTATGATAAGAGGGCGCGCCTGTGTGGCGCAAAAGGGACAGTGTCTGGTGCGATGTCGGAACCAGGAAGAAGGACTCACCAGAGCAACACCGGAGTAGCTGGATAGTGCACTCATCCGATAAAATTTCCTTTCTAGGTGTCCGATGCAGTCAAGTGCAATGAATGCCTAGAAAGGAAACAGGTGCATGTGGGGCGAGACCAGCAATGAAATCATTGATCAATGCGCATGTAGAGGCGGCATGGCCAAGACCCTGTTGAGTCGCGTATAAGGACCTTTCCATGACCTAATCGCCGTCTGTGGACCTTAGGCACTATTACATAGAAAATGGATCGGACTTCGTGTGATCAAACCATTTAAAAAGAGTTAGCTCACCAGTGAAACATCCCAGTAATAACACCTTACCACTATTTTAGCTATGAACCCTAACATTGAGTTCTATCCAGTAAGTCACTCCCACTGTCTGCTTCTCTGCCTCTTGCAGACCTGTTCACTCCAAACTCAGTGTGGCACCAGAGTCTTCTTCTGGGATGCCTATGGCCACTTCAAGTATGGTACTGTGGAGAGGACAAGGCGTCTCGCTGATGTATGTTCTCATCTCTGCTTCCATGTCATTTTTCGAAAGACAGCACTGAGGGACAATGTGCAGGGCACACAGGTTGTCGACATAAAGCTTGATGATAATAAAGCCAGTATCAGCTTACTGTGAGTGTTTGTCATCCACATCTTTATTTCCAGACACTCAATGTCCTCCCAGAGTGTCCAGTGTTTCAAAGGCCAATTAGGTTGTTGCTCAGATATAGATATACTTCACATTGTAGACATCAGTAATCAACTCACTCTATCTCATCCTAGGCACATCCTCCACTGTATCTGCCTCAATTACATTGTATCTAGTATTTGCTACTTTGAACACAATTATTTCTACTTCTGCAATGGGGATGTCATCGTGGAGCTGTTGTCCTACATCGGACTTCTTCAAAGGGGTGGATTGGTGTTCACCATCATCAATATTGCTCTCTTCCTCTTCACTGCCTTCCTCTGGCTCCTCTTGTCCCTCCTTTGCATGGTCTTGGTTTAGTCATCATTATCTGCATCATCGGAGGGAGGATGGGAGCGAGCGACGAAGTCATCCGGTATCACTAACTTTGTCCAATGCCTGTACAGTCTCGTCATGGTAGGCTGTTGCATGGGTCAACCCACGGGTGTCACAGGCCAGACCCGCACCCGACCCGTGAAAAACCCGTACCCGCACGACGGGTACGGGTCAACACACAGGTTGGAGACAAAGCACCCATGGGTATACCCTTCGCAGGTATACCCGACGGGTACTCGTCTTTGTCGTCGCCTTAGTCGCGCTGGCGTGGACGCCCTGCCGTCGTCGTCTCGCCATGGCATTTGCCATAGCGTCTCGTCGTCTTCGTCTTCGTCGTGGCGCTGGTGCTGGTCGTGGGTCGTGCGCGCGTGCTGCGCTGGGAGGTGGTGGAGGTGATGGTGGCCGTCGTCGTCATCATCTCTGTGTGATGCGCTGCCGCCGTTGTCGTTGTCGTCTCGCGTTTTGCCAGGCGCATCTTGTCAGGTGGAGGTGGTGGCCGTTACCGTCGTCGCCGTGACCGTCCCCCTCCTCGTCCTCGTCATTGCTGTGGCCATGGCACTGGCCATGTGCTCCACCTCGTCGCTGTCGTCGTCGCAGGTGGGTGGTGGTGGTGGGCGCCTCATTGTGCTGCAGGCGTACGTGCTGCGGTGGGTGGTAGGTGGAGGTGGTAGGTGGAGGTG
>Ga0307518_10001401_pt1 | contig 17937 bp, 13 predicted proteins | sample 25_EM_MG_FD_203889 | JGI IMG/M metagenome (GOLD analysis project Ga0307518, IMG submission 203889) | Populus trichocarpa ectomycorrhiza microbial communities from riparian zone in the Pacific Northwest, United States - 25_EM | ecosystem: Host-associated > Plants > Roots > Unclassified | place...
CTCTCTTTTCTCTACCTACAATCGAGTATTTAAAAAGGAAGAGGAAAATTCCTGTGAAATTCCTATTTTGCCCAAAACTATATCCCTCTACTAGCTGAATCGGTCAATCGATTTAGATAGTCAAGCCGTCTGGTTGACTAGTTTAGGCAGAATATTATATATCAATTTCATTCTTCCTTCTCTTATCCATTTTTTTTTATCAACCCTATAGTAATTTTATTCATTATTCTAGTTCAAATTAGTTTTCAAAGTTTTTGAGGATTTACATTCTCCTCTCTTAAAAATGAAATTTCATCATTGAAATTAAATCATGTACCTGAGTCTGAAAACAAATCAGGATATTTTCTTTTCATTTTTATTAGCTTTCCAATGTTTCTTTTTCTACTTGAGAACTCCTTCATAATACCTTTATAATGGGTACTTTCTTATTTCTCAATTCCTTCTCATTACGATCTAAAATTTGTACTGGTTTGACTTCCAATGTTAAATCATCCCTAACTTTAACAGGAACTTGGGGTAACACTTAGGAGGGGTCAACTTCAGCTTTACGTGGTAGAGATACATGGAAAACATCATGTATCCTGGATAAGTGTGGTGGCTAGGCTAATATGTAGGCAACAAGTTCTATGCCATCAGTAACTTTAAAAGGTCCAATATATCTTAGTGTCAGCTTTCCTTTCGTCCCAAACCGAATAATATTCTTCCAAGGCGCTACCTATAAGTACACTTTATCTTCCACTCAGAACTCCAAAGGTCATTTTCGATTATCTACATAACGTTTTTGCCTATCTTGAGCTGTCTGCATCCTATCCTTGATGATTTTTGCTTCATCTGTGGTAATTTGAACCAACTCAAGCCCAATAAACTTTTGGTCTCCATCTTTTTCCCAACAAACTAGATTTCAATATTTCCTCCCATATAAAGATTCAAAATGAGTCATGCCTATAGTAGCATAATGGCTATTATTATATGTAAATTCCTAAAGGCAATTAAACCTCTCAATTTCCTCTGAATTCTAGTACACTTGCTCTCAAGAGATCTTCAAGAGTCTGAATGGTTCTTTCAGACTGACCATCCATTTAGGGGGTGAGAAGCAATATTTAAGTTCAATTTGGTCCCCAAAACACGTTGTATACTCGGTCATAGCCTTGAAGTAAACCTTGGATCTTGATCCGACACAATTGATATTGGCACCCCATGTAACGTTATTACCTCATTAACATTTAACTTTACTAATTTATTTACTAGATTTGTCATCTTTATTGGTAAAAACAAAGTCACTTTTGTTAAATGATATATAATTACCCATATAACATAACTCCTTTTCTTTCCCCTAGGTAACTTAGACAGTAATATCCTCTCATTTATATTCTGGAATCAGGAACGACTGCAGCTTTCCAACAGGTTTCGGATGCTCCACCTTCACTTGTTGACAAATCCCACACTTTGCCATAAATTCTGCTATTTCCTTCTTCATACTAGGCCACTAGTAAAACTCTTTCAAATATTTATACATCTTTGTACTTCCTAGATGGACAATAAACCTAGTTTCATGAACTTCCCTTAATACTTTTTCCTTAAAGGTCTTATCTTCTGGTAGATAGATTTTTCTACCCATTGTCACTTATATATTATTTAGAACTTGAAAAAGGCATTTTAACCCCTTAGTTCGCCTTCTCCCTTATCTTCTTCACTTCCAAATCTATTTGTTAAGCCTTCCTTACTTTATCCCAGAGTGTAGATTGAACTTTAAGCTGAGCTATCAAGGTTCCTTTCGGTCCTATATTTAATTGGAAATCCAGCTTCTGCAGTTCTACCAATTCCTTTCACTATCATATCTCCATATGACTTACCACCACTTTACCTTTTCTACTTAAGGCATCGACCACCACATTAGCTTTTTTTTTTTATGATAATGAATTACACAATCATAATCATTTATCAGCTCCACCCAATGTCTTTATTGCATGTTCAATTCTTTTTGCAACATTAAATACTTTAAACTCTAATGATCTGTGAATATTTGAACTTGAGATCCATATAAGTAGTGTGTCCACACCGGAAGAGCAAACACTACAGTTGTTAATTTTATATCATGTACAAGATAATTTACTTCATGCGGCTTTAACTTTCTTAATGCATATACAAACCTTTCTTAGAGGCATCATTATAAACTATAAACTCTTCAGTTCCCGAAGGAAGAGTTAACACTAGGAAACTTGTTTCACATTCATTTGAACACTTAAACTTAAACTTCTTTACGAGTTAATCGGGTCAAAAGGGATGTTATCATAGAGAACTCCTTTATAAATCTTTTATAATACCTTGTTAGATCCAAGAAACTACGAAGCTCTGTTACACTAGCAGGTTTTTCCCATTTAAAATTGTCTTTACTTTCATTGGATCCATAAATATGCTCACAGTTGAGATCACATACCCCAAAAATACAAATTGTTTTTAACCAAAACTCACACTTATCAAACCTAACATATAACTGGTTCTCCCTCAAGGTTTGCAACATTTTCCTTAAATGTTGTTTATGCTCCATATAGAAACTTGAATATACTAATATATCATCAATAAACACCACTACATATTGATTCAAGTACGGTAAACAACCTGATTCATTAAATCCATGAACATTACTGAGGTGTTTTTCAACCCAAAAGATATCTTTATGAACTCATAATGCCCATATCGTGTTTCAAAAGTCATCTTCAGAATGTTTTGTTCTTTAATTCTCAACTGATGGTATTCAGACCTCAAGTCTTTCTTAGAAAATACCCTTGCCCCTTTTAACTGGTCAAATAGACCATCTATCCGTAGAAGTAAATATTTGTTCTTCACTGCGACCCTATTCAATTTCCTATAGTCAATACAGAGTCTGAAAGTCTCATTTTTCTTTTTCAAAAATAATATGGGGGCTCCATAGGGAGAGTTGTTAAGGCATATAAACCTTTTGTCCAGCAATTCTTGCAACTAGATCTTTAGTTTTGCCATTTATATTGGTGTCATCTTGTAGGGTGACTAAGTTATAAGGGTTGTACTCGCATACATCAATAACAACTTTAACTTTTCTTTCAAGAGGTAATCCTGGCAGTTCTTTTAGAAACACATTTGAAAACTCTCTTACAATATAAAGGTTGTTTAACTCCATTCCACCCTTCTCAAAATTTATGATATAAACTAGATAAGCCATACATCCTTTTCTTAGCAATTTCCTAGCAATCATAACCAAAATTATGCAACCCGGTATTACCTTTCTTTCCCCCTAAAGGTCATTATTAGTCCCTCTAGTCTTTGAAGGTTCACTATTTTAGCGCAACAATCCATTTGCGCCTTATTAGCACTTAGCTAGTCTATTTCTAAGATTAGGTCAAACATATAGTTATACGATCCATCCTTCTTTGGAATAAGAAAAGTAGGTACAATATATGGACTTTCACTTTCCCTTTTGCATGCTCGGTTGGACTCGTTTAATAGGCCTCCTTGTTAGGAAACATAGAACCCGAAATGAAGTAAATACAATGTTGACATTGGAGTAAGGTCATGTGGTATTTCTTTAAGAACTACATCAAAAAATTCATCAAGTAAAGGTTGCTCTTCTAGAGGCAATTTATTTATTTTAGTATTTTCCTTAAAAAACAACAAATGCATAAACCAAATTCACATCATTAACAAGCTTTTTCATTTCGGTACAAGTAATCAAAAGTGTTTCCGCCCTTTAAGAAAGTTTGAAAATAAGTCTTGGTTTGGAAGGACCTAAAATAACCTTTATACCATCTTTTACAAAGGAATAAGTATTCCTAAAACCATAATGTTGAACTTTCCTATCATATTGCCATGTGTGACCAATCAACAAATGACATGCATTCATAGGTTTTACATCATACCAAATCTGATCTTAATACCTATTTCCAACAGAAAATGAAACAAGACATCTATTTATCACTTTCCTTTCATGCTTCTTCTCCAGCCACCTCAATGTGTAAGGTTGAGGGTGATTTTTGGTCTTAAGCTGTAACTTGTGTTAGTTTAATATACCATGTAGCAAATAGGTTCGTGTGGATTACTAAAGAAAGCCAAACAATTGGATGACTTTTGGTTTACGACAAACCCAATCTTTAAAGAATTATTCAAAGTCGAAGAAAATCAGATCTTCAGGTAATAAATCCTTAAATAACTCTAGATCTGTCTAAAAAGATCTTAGGGACTCTCGAATAATTTTTTTATTGTTTTCGTTGCGCATATGATATTTGGTAACCCAACAATAGTATTAGAATCTTCGTTAGACAATTAGAGTTGTTGATTGCATGTTTTAATTATTATTAACGTTAACTGCGAATTAAATTTATACGTAAATTTATTTTTTCCAAAATAGTTTTTTTTCTCTTATTATTCTTTCTGGTTATTGTTCCAATCAGACCTGGAAGTAATGCTGCCATTTGTAGAAGGCCAAAACAGCATCAGGTGTTGTTATACACAGCGCCAGACTAGGGCAGCACGAGGGTTGTTGCCCTGCGCTGCCACTAGTACCGTTGTCGCTACTGATGGCTACCACCATCGTGCCTCTCTACTGCTACTAGTACTATTGTCGCTACTGATGGCTACCACCATCGTGGACAAACCACAACGACAACAACATAATAATGATGTTTTTATGGATCTGGTAATTATACGAATGGTTTATATATAACTGAATTTAATATGCTCAGGTTCAATATAAACTACAATAAAATTGAAATACATATTGGATTAAGTATTAAGAAACTTCGATTAGATCAAGATGATTAATATTTGACCAAATATTTTAGAGATTATTTAAAAGAGAATGAGATTCTCTACACCTCTTAGAGCATTACATCCGAATGAAATATATTCCCAAGGTTTAAACATTGGATGTTTAGCCTGAACATTAAGAAATACAAAATTTATAAATTTGGTATGACATGTCATGTATCAATGACATAAGGACCTCTTACGGAAGCTTTGAATGACATGTTGCTCATAATTGATAACCTACAAATTACTTGGAAGTAATATATGATATTTATTTTAAGAAATGACTTGAAGCTATGGACTTCATGTACTAACCAAGTTTGGAACTTGGTTGATCCACATGAAGGGATAAAATACAATTGATCTAAGTGAGTTTTAAAGAGAAAAACTAACATGAAAGACAAAATACAAATATACAATACAAGCTTTAAAAAGTAGGAATATCTGATTTTGATGATAATCAACATATTTGATTTCATAAAAAATATTGATAAATCTTGTATTTATAAAAGGTTAGTAGGAATGGTATTGTTTTTCTAATATTATATATAGATGACATATTATTGTTAAGAAACAACATATATTTACTTTAATCAATAAAGTTTTGGTTGTCCAAGAATTTTTTCATAAAAAAATTAGGAGAAAACAACCTATATATTGGATATAGAGATCTATAGATAAACAACCTATATTTAAAAGGTTACCTAGAGTGTCTTAATCTATGCATATAGACTAGATGTTAAAATAACTTAGCATGAAAGAATCTAATATTGGATTTGTATCTATTTTGCATGGAACACCTCCCTTCAAAGACATGTGATCTAACACGTAGATTGAAAGACATATGAAGGAAATGGTATCCTATACTTGGCTATAAGATCTATCAATGAAGAAGATAAATTGAAAGTTTAAAATTGTTTGAATTAAGATTTTTTTAATGAAATGTTGGAAAATAGTGAATACCGATCAATATATGTTTTATTCTAAATGGTAGTGCTCTGAGTTAGAAGAGTTCTAAACAAGAGAGCACAACTAATTCTATAACTAAATAAAAGTACACCTCAATGTTTGAGGAAATGAAAAGGTTGTTTGGATCAAGAAATTCATCAATGAACTAGGTTAGTTCCTAGCATTGTTGATCCAATTGCTCTTTATCGTGATAACAATGGAACCAATGCATAAGCAAAGGAACCAAGGTTTCATCAAAGATCCAAACAAGTACTTAAAAAATTTCATTTGATTTCATAAATAAATGAAATGAAAGATGTAAAGATAAAGTGAGTACTCATCAAAGAGAATCTAGAAGATCCACTTACTAAGTCACTATCCATATAAAAGCATTAATGCTACATGGAGTAATATGGTATTAGATGCATGAGCGATTAGCTTTAGTGTAAGTGAGAGATTGTTAGTTTAATATGCCTTGTAGCCAATCAGTTAGTTACATGTGGAATTATTATTTTCATATAAATACTTATTTATTATTAATAAAGACTTAATTTATCTTTAATATTCATATAATATTATATTAATGAATTTAATATTTGACTTATGAATCTAGAGTAAAGATAAAGTCCATTGGATAAAAATGTTTTGTAAATGAAATTATAAAGTTGGTATAATTATAGGATTTCCATTGCATCAAAACATTATTCCTAAAATGTTCTTGATTGATTCTCTCTTAAATACTGGACATTTATTAAAGTCATAAAGACTGATACATATTATGTTCTTTCTTTTATGAAAGAAAGCAATTGTTCTCATAAGTTGAGGTATAAAGAATACATAGAACTAATATGCAGGTGCATGTCATAAAACATGTACACTAAACTGACCCGCACGAGAATTCTATATGAAAAGATCACTTATATCTATAGAAAGGCTCATGTGATGGTTGCGTAAGTGATTTTCAAACTTGAGATCACTAAGTTATTTTATATAGAGAATATTATGCTTTGATTTTGTTATATGTTATCTTAATCGAGGTAACAAAGGGGTAAACATTGGGTATAACATAAACTATATAAAAGTATCTGAGTGATCAAGAGAGGATTCATCACCCTAAATGAATTAGAGAAAATATTTCAAATGTTCTCAAATGGTATTAACTGAGAAATCTTTGGCCAAGATGGAATGAGATTTGAAGAATTTCAAATCTTATTCAAACAATTAATGACTATAATGTAAAGAACAAATTTGATTTAACATGACAGATATACTTCATGTTTTATTGTTAAATCAGAACATTATTGATGAAAAGATATTAATTACATCGACAAATCGATCACTGAAAGGTTAAGTTAAACCACTAACGACTTTTCTAATATTTTGGGGATCATGACACGTTGCTAGGCGATGCACATGATCTTCAAATATAAATTAATCAATTGCTGAATTGATAATAAATTAAATTGTTTAATTTATTTAATTTATTTAATTCTATTTAATTAGAATTATAATTTATATTTAGACCAACATATTAGAAATTTAATGAGTCACACACATTATGGACCATTAGTTAGAAATTAAACTGAGATGATTTAATTAATTATAATTTGATTAAAATATATGTTATAAGGACTAAGAAATAATTAATACAAGGATTATATTTCTAGACCTAGAAAAATCAAGTAAGGACTTGATTGAGTTTATTTTTAAAATTGTCCTGAATTAATACATAGATATTATTCAAGGTGCAAATTGATATTTTGCTAATTTATAGGGATTTTTATATTTTCCTATAAATAGTAAGTTATGCCTTTTATTTTTGTGTAATTGTCTGTTAGACAGAAAAAATATGTAAGTAAGTCACAGAATAGAGAGCTAGCATTATAGACATAACAATCTCTCTCACCTAAATAGAGATTTGGTTTGTGTAGATTACCATTGGAGGCCAAACAATTGGACGACTTGTGGTTTGGGACAACCTAGCCTTTAAAGGATTATTCAAAATCGTAGAAGATTAAATCTTCAAGTAATAAATCCCTTATCAACTCTAGATCTGTCTAAAGGGATACTATAGACTCCCGAATAATTTTGTCTTATTGTTTTCATTGCGTGTCTGATATTAGGAAACCCAACAACTTGTACACCATATTCCTAGATATATAACATGGGCACAAACACCACTATCAATGATTACATCACGAACTTTCCCATTTGTACTACAACAAGTGAAAAAGATGCTGCAATGAATCGAATCTTCACTCTCATCATGAACAATGCTCAAACTTCTCTAAATGATAAGCAATTCACCTTAATCAACATAAATCACTTCACCTTATTGGTCTGACTCATTCTATAAGTCCTCTTCATTAACTATCTTTTCCTTCATAATATTAACAATTTTACGGTTTGGACAATCAGAAGCAATATGTCCATACCCTTGACACTTGAAACACTTGTTTGAATTAAAGTTTGAAGAACCTATTATTTTAGAACCAGCTCCTACACTTCCTTTCTTAGAAGCCTTAACAACATAAGGTTTTGTTGTCGAAGCTCTTTTGGAGAATGAAGTACTACCCCGGTTGGAAGAACCCTCCTTAGATGATAATTTTTATCCAGTCTTCATAACCTTATTTTACTGCTTTTCCACATTCAAAGCAAGTTTTCTCGCATCATTGAATGTCCAATAAGGCTGCAACCAAATCACAATAGAAATTTCTTCAATTAACCCTCCCAAATATTGAGTTATTGTTTGCTCTTCAAGCTCAACAACATCACATTTTAGCATGGGTAATTCAAACACCATCATACACTACTCCGCGATCAGAACTGATTGCCTTAGTTTATGAAACTTGAGAAAAGTCTCAATCTATAATGTTTCGGTAAAAATCTCATTTTAAGCTCCCCTTTCATCTTTTGCCAATACCTGATCTTGGTTTTGCCCTCACGAGCTCTTTGATTCTCCCACCATAAAGAAGCATACTTTTTGAGTTTTAGAGCCACCAACTTTACTTTTTTATATTCAAGAAACTTTTTGAAATTGAAAATCCTCTCCATGGTTTGGAGCCAATCAATGAACTCATGAGGTTTCATTTTCCTTTTAAATTCAAGAATATCAACTCTCGTATCAGATTCTTGATAAGGTCTTTTACTTCTTCTTCTTCGGTGATGAGATGAAGAACTATCGTTATCTGATTAATGGTTAGGTATGTGATGGAAAGCATTAACATCATCTTCATTGTTACTAGAAGAGCCAATTTTAATATCGTTCTCATCATCATTATCTCGATTCTCATATTGTTTAAAATGCTCTTGGAGTTGCTGGATTTGCTTTCTCATTTCATTCATTTTAAGAGCATAAATGTCCCTCTCAAATTCTTACACATGTCGTCCATGAACAACCATGGTTGTAAAATCAAAGCTTTGATACTGATTTAATACCAAGATGGTATGAAAATCCCACAACAAAGGTCACTCACACAAACAAAAATATTTTTCACTTACCACTTTAAGCTTTCAAACTAAAGAAATATAGTTGTAAATAACTCATCATTCTAAAGATATAGATCAAATCACTACTTTAAATATATAGAGTCAAGAAAATAAGTTCACCTCTCACAAATAAAATATAAAACTTGATAGATGATAGTTGACTAAGTCAAAAAACTACAATTTAAAATTTTTCAAAACATTTCAAATCAGAAACCTAACAATTGAATTTAAAGGGTGTTTGAGAGTGTAATATCGGTTGTTTTTTAAAGTATTTTTCGCTCAGAAATACATCAAAATAATATTTTTTAAAAAATTATTTTTAATATCAGCACATCTAAATGATCTAAAAATATTAAAAAAATTAATTTAAAATAAAAAACAAACTTTTTATTTTTTTAAAAAAATTCTTTTAAAATACAAATCCAAATAGAAAGTCCGAATTCTAGATAAACAACCTCAAAAACATTCTGCTTAAGAGCTCGTTTGGCTATGAGGTAGAGGTTGTGTTTCTTCAAAAACGCACTGAGCAAATGTTTTGTTAAGAAAAAAAAGTTGTTTACTGTGCATGGGTCCCCCAATTTATTGCGTGCGAGACGCAGGGAAATGGAAAGCAGCAATGTGCTGCTTTCTGCACGGCCAAACTGAGGCTACTGTTCAGTGAACAGTGGAGCATGCCTCCACTGTTCGCTGAATAGGTTTTTTTTTTTTTTTTAATCAGTGTAGTTAATTGATTTCACTCGCACTGTTCACGTGAACGTGAACAACAATTTTTTTTGTTTTTTTTAAAATTAGTTTACGGTGAATTAAATTTACTCGTATTGTAATCTTAATTTTATTCTAGATAATATTTTATCTAATTTTGTAGTTCTTGTCGGATGAATTTCGTACGTAATAGAATTGTAGATAGTTTTTTGTTAAAGTAATTTTTTTAAGTGTGATTTATTTCATGATGTAATAGCAATAGTTAAATCCATAAAATTTAAATTAAAAATCATCAATATTAATATATATTTTTTAAAATTATTTTATAACCTCAATTTCAAAAGCATTTTTAACCAAACACATTAAAACTATTTTTTCTTCAACCTCAATTTCAACCACAGTTTTAACTAAACATCTATTTTTTTAAATCAACCTCAATTAAAAATACTCAACTCACTCTTGCTAATGCTACCGCAATACCAACTCTTGCTAATGCTACCCAACTCAATTTGGATAAGTAGAGGACACTCCTGTGTCAGCCGGCAAGGTTCATGTACTTCAATCGCCTCGTATGATGTAATGCACTGATCACGTTTTGTTTGAATTTTCTCTAGTTTTTGGAGATTTGTTAGGTTTTCAGTTCCTTTTTCTTATGCGTTTTGATGATTTGGGTCTGTGTTCTCAGTGCCAAGTTCTCAGAGGCAGATGATAATGGCGAAAAACATATTATACCGTGTAACAGGGTCTCAACAGTATTATCCTTCTGGTATTGAGTTCTATACCGGTGCTGATGATCCCAAGAATCATCCCAAGTGTTATGTTGTTTGGTCGAGTGTTATGAACAGGCATATTATCCCTGAGTGTGTTGTGAGCTTCAAATCTTCTATTAACGTGCCAGGTAAATTCTGGTTCCTCGTTTTCGTAAGTATTTTTATTGATTGCTATTTTTCTTTTTAAGAAGGTCAAGTGAAAGGATCAACTTATACAAAGTATTCCCTCGAGAAGTTGTTTTCAAATTTGAGGAGTTGGCTTCCTCCTGAAAAATTTAGGGAAGTGGCCAAGCTATATGACGTGTATAGGGTAAGAAGGATAACACCTTTTATTGTATTATTTTTTAGTATTTCCTAAGTGCTGGAGGATAATTTTATACTGGTTTATTGTTTCCCAGGCTGCCTAGTTGACCAAAAATATTTTCCTGAGCGTTGCAGGGGATGTTGTTCTGCTATCTTCTAAATGGGAGATTCGTAGCTTGGAATAAGGTTTTCTGGGTTTTTTTTTTTGGATAGATAAGTGCTACTTTCAGAAAGGCGTATCAAAATGATAGAGCCACCAGCGATGTCATTTCACAGGATTACCATAGTTTTAGTGATGAAAGATTATCAAGTGAAACTTCAAGAATTACTTGATAGTTTTTTTTGTTTTGAAATATAGAGCAGCAACTTTTTTTAGATAAATGGTAAATATGCTTGCAATTTATTTTGGATTATTTCAATATATCACTGATTTTTTTGGTGGTCTCTGACAATTTCAAACCTAATGAATTGCGTAAGGCTGCTATTATGATGTTGAAAATGAGATGCTGTATTGTTAATTGCATACTTGTGTATGCGAAGTAAGATTCGAGAGGGGCAACATCCAGTTTCTGTGAACAAGAATAATGTTTGTTTCAGAATGCCTTGATGAATCTCTCTGTTCTATATTGCGTTACAATTTTACTGAGGGCTTGGCGTGAGTTTGCATCAATTGCATGCATTATCATATGCGGGTGTTGTTTTGACATGGTGTTGGGCAAAATTTGATTAATAATTTCTAGTACAATTATGATGAACATGAATTTAAACATGACCACCCTTGTTTATATTTATTTGAGATCTTTATTTTATTGAAAGAATATCTTCCACTTTGGAAATTCTATTAGTCATTATAAACTACCTTTTCCATTATCACTTGCATTTATGTGCTGGTGCTTTCAAGTTATGATATCTGGAAAGAAGTGAGATATGAATTACTGATTGTGTATTTGCCAGCGAATTACAGCTTGCTATTATTTTCTCTCATTGAATGAAGATTCAGTTGAACTGTGAATTTTATTTTGTGAGACTTTTGTTAAGAAGGATAGATGCTTTGAAGCAAAAAGCGATACTGCAAGTGAGTTGAATGTTGTGAAATTATGTGGATGAGTGGGCTCTCTCATTGTTTAAAGATAATTTATCTGCGCTAAGAAATGTTGATTTTGGTTCTGTGATAGCCAGAAACTAAATTGGGAGGTCTTCATTTTAAGAGAGCAAGATTATCCATGATGCTTCAGATATATCCAGTGCTGTATTTGCTTGGCAAGTTAGCATAGGCCTAATGAGCTTCCAGTGCCTAGAATTCTCAAACACGGTAAGGAGTTCTAGTTTTTTAATTCCTTCATGTTTGTATATTCTTGCTCCAGCTTATGAAGGAAATCTTGGATCTTGCATGGGGAGTTGAAATTTTCATAATAGTATACCTTGGAATCTAGCGATGTTTAAAGTTTCACCAGCTTGTATTTCAGGAATGGTATCAGAGGCGAATACAATGAGATGAACCGTCAATTTTCTTTTTGTTGTGTTCAGATCATGAGAAAGGCAAGGATGGATTGTTCTGTTTTGCCTGTCTTTGCTTCATCGTAGCTCTGGTAGCTAGATTTCTGTTCCTTCAGAGCTGACTGTTGATAATGACTTCAACTGTATTTGGGGAAGTCATACTTTCAAGTTCGATACATGCTTCCTTTAATATATGAGCATTACTTCAGGATGGATTGTTCTGTTTTGCCTGTCTTTGCTTCATCGTAGCTCTGGTAACTAGATTTCTGTTCCTTCAGAGCTGACTGTTGGTAATGACTTCAACTGTATTTTGGGGAAGTCATACTTTCAAGTTCGATACATGCTTCCTTTAATATACGAGCATTACTTCATTTTCTCCAAAGTTTGGCATATTGGAGAGTATGTTCAAAGTGGCACTTATCGTGGTTTATATGTTCTGGTCAGAGAGAAAAGTCACAGCAGGTTGCTGGGATGAGATGCTGCCTTCCACAATTAACTCAATTGAAGTGCTTCTTTCAGTTTTTTGTTTTATTAGGTAGCATTTAGGACTACAGGATATGATTCGCATAACCCAAATTTTGCATTTCTGAATTAACTGGAGGTAGCAAGGATTAGGTGTTGTCCCTAAGATTCAAGAGGAATTAACTGTTGTGTGTTGTGGTATCGTGTTTCCCTTCTATGAGATTTTATATCTCAGCAACAATACTTTTACAGGCTTCTTATATCCAGTTGCCTGTTACCCTTCTACTGAAACTAGGAGATTTGAAATGATTTCTGATCCATTTACCTGTGGTAGTCTTTGAGGAACTTTGGAAAACTTTGTTAGCGTGAAACAGTAGACTTCAAAGTGTTATATATGCGGTGATGTGACTGCATGATCTGTTTTTGAATAATCTATAAAATCTATTTAACTGTACATACAACTTCAACTCCATGATTTTGTTTTACAGGTTGCACTGCATTTTATATCTTTTATCCCTGTTTCTTTCTTCGTACACGCCAGTTATTCATCGTAACATTGCAGGGTCTCAGTTGTGTACTAACGGATAGATTCCATCTTCCGTTGTATCTGTATTCTGTATTACCAATTTTCAGTAGTTGCATCGACTCTGCCTTGTATGGGGCGATTGCTGGTGTAGCTAGGTGTACTGGTGATAAATTACTTGAAATGGCAAAGCTTGGTGGTGTTGTTTTACAGGTTGCACTGCATTTTATATCTACCTATACAGCATTTGCCTCTTTATGTGAGAAGAATGCTCCGGTCCTTTCTTAGAGCCCGTTTGATATTGTAATAATTGTTGTTTTTTAAAGTACTTTTCATTGGAAAATATATTAAAATAAAAAATTTCAATTTTTTTCAAAACCGGTTTTTTAATGATAAGAATACACTTAGTAGATGATGGACAAGCTTGTGCAGACGCTACACTTAGTAGATGATGGACAAGCTTGTGCAGACGCTCTCTTACAGACTAAAATAAAGGGAGCATCCCCTCTCTGGTTTCCCCCTTGATATCTTCTGCAGAAAACTGGATCTGCTCTTGCATTTGTTTATCTCATTGATTCAAAGATAGGGATAATGATGCTGGGTAGGAGGCGGCATGATAAGCATGCATCGAAATATTTTCATTTTACTCTCCCAGGACTTGATCCTCCTTCGTTATTGCCAATAAAGCTGTGCGGTGGGAATTCAAGTTTGACTCAATGCATATGCATCACAGCAATCCATTTTGGCTGATCCAAGAGCAGTTCTTGATATGCAGTGGCATGAAGAAGTTTCCAAGGCGTTGCAGGGTTACGATGATAGAGGATACTGTTGACCCCCTTCCCTTCGTCATGTCCGGTGAGACATTATTTTTGTTGCTGCCCTGTAGCTGATTGAACTAGCAGGCATGCATCATCTGGTGTTTAAGGGCTAGTGGAGTTAATTGTCGGGGGTTTCACTGGCACGAAATTGGAGCAATGGAGTCCGAAAACACTCTTCCAAAGTCCTCTTGGGAAACTACTGCTCCTTTTTATAATTTTCGTGAAGTTTTTTGTTTTTAACAACATTTTTGCAGAAAGTTGAAACATCTGGTTAGTTTACACAACATACAATAATTAAGCACGGGAACTCTGCTCGATCGTACATGGCCCCGATTCCACCTGCTCATCACCATACACGGGAAGCTTCCAGGAATGTTAGAACGATATACTGGAAAAATAAATTCAGCCGTGGTCCACTGGCAAACGACTATTTATTGACTAGCAACACAGTGAATTTCTTAATCCAATCTGAACTTGCTCAAGACGGGCATAAAATATAAACATCATGCAGACCCCTTGGAAGAGACACTCACATGTAGCTTGTTTATCTAAAGCACATGGTAGTCTTGGATTCTCAAATATGCAACGGAAAAAATAAAATAAAATTATTCAATAGTTTTTAGAATCTTGATAAATAGATCTAGAATTGTTTAGGGATTTATTATTTGATAGTTTGATTTTATTTGGTTTTGAATAATTCTTTAAGGGCTGGTAGTTGCAAATTATAAATTGTTCAATTGTCCGGCCTCCAATGGTAATCCACATGAACAACAGTGAGAAATCTTCTAAATCCCTATTTAGAAGAATGAGATTGTTATGCCTAGACATCTAGCTTTTTATTTGTGACTTACATAATTTTTTTATCGAACATATAACAATAAAAAATTAAGAGGTATAATTTACTATTTATAGAGAAATCTACGAAACCTTATAAATTGATAAAATATTAATTTGTCACTTGAATAATAATTATATATTAATTCAAGAAAATTATAAAAATTAACCCAATCAAGTAATTACTTGATTTTTCTAAGTCTATAAATATAATCCTTGTATTAATTATATTCTAATCTTTAATTTCTAAAATATATTTTAATCAAGTGATACTTAATTAAATCATCAAAGTTTAATTTATGACTAATGGTTCTTAATGTGTGTGACCTATTAGGTTCCTAATACATTGGCCCAAATATAAATTCTAATTCTAATTCAATAAATTAATTTATTAGCAATTTAGCAATTGATTAATTTATATTTGAAGATCAGGTGCATCGTCTAACAACGTGTCATAATCCCCTAAATATTAGAAAAGTTATTGGTGGTTTGACTTAACCTTTTAGTGACCGGTTTCTCAGTGTAATTAATATTTCCTTTCATCAATAATGTCCCGATTTAACATTAAATTATGGAGTATGTCTGTCATGTTAAATCATGTTTGTTTTTTATATAATAGTCATTGATCGTTTGAATAAAATTTGAAACTCTTTTGAAATCTCATTTCATTTTGGCCAATAATTTCTCAGTTAATACTATTTGAGAACAGATGGAGTATTTTTCATAATTCACCTAGGGTGATGAATCCTCTATTGATCACTCAAGTACCTTCATATAGTTCATGTTATACTCAATGTTTGCCCTTTCGTTACCTCAATTAAGATAACATGTAATATGATCAAAGCATAACATTCTTTTTATAAGATAACTTAGTGATCTTAAGTCTAAAAATTACTTACACAACTGTCACTTGAGCCTTTCCATAGACATATGTGATATCTCTATATGGAATTTTCATGCGGGTTAGTTTAGTGTAAATATTTTATGACAAGCACCTACATATTAATTTTAGGTATCTTTTATACCTCAACTTATGAGAACATCAACTTCATTTTATAAAAGAAAGAACATAATATGTATCACCAGTCTCTACTGCTCTAATAAATATTCAGAATTTAAGAGAACATCGATAAGGAACATTTGAGAAACAATTTTTTGATGCAATAGAAATTCTATAATTATAACAACTTTATAATTTTTTTTGTAAATCATTTTTGTTTTTTAAACTCTATCTATACTCTAGATTCATAAATCACATATTAAATTTATTAATATTAAAAATAAATATATAGTTGTATCAATATAATAATACTACAAGGCATGTTCAAATTTATTTTTTTTAATAACTAATCAACGAGAATACTCCATCCACTAAAAAAAAATATCTTGCATATCAAACATGAGTGACGAAACATGAGTGACGACAAAAAGGTATCAAACGTGTTGTACATGTGGAAACATTGTGCCATTTGTTTAGCATATTTGTGAGTAGTAGCTTTCTTGTGCCTCTCCCGCACATATCTTATCACTTTGAGAAAGAGGGCTAGTGGAATGCCAGCAACGCAATCCCATTATGATTACCAGAAGAACAAGAAGAAGAAGAAACAAAATGCATAGATTCAATTCCAATCATGTCTCTGATTTTGGTTTTTTATTGTTCTTGTCTCGCTGTAAAATAACAATCATGTCTCTGATTTTTTTTCCAATAATTTTTCAATTTAAAAGAGTAGATCCTTGAGACTTGGAAATCACAAATATTATTTATAATTTTTTAAATTATATTATTTCTCTGAATATTTTGTACATTGTATTATTCTTTTTAAATTTTTTTCTGTGATACAATCCTAGCTAGAAAACTCCTTTTCATTCTTTAGCTTTCGGGGATGAGGGAATATTGATGACCTGGGAGCAGTCACGAGCACTGAGATCAAATCAGAGCCCCGGCACTATCATTGCATTGCTTTCATTACCCCCACAGAAGTTGGAACATTTGTCTTTAACCCAACCTCCGCCCCTAGCGTTTGCCACTGCTAGGAGTGACGATTGACTGTAAGTAATACTCGTCATGCATAGAAAACGATCTACCTAATAGAAGAGATTTGTTTTCCTTTTAATGGTCGGGAAACATGTTTCAGGGGCACATTCATACGGCCATGGAAAAGAAAAAATATTATCTCATATTTTTTTTCATTAAGGACTATTATCTCATATAATTTTACCCTTGAAATAGACTGTAAGTGTATTTTTGACTTTTTTTCCATGTAAGTTGAAATAATTCACAGGTATATTGGCGCATATCATTTGTTAAGAATGATAACAAATTCGAGATCTAACATCACACCAATCGATGATTATTTTCCTGATGAATCTTTACTTTCTGTCTCTATAATGCCTTGGTTTGCTAATATTGTTAATTTTCTTGTTTCAGAACATTTGTCAGCTCATTGGAGTACCCAAGACAAAAGAAAGTTATTGAACGAAGTGAATAACTTTTATTGGGATGACCCTTATTTATTCAAATATTGTCCTGATCAAATATTTTGAAGATGCATTCCTGACAATGAGGTAAGTAGTGTCATTAAATTTTGTCATTCTAAGACATGTGGGGGCCTTTTCTCATCAAGAAAAACAACTGCAAAAATCTTACAAAGTGAATTTTACTGGCCCACCATGTTCAAGGACTTACATGCATTCTACAAGACTTGTGAAAATTGTCAAAAATTGAGATCTATTTCAAAACGTCACATGATGCCTTTAAATTCTATTCTTGTCATTGAGATCTTTGACCGTCGGGGTATAAATTTTATGGGTT
>Ga0307518_10001402_pt1 | contig 17925 bp, 22 predicted proteins | sample 25_EM_MG_FD_203889 | JGI IMG/M metagenome (GOLD analysis project Ga0307518, IMG submission 203889) | Populus trichocarpa ectomycorrhiza microbial communities from riparian zone in the Pacific Northwest, United States - 25_EM | ecosystem: Host-associated > Plants > Roots > Unclassified | place...
TGGAAACACTCCATAGCGACATCCTCTCTGCACTACCCTCTGATCCCATTGCCCAGGTCCACCTCACAGATCCACCGGACTCTCGCTGGTCCACCGACGAGGCTGGATTCCTTCGACTAGACGGTCGCATATACGTACTGGACTTGGATGATCTCCGTCTCCGGGTACTCCGGTATCGACACGATCACCCACTCGCTGGTCACTTTGGGCGAAACCGGACTCTAGAACTAATCCGGCGTGAGTACACTTGGCCTGGTCTCCGGACCTTCATCAAAGACTACGTCCGGTCCTGTACCTCTTGTGCAAGAGCTAAGACACCGCGCCATAGACCTTACAGACTGCTCAAACAGCTCCCCGTACCGGAGAAGCCTTGGAACTCCATCTTGATGGACTTCATAGAGCAACTCCCTTCATCTACCGGCTTTACAGCCATCCTGGTTGTGGTAGACAGGCTTTCTAAACAAGCCATTTTTATCCCTACTCACGACACCATCACTAGCCCGGAGCTCGCGAAGCTCTTCCTACTCCATGTGTTCTCCAAGCACGGTGTTCCCGCCCACGTCACTTCAGATCGCGGTACTGAGTTTGTCTCACACTTCTTCCGGTCACTCGGAAAAGCCCTTGACATGCGCCTCCACTTCACCTCCGGCTACCACCCGGAGGGCGATGGCCAGACGGAGCGATCCAACCAGACACTTGAACAATACCTCCGCATCTACTGCAATTACCAGCAGGACAACTGGGCGGACCTACTCCCACTGGCAGAGTTCGCTTACAACAACGCACCTAGTGCTACCACCGGAGTCTCACCATTCTTTGCCAACAAGGGTTATCATCCTAACGTCTCCATCTATCCGGAACGCGATATGACCTCCGCACGGGCTCGTGACTACACAGTCGACCTCAAGTCGCTGCACCAATACCTTAGAGAAGAAATGGCTAACGCGCAACTTCGCTACCAAGGTCCGGCTGATGCCAAATGTACTCCAGCACCGGACTTCAAAGTAGGCGATCAAGTATACGTTAAAGCCAAATACTTCCGGTCCACTCGACCATCCAAAAAGCTATCAGAGAAGAACTTGGGTCCCTATGCTATCATCGCGCAAGTAGGCTCCCTCTCTTTTACGCTCCATCTTCCAGATTCCATGCGCACCGTTCACCCTGTCTTCCATGTCTCCCAACTCGAACCGGCCATACCCAACACCATACCGGACCGGGTCCAACCACCTCCGCCACCGGTTGAAGTAGATGGTGAACCGGAGTTCGAGATCTCTGAGATCCTCGACTCCAAGGTTGACCATCGACGCAAATCGTGCAAACTATTGTACTTGGTGCACTGGTCCGGTTACAAAGGAACTGACGAAGAAACGTCATGGCTTCTTGCCACTGAACTTGGCAACGCAACGGAACTCTTAGAAAATTATCATGTCCGGTACCCGGACAAACCCGGACCACTCGTGTCCATGTAGTATTACTCTCGCCTCCGTTTTCCTTTATCTGTTTCTCTTATCTGTTTCCCCTATCTGTTTCACTCTGTAATATCACTCACTCTCAAAACAAGGCCACTTTTCTTATAAACAAAGTCAAACCAATTACATTTTCTGTTTACAAGGAGTCCGGACCAGACCATCTACTCCGGTACAGTGCCACCAGGATTCTCCTGCTCCTCTTGGAGCCCCTGGACCTCCTGTTTGACCTCCGCCTCGCTGACCTCCGACTCCTCGTCCTCATCCCAAGGCGCCGTGAAGAAACGGCACTCCTCGAGAAAAGTCTCGAGGCCGGCCGTCAACCGCTCGTTTCCCCTCGCCACTGAGTGGGTGGCATCTGCGACCCGGCGCATCTGACCGGACATCTCCTCCACCGCTCCGGTCAACCGGTCCAACCGTTCCAGGAACAGCCCAGGGTCAAACCCGGACCGTTTCCCAGATGGCCCTGGAACTTCAACGATGTTGTCGTCGTCGACAACCTTCGCCGCCGTCTTTTTCTTCTTGCGCTTCTCGCCTCCTCGCGGTGACGTCGCAACCTCCTTCACCTTGCCTTTCCCCTTGTCCACTACCGGAACCGGACCACCTACCTCCAGCCACTCGCACCGCTCTTTGAGCCCCGCGCACTTCATGCACGCGCGCTGCTTGGGCTTTTCTGGGTCTCGTTTGCACTTGGCCTTGTGCTTCGTACAGCGGACACACCTGCCAGGAAGTTAAATAAGAAGTAACAAGGAACAACATAAAATACTCACCGGACGTTGTCACTCCGGTCTCCACTCGGACCTGCCTCCAGTTCCTCCCTTGCTCGCTTCTTCGACACCTCCTGCGCCATCGCTCTCTGCTTCACTGCAACCTCTGCAGCCCTTCGCTGCACCTCCACCCTGTCTTTCTCTGCCTGCTCACATGCCTGGCGCTCCGCCTCCTCTCTCGCCTTCCGCTCCGCCTCCTCGCGAGCCCTTGCCTCCACCTCTTCACGTGCTCGCCTCTCCGCCTCTTCCCTACACTGCTTCTCCTCCCTCTTCACTTGCTTGCGACGACGACGTTCCTTCGCCTTGGCATCAAGGACGTCGGACTCGTCCTCACTACCGGACTGAAGCTCCGGTGTTGGGGCCTTCATCCAATCCCTGGACTCGGTGGCAGCAGAGGCGACGGGGCTGGTGGACTTAGCAATGGCCAACATGTTAGGATCACGGAAAGAAAACTGGGGGTAAAAGGGCAAAACCGGTCTGATTTTTATAGATCCAAAATTCGTACTCAGACAAACACTCCGGACTCTGCATTATTCTAGGCGACCACGTCAGCCTCATTGGGGACTCATGGGTTTGGCCCCTAAAAGAGGGATACTGTTATGACCATGTCCAACTCCGGGCCTTATCCGGTTACTCCGGTCGCATCGCAGCTCTACAGCTCAACTCCGGTCGCGCATCACTTACTCCGGTCACAGTCGCGCAGTTATACCTCCGTTAAGTACGACCCTTGGTCTAATCCCTATTCAGTCCTTACTACACCTCACTGTCTACCCTGCCTTGACGTGAGTTCTTCATGTACCTGTTATATCCTTCACCTTGTATCATTTTCACCGGACCTGGTTTATTTTACCCGGACCTGACCTAGTCCCAACTCCGGTCGTTCCTTGTCTGCCTTTCAGGCTGTTTACTTGTCACCGTAAATACTCGTCCCTAGTTCTTACTTAGTATAAGTACTCTGTAGTTTATTCTGTATAGTCTCAGTCTGAAATCAACCATAGTCATCTACTCCTGTTCTTGTCCGTCTCCGTCTGTCTCCGTCTACCCCTCTTGACTGGAACCTATGCAAGGGATCAACGCTCGTTATCCTTAGTCGTTGAATCCACGCAGTCACCAACTCCGGCCAGACTAACCTCTTGTCCAGCCCTCTGCCTTCGTCCTCTGTCCGTTTTTGTCCGGACTTGACCGGACCCCCTACCGGAGTAGACCCGGACTTGACAGCAAGTCATACATACCAACTATCCATGATATCAACTACATCTCTTTGTGTCACCTTTGTAAATGGTGAGGTTTACTTACTTGCCATAGCCGGCCATGTTCCCCCAGGCATGGCGCACGCTCTATCTTCATTTCTTGATTTTTGTTATTTAGTCCAGCGGTCTGTCCTTAACGAAGTGACTCTGGATGCAATCAACGCAGCCGTAGCTTGCTTCCATCAAGAACACACTGTTTTCATTACATCTGGTGTACGTATCCATCTGTCCCTCCTGTGTCAACACGCAATGGTACATTATTGCAAACTTATTGAATTGTTTGGTGCACCAAATGGGTTGTGCTTGTCAATAATGGAGTTGAAGCATATCAGAGCTGTAAAAGAACCATGGCAATGCTCCAACAGGTTCAATGCCCTGGGACAGATGCTTGTCATGAATCAACGCCTTAACAAGCTAGCTGCGGCATGGAGATGGTTCACAGAGCATGGAATGTTGGACGGACCCCTTCTCCCGGTTGGAATGGAGGTTGTGAGAGTGGATGTAGAAGATGAGGAAGGTGGCGTGGTGGATGATGAACCGGCAACTTATACAGTCAAACTGGCATCTAGCGCAACTCAGTCTCCCAGGACTGCAAGACATGATCTGACATTTTCTTTATGATCAGCTCAACCCTGATGCCAAGATATCAGGGGATCGCGTGAACATCCACATCTGTCCTGCCTTTCATGGAAAAGTATGGGTGTTTCACTCCACTACAGCGACATTCTGTGCACCAAGTGATCAGTCAGGTGTAGGGGGTATGCGCCATGAAATAATACATGCAACCCCCTCTTGGCAAGGAGGCCATCCATGTTATGACTGTATATATGTGGCTAAGGGAGGAATAGATGCAGAGGGCTTCTGTAGTTTAATGGTCAGAAGGGTGCGCCTCTTCTTTTCTTGTGTACATGAAGGGCACTGTTACTTGTGTGCATTAGTTGACTGGTTTGTGCTAATTGCGGGGGAGCTGGATGAGTTGATGGGAATGTGGATCATGGTACCAGAAGTGGACAATGATGGACATCACATTCAATTGGTCATTTCTCTGGAGTCAGTGGTTCAGGGTGCACACCTTATAGGGGTTTATGGGAGTGAATCTCTTCCTGTCGACCTCCACTTCTCAGAGTCTTTAGATGCCTTTAAGGCTTATTATGTTAATAGGTACATTGATCACCATGCAAATACACTTGTATTTTAGTATTCTTACAGTCCATCATTTGGACAACACAAACACATCTTGCATTGATGGTCTGGTCAGTCTGATTGGTCTGATGTGTGTCTGAATGTCTGATGGTGTCTGGATGGTCTGATGGTGTCTAAACAAGACCTGGAACACATCTGTAAATATGTCTGTCATCATGCCTGTCAGATGGGTCTGAATTCTGTCTGACAGGCCTGACCCCAGAGTGTTGTCTGACCCCAGACATTGCCCAGGCTGTATCATGCACCCAGGTCACTCAGACAAAATTCAGGACATTCAGACACATGTTGAATTGCTGATGAATTCGGACACTGTAGATAGCCATAGGTAGTACTAAGGAGTAAACTACTGAGTCAGTTGGTACAAGATCACACTAAGGGTACAAACCGTGCTAAGTAATAAGATGGGTAGTTGCCATCATATGCATTTACAGTGGTGGTGGTTGTTGTTGTTGTTGTCACCATTGGTGGTGGCGGTGTCCATTGGTGGGCCCCTGTTCAATGCCTGGTGCTTGTTGGTGGTGGTTGGTTGTGGGGGTTGTTGTCTGTTGGTGGGGGTGTACTGGTGGTTGTTGTTGTCATCATCGCATTGATGGTGGTAGTGGGTGCATTGGTGGTGGTAGAACTATACTTGTAGGCCATCTATGCCTCGGGGTGTTTAGCTGAGGAGGGAAAGAGAAGCAATCAGATTGCTTGGGGAAAGGACGATAGATGCTATCGTGCTATGGGAGCTACATAGAGGTTTGGGCGAAGCCCTGGGGGGGCTTCTGGCCTGAAATGAAACCACTAGGGAGGCTGAGCTGTACCCAGACGGAAGGAGGGAGTGACGCAAAAGGCAAAGATGAGAGCGCTAGCAGGAGAAGGAGCTCTATGGTGGAAATGGGACTTATCTGGTTATCTTATGGGCGGCTGTGTGTATCTAACAAAAGGTTCTAGTACTGGGGAAGCTTGTAAGTATGGGGCTAGGATCATGGCATGTTTATGAAGGCATAGAGTAAATGCACTGCCAGCCCAACATCTGTGTGACTGGATGACATCAAAAGGCACCCCTTGCAGTAGGTATTCTAGTGTTCCACTGATGCAGAGGCTGTGGCCTTTGAGGTTTGGAAGGTTGAACAAATTGGCGAGCTTATTGATTTTGCTGGTTAGTTCTTTTTTGCTAAGAGGGCATCGCTTGCTGCTGGAGTGTGTCCAGGAGAACAGGTGTTTGCTTGAGGCGACGGAGTTGATGCGGAAGTGGTTATCTAGGGTGGCTATAGGGTCTGCTGGCCCGGTCTGTTGGGTGCATTGAACTGATTCCCCTTTTCCGGATGCTCTGGAAGTCTTCGTCCACAGTAGGTAAAATCTGAGTACCGTTAAGCCATTTTGGTCTGTGACTTGCGTGAGACCCACTCGGGTAATGTGTTTGGCAGGGTTGAAGGTGCTGATGCTGGGGACTGTGAATTTGCCTACTCTGGTGACACCCCAAAAACATACCATGATGCATGCATAGACAGTGGCTTCTAGAGGGTCGTCTAGATTGAGTTGGGATTTGAAGAGGATGATTATGTGGGGGGTGAATGGGTCTCGTTGGGGGCGTTTGGTTGAGTGGGGAGCAAGGTGAGCGGCTCCCTCCATGGTGGCTTTTAAAGTGTCTGAATCAAGGAGCCATGGCCTGTGTCAAGTCTGGGTCTACTCCAGTAGGGGGTCCAGTCAAGTCCGGATGAAAGTGGACGAGAGGGGAGGTCAGAGGTTTGGGCAGAGGTTAGCATGGGCCGGAGTTGCGACCATTTGGATTCAACGACAAGGATGGCGAGCATTGATCCCTTGCGTAGGTTCCGGTCAGACAGAGATGGAGATGGGGATAGACCGAGGAACAGGAGTAGTGACTTAGATGATTTCAGACTGAGGTGTACAAGGTGAACTAGAGGGTACTTATACTAAGTAGAAACTAGGGTTGAGTACATACGGTGACAAGTAAACAACCTAATAGCAGACAAGGGATGACCAGAGTTAGGACTAGGTCAGGTCCGGTGAAAATAAAGTCAGGTCTGGGTAAAATAAACCAGGTCTGGTGAAAATGCCACAAGGTATAGGATATATCGAGTTCATGGAGAACTCACGTCAAGGCAGGGCAGACGGCGAGGTGTGGTAATGAGTGAATGGAGTATAGACCAAGGATCATACTTAATGGAAGACTATCTGCGTGACTGTGACCGGAGTAAGTGGTGAGCGACTGGAGTTGAGCTGTAGAGCTGTGATGTGACTGGAGTGACCAGATAAGACCCAGAGTTTGACATGGTCATAACAGTATCCCCCTTTTAGGGGCTGAACCATGAGGCCCCAATGAGGCTGACGTGTGCTCGCCTAAGACAATGCGGAGTCTGGAGTGAATGTCTGAGTACGAAATTTGGATCTATAAAGATCAGACCGGTTTTGCTTTTACCCCCAGTTCTCTGCCTTCTAACAACATGTCCGCACCAGCCAAGTCTACCATCCCTGCTGCCCCTTCCACTGTTGAGTCCAGAGACTGGACAAAGGCCACCACACCGGAGCTACTGTCTGGTAGCGAGGTTGAGTCAAGTGTTCTCAATGCAAAGGCGAAGGAGTGTTGTTGCCGCAAGCAGGTGAGAGAGGAGAGACAGCGTCAGGAGGCAGAAGAGAGGAGAGCACACGAGGAGGCAGAGAGGAAGGCTTGCGAGGAGGCAGAGGTGGAGCGAAGAGTGAAAGAGGAGGCAGAGCACAAGGCGCATGAGCAGGTGGAGAAGGAGAGGGCGGAGTCGCAGGCACAGGCACAGGCAGAGTTGCAGCAGAGGAAGGCAGCAGAGGAGGCTGCCAAACAGAGGGCAGTGGAGGTAGCCACCAAGCAGAAGACGACGGCGCAAGAGGTGTCGAAAAAGAGGGTGAGAGAGGAACCGGAGGCAAGTCTGGTAGGAGAGGTCCAGTACATTTTATCTTATTTTATTTCTGCTTTTGTTTTGCTGATTTCTTTCTGTAGATGCGTGTGTTGCACAAAGTATCGCATGGTGTGTGAGTGCGACCCAGAGAAGCCAAAACAGTGGGCATGCATGAAGTGCACTGGCCTCAAGGAGAAGTGCGAGTGGCCAGAGGTGGGGGGTCCCAGTTTGGTAGTGGACAAGGGCAAGGGCAAGGTGAAAGAGAAGGAGGCAGCGACGTCACTGCGAGGCAGTGAAAAGAGGAAGAAGAAGAAGACAATGACAACGAGATAGTGGAGGTAGCAGGTCCGTCCAGATCAAGGTCCGGTTTCAACACTGGGCCCTTCCTGGAGCAGATGGACAGACTGACAGCCATGGTGGAGGCGATGACCAGACAGATGGCCCAGATTGTGGACTCCACATGGTCTGTTTCACAGTTGAATGACCAACTCAGCACCAGCCTCGAAACCTTTTTCGAGGAGTGCCGGTGTAGAGACACACGTGTCTCTAGGTGCACATATACCAATCAGTGTTCGCCCAAGCTCGTTTGCGCTACTCAGCACAGCCACCCGCACCCAACCCGCATGAGAGCTCTCCAATGCGCAGCTTGGTACACCCGATAGGGTCCTGCGAAGGTCCTGCATGGGTAGCTATTCCCTACCTCTTCCTGCGAGCGTCGTGATCACTCGGAATAGCTTCGGGTCTGTTTGGACGCACCCAACCTGCACAAGAGCTCTCTGATGCACAGCTTGGTACACCCAATAGGGTCCTGCAATCTGTTTGGACTAGTTCACACTACTCAGCACAGCCACCCACACCAATCCCGCATGAGAGCTCTGTTGGAGATAAACAGAACTATTGTGGTATATTTACCTACTTACATAAGCATGCATCGCACTAGAGTAGAGTCCTAGTACTATAGTTCCCTCAGTAGCTTGCCAGACTACTGAGGGTGAGTACCATCTACTAACCACCACATACTTACTGATACCTTGTAGTTACCCTACAGGTATATACTAATATAAAGTAGCTTGCCAGACTACTGAGGTTACCTACAGATCTCCTTCTCCCTTCCTTAGGCTAGACCTTCCCTGTGCAGACCACCACCTTTCTATAAGCTCTCCAATGCGCAGCTTGGTACACCTGATAGGGTCCTGCGAAGGTCCTGCATGCGTAGCTCATCCCTATCCCTTCCTGAGTGTCTCAGTCACTCAGAGTAGCATCGAGTCGCACTACTACATCACATCGGGTTGCGCTGCATCAGGTCGGGTCACTCTCACTGCATAGGGTCTCACTGCATCAGGTTGTGTCACATCGGGTTGTGTCACTCTCCCTGCTAGGGTCTCGCTCCATAGGGTCACATCACATCAGGTTGCATCACATCGGGTCACACTGCACCGGGTCAGGACACTCTCCTGTGTAGGGTCTCGCTCCATAGGGTCACATTGCATCAGGTCACGCTGCATAGGGTCGCACTACATAGGGTCGCACTACATAGGGTCGCACTACATAGGGTTTGCTCTCTGCTTCTCTCCCTGTCACTTTAGCTTCTGCCTTTGTGTCCCTGAGCCCTTCCCCTTGCTTTAGCATCCCTGACAGCTGTCATTATGTTAGTATTATGTTCCCTCTTAGCACTGTCATCCTCTCTCCTTCTCTTCGGGTCACTTGCACCCTTCCCCCTGGATTAGGCTTCAGTATATAGCCCTAGTCCTCACAAAAATAAGAAGTTTCTTTTCCGCCCCATCTGAGTGTCTAAGTGCGAGTCCAGTTGTTTTCGCTGTTCCATATTGTTCTCTCTTGTGTCCTGCCACTCTCTCTCCGTTTTCTGACGACCCTAGACGACCCTATTCAGTTGTCTGACGATTTCCAGTGGTTCCTGCTACTCCCAGCTCTCCCTAGCGCGTGTCTACACGCTCCAGGCAACCTCCCTGTTCCCTAGTCGCGCACTCCCTGCGCATTTTCACTGTGCTTCTCACCCCTACTCTGCTCTCAACTCCCAGAACCTCCGAGCGTGCTCCTGAACTCTATTCTTCTTAGCTCCCCTAGTCAAGCCAGACCAGGTCTCCTTGGGCAGACACCCATTTTCGCGCCTTCAAGGGACTCACCCCCTACACTGGTTTTTTACATCTGAGTTCACCATGCCGGAGGAGGAGAGTGAGGAGGAGGAGGTTGATCCAGCAGAGATCGACCAGGAGCTGGAGGAGCTCCAGAAGGACTTGGAGGACCAGGGTCCTGTGCTGGAGTAGGTAGTCTGGTCCAGCACCTTGTAAATAGAATTTGTACTTTTTAGTAATTTTTGTTTATAAGAAAAGTGGACTGGATTTGAGGGTGAGTGATATTACAGAGTGAAACAGATAGGGGAAACAGATGAGGGAAACAGATAAAGAAGCAGAGGTGAGAGTAATACTACATGGACGCTGTAGGGGGTGAGTCCCTTGAAGGTGCGAAAATGGGTGTCTGCCTAAGGAGACCTGGTCTGGCTTGACTAGGAGAGCTAAGGAGAATAGAGTGCAGGAGCGCGCTCAGAGGTTCTGGGAGTCAAGAGCAGAGTAGGGGTGAGGAGCGCAGTGAAAATGCGCAGGGAGTGCGCAACTAGGGAGCAGGGAGGTTTCCTGGAGCATGTAGACACATGCTAGGGAGAACTGGGAGTAGTGGGAACCACCGGAAATCGTTGGAGAACTGAATGGGGTCATCTAGGGTTGTCAGAAAACAAAGAGAGAGTGGCAGGACACGAGAGAAACGATAGGGAACAGTGGAAACGACAGGACTCGCACTTAGACACTCAGATGGGGTGGAAAAGAAACTTCTTATTTTTGTGAGGACTAGGGCTATATACTGAAGCCTAATCCAGGGGGAAGGGTGCAAGTGACCCGAAGAGAAGGAGAGAGGATGACAGCGCTAAGAGGGAACATAATACTAACATAATGACAGCTGTCAGGGATGCTAAAGCAAGGGGAAGGGCTCAGGGACACAAAGGCAGAAGCTAAAGTGACAGGGAGAGAAGCGGAGAGCAAACCCTATGTAGTGCGACCCTATGCAGTGCGACCTGATGCAATGTGACCCTATGGAGTGAGACCCTATGCAGGAGAGTGTCCCAACCTGGTGCAGTGTGACCCAATGTGATGCGATCTGATGTGATGCAACCCTATGGAGCGAGACCCTAGCAGGGAGAGTGACATGACCCGATGTGATGTGACCCTATGCAGTGAGACCCTACACAGGAGAGTGACCTGACCTGATGCAGCGTGACCTGATGCGATGTAGTAGTGTGACTTGATGCTACTCTGAGTGGTTGAGACACTCAGGAAGGGATAGGGATGAGCTATGCATGCAGGACCTTCGCAGGACCCTATCAGGTGTACCAAGCTGCGCATTGGAGAGCTCTCATGCAGGATTGGTGTGGGTGGCTGTGCTGAGTAGTGCGAACTAGTCCAAACAGACCTGAAGCTATTCTGGGTGATCACGACGCTTGCAGGAAGAGGTAGGGAATAGCTACTCATCCGGGACCTTCGCAGGACCCTATTGGGTGTACCAAGCTGTGCATCGGAGAGCTCTCATGCGGGTTGGGTGTGGGTGGCTGTGCTGAGTAGCACAAGCTAGTCCAAACAGACCTGAAGCTATTCCGAGTGATTGCGATGCTCGCAGGAAGAGATGGGGAATAGCTACTCATGCAAGACCTTCGCAGGACCCTATTGGGTGTACCAAGCTGCACATCAGAGAGCTCTCGTGCAGGTTGGGTGTGGGTGGCTGTGCTGAGTAGCGTGAGCTAGTCCAAACAGACCTGAAGCTATTCCAAGTGATTGTGATGCTCACAGGAAGAGATAGGGAATAGCTACTCATGCAAGACCTTCGCAGGACCCTAACAGGTGTACCAAGCTGCACATTGGAGAGCTCTCATGCGGGTTGGGTGCAGGTGGCTGTGCTGAGTAGCACGAACGAGCTCAGGCGAACACTGATCAGTATATGCGCACCTAGAGACGCATGCATCTCTACAACGTGAGTGGTCCAGGTTTGTCCGGGTACCGGACATGATAATCTTCTAAGAGTTCCGTAGTGTTGCCTAGTTCAGTGGCGAGAAGCCAAGATGTTTCTTCGTCAGTCCCTTCGTAACCGGACCAACGCACCAAGTACAACAGCTTGCACAATTTGCGTCAACGGTCAACCTTGGAGTCGAGGATTTCAGCAATCTCAAGCTCTGGTTCACCATCTACTTCGACCGGTGGTGGAGGAGGCTGTATCCAGTCTGGTATGGTGTTGGGTATGGCTGGTTCAAGTTGGGAGACATGGAAGACAGGGTGAACAGCGCGCATGGAATCTGGAAGGCGGAGTGTAAAAGAGAGGGAGCCTACTTGCACGATGATAGTGCAGGGACCCAAGTTCTTCTCTGATAGCTTTTTGGATGGTCGAGTTGACCGGAAGTACTTGGCCTTCATGTATACTTGGTCGCCTACTTTGAAGTCCGGTGCCGGAGTGCATTTGGCATCAGCCAGACCTTGGTAGCAAAGTTGTGTGTTGGCCATTTCTTCTCGAAGGTATTGATGCAGCGACTCGAGGTTGACTGTGTAGTCACAAGCCCATGCAGAGGTCATATCACATTCTGGGTAGATGGAGATGTTGGGATGGTACCCCTTGTTAGCGAAGAATGGTGAGACTCCGGTAGTAGCACTAGGTGCATTGTTATAAGCAAACTCCGCCAGTGGGAGCAAGTCCGCCCAGTTGTCCTGCTGGTAATTGCAGTAGATGCAGAGGTCTTGTTTGAGTGTCTGGTTGGATTGCTCTGTCTGGCCATCGCCCTCCGGGTGGTAACTGGAGGTGAAGTGGAGGCGCATGTTGAGGGCTTTTCCGAGTGACTGGAAGAAGTGTGAGACAAACTCAGTACCGCGATCTGAAGTGATGTGGGCAGGAACACCATGCTTGGAGAATACGTGGAGTAGGAAGAGCTTCACAAGCTCCAGGCTAGTGATGGTGTCGTGAGTAGGGATGAAGATGGCCTGTTTAGAGAGCCTATCTACTATGACCAGGATAGCTGTGAATCTGGTAGAGTCAGGGAGTTGCTCTATAAAGTCCATGGATATGGAGTTCCAAGGTCTTTCTGGGACAGGGAGCTGTTTTAGTAACCCGTAGGGTCGATGGTGCAGTGTCTTAGCTCAAGCACAGGAGGTGCATGACTGGACATAGTCCTTGACAAAGGTCCTGAGACCAGGCCAGGTGTACTTATGCCGGATTAGTTCCAAAGTCCAGTTTTGCCCAAAGTGGCCAGAGAGTGGGTGATCATGGTGGTACCGGAGTACCTGGAGGTGGAGACCGTCCAGGTCCTGTACGTAGATGTGACCATCTAGGCAGAGGAATCCTGCCTCATCAGTGGACCAACGAGAGTCCGGTTGGTCTGTGAGGTGGATCTGGGCAATGGGATCTGAGGGGAGAGCAGATAAGATGTTGTTGTGGAGTGTTTCCACATCCATGATGGCAACTGCTCAATGGAGGACCAGGAACTCTAAAATGGTTGCATGAAGGGAGTTAGTCAGTTGTTCTTGAGTGAACACCGGCCTGAGATATTGTGGATTGACACAGGCGTAGCCACTATCCCCCTCTTTGGGGTAGATGTCCCATCATCTAGTGAGAGCATCTGGCTTGGCACTGAGTTTTCTGGGACAGAAATGAATGACAAGGTGGAATTGAGAAAGGAACTTGGACCACTGGGCTTGCTGGCAGGAGAGGACTTTTGAGGTGGAGAAGTACTCCAGGTTCTTGTGGTCAGCGATGATGTCAATAGGGGAGGTGGAGCCTTCAAGGTAGTGGTGCCAGGTCCAGAATGCCTCGAAGATGGCAAGGAGTTCCTTATTGTGGGTGTCATAGTTCAGCTCTGGAGCAGTCAAGGTCTGGGAGTAGAAAGTGACTGGATGGATCTCTCCATCTGAGCAGGTAATAGACAGGATGCCAGCAATGGTGTAGTCAGAGGCATCTGTTTCCACGATGATAGGGGTGTCTGGAATGAAATGGGTAAGGATGGGCACAGTGGTGAAGGCGTGCTTGAGAGCATTGAAAGCGTGTCAACAGTCCTCAGAGAATATCCAAGGGGCATCTTTCCAGGTGAGCCGGGTAAGAGGGACCACAATGTCGGAGTAATTGAAAATGAACTGGTGGTAGAAATTGACAAATCCCAAGAAGAATTGGATGTCCTTTACCTTTTGAGGTTCAGGCCAATTGGAGATGGTTTGGATTTTGTCCGGAGACATAGTCAGACCTTCAGGGGATAGACAGTAGCCAAGGTACTCCACTGAGTCCAAGTGGAACTCGCATTTCTCCAGTTTGGCGAACAGGTCATGTAACCGGAGTCGGCAGGGTACCTCCCGGACATGTTGCTGGTGAGACTCTGTATCCTTGGAGTAGATGAGGATGTCATTGAGGTACACAACGATGCAGACATCCAGCATGTCAGCAAAGATGGTGTTGACAAAGCGCTGGAATGCTGCAGGGGCGTTAGTGAGGCCAAAGGGCATTACTAACCACTCGTAGGATCCATAGTGCATATGGAAGGCAGTCTTCCATTCATCCCCTGGAGCTATCCGGACTAGGTGGTATGCATGCTGGAGGTCGATCTTAGAATAGATTTTAGCATGGCTAGGGGAATCCAATAGATCAGAGATTAGGGGGAGTGGATAGCAATCCTTTTTGGTGATTTTGTTTAGGCCTCTAAAGTCAATGCAGAGTCGTAAGGAGCCATCCTCCTTCTTGATGAAGAGGACCGGAGCAGCATGAGAGGAAGAGGCAGGGCAGATGAAACCTGTATTGAGATTCTTATCGATGAATGTCTGGAGAGCGGAGAGCTTGACCAGAGACAGTGAGTAAAGGGTTCCCAAAGGTGGTGAGGTACCTTCTTTGAGCTCGATCTTCAAATTGTAGTTGCGATGTGGGGAAGTTCAGAGGCTTTCGCCTTACTGAACATGTCTGCATAGTTGTGATATTCCGGAGGGACAATGTCCAAGTCCAGTGGAGCTGATGTAGAAGAAGAACAGGCCTTTGCTGAGTCAGCAGGACACAGCTGGAGTTGGTACTTCATGGATCCTTCCAAACTGCATGCACGCACAAATGTGGCTGCATTGATTAGAGAGATGTGCAGAGGGGTGCAAACTGGAGTGTTGACAGATGGCACGAGGCCTGGGGTAGACTGGCTGGAGAGGCTGGAGTCAGAGTTTCTGGGCAGAACTGGAGAGGGAGTCAACAGGGGCGCTGGCAAACTTCCTGCAAGAGTCCAGAATGTTAAACTACTCAATACCCAGTCAATCAATGGATTATAGCGGGTGAGCCAGTTATGTCCAAGGATAATCAAGCATTCAGAATCCAATGGAGCGAGATAAAAAGTCATGGGGGTGACATCACCGGATGCAGGGAACTGCACTGATAAATTGATAGCTTGAGTAATTACAAAGTTTGATGTACCATTGAATAACCAGAGTTGGATGGCATGAATTGTAAATCTACAAAACAATGTGTGGACCCAGAGTCCATGAGAGCGTGGATTTTAGGTATATCAAACGACAAAAGGGAAACATAAGGCATAAGAGAGTTTGGGTTGAAAAGAGTGGATGTGTTGAGGTGGGCCTCCTTTGGTTCACTTCCGGAGTCAACGCAGCTCGCCGGTTGTGCAGAGGGCTGGGAGCTGCTTACTCTTTTTTTGACTTGGAGTTGGCACCTGAGTTCAAGTCCGTCTTACCGGACTCAGCAGCGATGGCCACAGCATGAGCCTTGGCCTTTTTGGACTTCTTTGGACAGTTGTCCACGAAGTGTCCAGTACCTCCACAGAACATGCAGAGGTTGTTTTCGAGCCACCGTTTATGCTCGTCAGTGGTTAGCTTCCCGTCCTTACCAAGCTTATTGGTCAAGTCCAGTTTGGAACCGGACGAGGACTGGTTGCTTGTTGCCTTAGATGAGCCAGAGGTGTTGGCAGAGCTGGGGGAGTTGCTGGTCTTAGCTGGACCAGATTTGGGGGGAGTTGCCTCCAGAGTTGGAGGGCTTGGTGGGGGACAAGGTAGATTGGCTCTTCGTCATACAAGAGATCTCATCTTTATGCTTCCAATAGTGCGCATTGATCACTTGACAAAGGGCTTGCAGCCCATTCAGAGTCAGGGGTTTCCTGACTTGAGCAATCTCGTCCTTGAGGCGATCTGGAGTAGAATAGGTGATGGAGTGCGCCATCTCCATAGTCCTGGACCTGCGATGTGAGGTGGTTGAAATCTACAATGTACCGTGTAACACGGTACAAGTCTTTCATCCAGAGATGCTCAAGCTGGTGCTCAGCATCAGCAACTGGGTTGTGATGTTACGACCATGTCCAACTCCGGATCTTATCTGGTTACTCCAGTCGCATCGCAGCTCTGCAGCTCAACTCCGGTTGCTCACCACTTACTCCAGTCACACTCGTGCTGATACCTTTCCGTTAAGTACATCCCTTGGTCTATGCTCCATTTGCTCGTTACCACACCTCGCTGTCTACCCTGCCTTGATGTGAGTTCTCCGTGAACTCGATATATCCTATACCTTGTAGCATTTTCACCGGACCTGACCTAGTCCTAACTCCGGTCATTCCTTGTCCGCTATTAGGTTGTTTACTTGTCACCATATGTACTCGACCCTAGTTTCTACTTAGTATAAGTACTCTGTAGTTTATTCTGTATACCTCAGTCTGAAATCAACCATAGTCATCTACTCCCATTCTTGTCCGTCTCTGTCTCTGTCTCCGTCTTCCCCTCTTGACCGGAACCTACGCAAGGGATCAACGCTCGTTATCCTTAGTCGTTGAATCCACGCGGTCACCAACTCCGGCCGGACTAACCTCTTGTCCAGCCCTCTGCTCTCTTCCTTCGTCCTCTGATTCCCCATTTGGAATTACCCGGAGTTATTCCCCTCGTATGGGTGTGGAACCAGTCGAGACTATAGCCCCAGTGGCTAAGAACTTTGCTGCCGTATTTAACAAAGTTGTTGAGTCTTCTGAGAAGGCCAAACAAAACATGAAGCTTCAGGCAGATAAGCACAGAAATCCTGCCCCCGACTATGTTATAGGCCAGCAAGTATGGCTTTCTACGGACAACCTTCGAATGCTGAATCGCGCTTCTAAGAAGCTTACTGAAAAGTGGATTGGCCCCTATGAGGTCACTCGTGTAACACCGAATGCAGTCGAGCTTAAACTCCTGAAAACTCTTCGGATTCACCCGGTTGTGAATGTGTCTCGAGTAAAGCCTTATTTAGGACCTCTTCCTGGACAACCTGTGTCTCGGCCTGGTCCGGTACATGTTTCAGAAGAACGCGATGAAGAGTACGAAGTGGACTATATCGTAGCCTCTTGTATTTATAAAAGGCAACTCCAGTACCTAGTGCACTGGAAAGGATATGAAGAACATGAGAGAACCTGGGAACCCTCATCGAACTTAAAGAATTCTCCTCTGGTAGTTGAGCGCTTTTATCAAGAAAACCCTTCCGCTCCTCGGAAGCTTCGTATGGCCCAAGTGGACTTTGACTCATTATTTAGTCGTATCCCCGAAAACCTTACGGTTTGCGACGCTCAGTTCTGCAGTCTGGAATCCTGCACCTGAGGGGGGAGTAGTGTAACGATCCAACTTTTTATCTTATCTAATCTGTGATTAGATAGCAGCCTGTCTTATCGTAGTGTACAGCCATATCTTATCTACCTCAGTCTAGACCTGTACCTCATGCTGTACACGCTGCTTCCCTTGATGTCATCCCGCATAGCCTTAGCTCCACCATGACGTCACTAGCATAGCATTGCACAGTACGTAGCCTCATGGATAGCCTTGCATAGCCCTCGTGTAGAGTAGTATATATACAGTGCAATCCAGCACCCAGAGGCTCCCCATTCGAGCTCATCTTGGGTTATTGCCCTAGTCCTCATGTCCTATTCTCTCACAGCCCCAGTGTGTAGTAGGGTCCTTGGTGTTTTTGCCTAGGGTCGTCTCAGTCAATATCATTGGCCAGCCTCCCTCTGCCAATACTGTTCATCTTCACTTGCAGAAATCTGGTATAAAGGCTGTAGTCAAGATCAAATGCCCTATTGCTTACTTTGATTTTGCTTATACCCACAAGGACTGGACTATAGACAACTGGAAGAGGGTTGTATGGTCTGATGAAATCAAAATCAATCACCTAGGGTCAGATGGACACAAGTGGGCTTGGAAAAAGGAAGGCGAGGTGCTCAATAATAGGCTGGTACAGGGAACTCTGAAGTTTGGAGGTGGTTCCTTGATGATGTGGGGTTGCATGACTTGGGAGGGTGTTGGCTATGCTATCAAGATTGATGGTAGGATGGATGGGG
>Ga0307518_10001403_pt1 | contig 17924 bp, 11 predicted proteins | sample 25_EM_MG_FD_203889 | JGI IMG/M metagenome (GOLD analysis project Ga0307518, IMG submission 203889) | Populus trichocarpa ectomycorrhiza microbial communities from riparian zone in the Pacific Northwest, United States - 25_EM | ecosystem: Host-associated > Plants > Roots > Unclassified | place...
TTAGAACCTGACCAATTAAATTAAACATCTTAAATTTTAGCTTGAATTATTTGATTGTTGATGTTATGAACATCAACAAGGACGCTTTTAGGACGTCACGCCTGTTATGGATTTTTTCAAGCCAGCCACTTAGCTTAATGAATTTTTTCTATCTCATGACATTCATCCCTTAACCCAACATAAAACTCCTTGCTCCGACGACCGGCTGATTCAAATTCCCAATCCATAAATATGGTTATGTGAATGTCGACCTGCAACAAATATCAACCCACAATGTAAATCCTCCACCCTAAAAAAGCACTATAATTGCCATGTTAAGTGGCCGGTGTTCTTGATATATCCGATGGGACACACGTGTATTTAATTATTAATATTATAATATGAAGAGAATTCAAAAAACAAAACCCATTGTCTTGAACCAAAGAAACATTCAATAAAAATGTTTGACATGAACACCTTTTACCCCGTTGAATCAAAGAGCAAATCTTGCAAAAAAAAAGAAGAAGCCAGAAAAGGAGCTTTTTCAGTAGAAAGAAGGAAGTGAAAGGGGCTTTTTTCATGGTCTCCAAGGACTATAATTGATATCTTGAGGCTTTTAAGATAGAAACACCTCCAATATCATATCCATGCCAGCAAAACTTAGCTGGTCTGCTCCTTGTAATGTCAGCTAGTTTAAATTTATATGTTTAGACTGATCTTTAGAGGTGGAATCTTCTAACCATATAAGCTCCCCATGAATTCTGATCGAGCAAAAGAGAAAAGGGTTCCATGTCAAGCAATACCATCATTGCTTAGAGAGAGAACTAGAAAAGAAAAACCTTAGGCATCATCATTGTAACATAGAAGCAAAAAGCAGGTCACAAGAAAGCTCGCGGGCAGGGCATGGCTGGAAAAAGTCCATTTAGACATTCTTTTCCTTTTGACCTAAGTGGGCAAATGCATTTATTAATGTTTAATTAGATAAAAAATATAAGAGATACGTGCCAAATTAAATTAAGTTAGTGCTCTTACAATTATCCTCCTCTTTCATGTCCTCCGGATATGAACTTAGAAATAAATCCCAAGGGGATAACATAGCAATTGAAACTTAATTGATAGTTTAAACATGGAGGTGTCTGATTCAAATCGAATGTATGGGGATATTAAAGAATATGGAAATCTTCACCAAATCTTGACATGGATGAATGGGAATTCAAGAAAGGAAAAGACAGCTACATTATTTTTCCGTGCAATCAAATTCCAATCTCCCCACTAATTTGTTTTTAAGAAAGAAGAAAACCATTTATTTCAAAACGACAAGTACATAAAGTTGATGAATCAAACCCACTATATACATTTAAGTTTTGATCATATGATGCATGGTGCAATTGTAAGATCGGTTTAAGTTGATATCTATAGAATTTAATATTTGATTTTAGGTTAATCTAAAAGTTTTAAATTTTGTGGTAGAAGATACATCTTTTTTACAATCTGATTTTTAAAGTGTCAAGTGGCTTGAATTTTAAAATATTAATTTATTAGAAATTTAGTAGTTGATTCCAAGTTCATTTAGACTTGTGATAGATAGGCCAATGTCACTAACAATGTGTTTTAAGGATTGTCAAGTGATTTATGCTTTAAAAGCTTAATTTGTTGGGTTATTATACTTCTAGAGGCTTTGATACAATACAACAATTTAATAGTTAATTCTAAGTTTTGTTTAAAAGATTTCAATCCTGTGGTGGATGATGTATTTCTAATCTTGTATATTAATTTATCTTCTTATATTTATTGATAATTTCTTCAATAATTTTCAAAGAAAAGATCTGATGTAGACGGAAGCACAATAAAACAACAACAAGCATATAAAAACAAAAAAGAAGAAGATAGAAATAGGGTTAAAACACAATAACTTTAAAACCTTATTTTATTTTAAAATACTAATACGATCAAGTTTGCCTTTTCTTGAGGTTTACAATACTTTTAAATAAGCTAAAAAACTGACCAATATTAGATAATGTAATCAGAATCCTAGCTAAAACATATAGGAAAATAACTTAAAATCCATAACAGGAAATTTCAAGCCTAATTTAGAGAAATCAATGTAGCAGATGAACTTCTAAAGATATTCTTTATAAAACTAGACATCGGAAACCTCCTATAAAAATTTAAACCCGATATAATAGTCGGATAAAACATTATGGTCTTTAGGGGTGAGCAAAAAATCAAAAAACCGATTAAATTAATTTTTTTTGGTTTTTTTTTTAAATCGGATTTGTTACTTTTTTTTTTATAAAAACTGAACTGAACCGAAAATGATCACCCCTAATGGTCTCTTTTAATCACTATGTTCGTTTGGAATAAACTTATGATCAATTCTCCTCTTGGACCTAACCCCATCTTAATAGTCTATAAAAACATCCATTAGGTCATCTACATAATATATTTGGAATAAACTTCCATATAACGGCCTATAACTTGCGTTCTTTTTAATATTGGCTACATCAATATCAATATTGACTTTGAGTAGCTTTTTTATATTTTTAAAACAAAATAAATTAAAGTCTTTAATCTTATAACAAGTAAATAGGGTCATGAATACCACCTTATGATGGCTTAATAATCTTAACTCAAACATTAGCCCATACTATTTAATTTTATAGATTTGGAAATGAAACCTCTCCTACCAATGAAGAATACAAATTTACCACTAAAAGGTCTTAATTAGAATTAAGTTTTTTTTATTATTAAAAAAAGAATATAAAGCAAATATTTATAATTACTCGTTAATATGAAGCATGTTGGGTGTCTGAATATCATACACATAACAAAAACAATAAAACAAAATTATTTAAAAGTCCCTAGGATCCTGTTTAATAGATCTAGAGTTGTTTAGGGATTTATTACCTAAACATCCGATCTTTTTTGGTTTTGAATAATTCTTTAAAGGCTGGGTTGTCGAAAATCACAAATCGTTCAATTGTTCAGCCTCCAACGGTAATCCACACGAACCACCAGTGAGAAATCTCCTGAATTCCTATTTAAGAGAGATATATTGCTATGTCTAGAGTGCAAGCTTTTTATTATGTGACTTACGTAGATTTTCTGTTTAACAAACAACCACACAAAAATATGAGGTATAACTTACTATTTATAGAAAAATCTAAAAAACCCTATAAATTGGCAAAATATCAATTTGCCCTCTGAATAATATTCATATATTAATTCAGGATAATTTTAAAAATCAACTCAATCAATACCATCATTGATTATTCTAGGTCTAGAAATATATTCTATGTATTAATTATATTCTAGTCTTTAATTTCTAAAATATATTTTAATCAAATCATACTTAATTAAATCATCTCAGTTTAATTTCTGACTAATGACTTTTAATGTGTGTGACTTATTAAGTTTGTAATATGCTGGCCCAAATATAAATTATAATTCTAATTACATAGAATTAAATAAATTAAAAAATTTAATTTATTATCAATTCAATAATTGATTAATTTATATTTGAAGATCAGGTGTATCATCTAGTAACGTACGTGTCACAATCCCTCAAATATTAGAAAAGTTATTAATGGTGTGACTTAATCTTCTAGTGACCAGTTTCTCAGTATGATTAATATCCTTTCATCAATAATGTTTTGATTTAACATTAAAGCATGAAATATGTTTGTTTTGTTAAATCATATTTGCTCTCCACATAATAGTTATTGATAGTTTGAATAAGATTTAAAACTCTTTTCAAATCTCATTCCACATTGACCAAAGATTTCTCAATCAATACTATTTAAGAACAAATGAACATTTTCTCTAATTCATCTAGGGAGATACATCCTCTCTTAATCATTCAAATACCTTCATATAATATAATTCATGTTATATTCAATGTTTTCATCTTCGTTATATCAATTAAGATAACATATAACGAGATTAAAGCATAACATTCTCTATTTAAGATAACTTAGTGATATCAAGTCTAAGGGTCACTTACACAATCGTCATGTGAGCCTTTCCATGGACATAAATGATCTCTTCATATGAAATTCTCATGCAGTTAATTTCAATGTACATGTCTTATGATAAACACTTATATATTAGTTTTAGGTATTCTTTATGCCTCAGTTTATGAGAACAACTGTTTTTTTTCATTAAAAAAAAAAACATAATATGTACTAGTTTCTATGACTCTAATAAATTTTCAACATTTAAGAAAGCATTGACCAATAACATTTTAGGAACAATGTTTTAATGCAATAAGAATCGAATAATTATAACAACTTTATAATTTTCTTTGTAAAACATTTTTGTTTCATGAACTTTATTTTAACTCTAAATTTATAAATCAAATTATATTAGATTCATTAATATAATATTATATGAATATTGAAGATAAATTAAGTATTTATTAATAATAAATATATATTTACATAAAAATAATAATATCACGTATAACCAACCGATCGTTTACGGAGCATATTAAACTAGCAAAGCCATCACTGCATGAGATAAAACTTTCGTCGTAAAAAGGTAAAGTCTCCAGGAAGGAAGAAATGCAATGATTCACTTTAGATACTCCGATTGAGATATATAGTTGTAATTGCAATCACCAAGCCTGCATCGGCAGTGTTCATATTAGAAACACAAGGACACAATGATAATGTAAAATCAAGGAATCTATACATAGAATGTGATTGCATTATTAATTAGCTGGCATCTAAGCCAATTGATGATTAAAAAACGAAAGAAAAGAAAAGCACACATATTTTTGTAATCATAAAATTAATTCCTACCAAACAGTACTCAACGGCTATAAATTATTTTTGCATAATTTTAGCGGGTCTTCAAGTTCCTCTCAAGGGAGAGTAACACTTGAAATGTTCTACAAGACCATCTCCAATTTTGACCATGCTATTGTCTGTCAAGAGACGGCAGAAGTCTTGAAATGTGAGGCCAAAAGAATAAAGGCACTTTCTTTTCTACCTCCCTAAACCTTTCCCCCCCTTACATGCAGCTTTATGATTGTAGCTTTGTGCTTGTGTAGCAGTTCTTGTTCTTTTTTCAGTTCAATGGGACAAACAATATCATTAAACCACCAGGATTCTTAGAGAGCCTGTTTATGTTTATTTTTATAATTGAAAAATATATTTTTAAAAAATTGATTTTTTTTGTTTCATATTTTTTAATGAATTCAGACCATTTCAATATGTTAATATTCAAAATAAATTTTAAAAAATAAAAATATTATTTTAATATAATTTAAAAAATATAATAATTTAAAAAACAATCATGACTGTAATTCCAATCATACTCTTAGTACAGTGGTCCCTTAGTGTTCCTGTTGGCTAGCTGTTTGACCTAGCTCACTGATCAGGACAATTCACTTCCCATGTTCTTTTCTTCTCTGACTGGTGTATAGTACTATATATTATGGAAATTAAATGAATAATATTTGTTCCTGGGTGTGGTGTATGTGAGGGAAAATTAAAAAGCCCAACCATGTGCTATTGTTTGGATACTTGCCTAGGAATGTGTTCAAAGTGAAGCACAAAGAAATCAATCTTCTGAACATGTTTCATGCATGCAGAGAATTACTGGGTTTTCCCAGAAAAGTTCCCAGATTTTGCTTACCAAAAAAAGCTTCCTTTTTAATTCACCTGTGTCTTGGGTGTTACTGGATTAGCTGGCCTTGAGAGTTTATTTTATACATGAAATAACATTAGTAGTTATAGTTTTGAACTTTTGATTGTTAATTCATCTCAAAATATTGAATAGTTATTTTAATTTTAAATTTTAAATTAGTAAATGAGCTTTTAAAAATAATTTTATATTATTCTCTCACATATTAATTAATTAAATCCATAGTTAATGGTGTGAGAGGCCGACTAATTAACGATATTATTTATTGAAATCGATGATTTTAGTTAAGTGATCAATTAATGGAAAGTAAGAAATAAATTAAAAAAATTTGAAATCAAATTTTAACTTTCCCTTTATGGAAAAGAAATTAATGAAAAGACAAAGATAAGAAACGATGGTAGAGAGAGATGAAGCTTTTGGTTGATGAAGAGTTTTTATATCTTTGGAATTAATATGATAGGTACATATATATGATACAATCCAAATCGTTGATTTCTTGAAATGAACATGTTAAAATTTAAACACAATATAAAATTATTTTTATATCCCTTTTAGATTTTTAAATAGAAATGATTTTTTAACATACAATTTAGACTTTTATATTAAAATAATTTCTTATGGATATCCCTCCATAATAATAATTAAAAAAATTTAAAAGGAATTAATAATTCAATGTACCCCTAAACTTATTGCAATGTGAACTAGAACAATTAATTTGTTTTAGGGGTAACATAGTCTTTTTTATAGGATCCATTTATTAATTATTATTAAATTGATCGATAATAAACTAGTCTTTTAATATTTTTGGTAGACAATGAAATAACTAGATTACCCTTACAAACAATTTTTTATAAAAAAACTGGTGTCTAAAGGTTTTTTTGTATTTTTTCCTTTTTAAACACAATTAAATGACTAAATTACTTTTAAAATCAAAACTTCTTTTTTCTTCTTTTCTTCTTGGGTTTTTTTTTTTGTTATTATCAAGTCTACTTAGGAGCGATTTGATAATTTAATAAACACAAATATTATTAAAAAAGTGGTTGATGTGTGCGTTATATGCATGGGCAGTTCATGTGCTTTTTATACGGTGCATACTGCGTCGCCTAGTGGCCAAACTCTGGCTTCTAGGGTGGTGTTGGAATCGTCGCGGTGACCTCTTGATCCCTGGATGACACATGTAGTCAGCAGACTTTTAGTTTGTGCTAGCGGCCTTTTCTTCTTTCCCCCCATTCTTTTCTCTTTTCTCCTCAATTTCCTTGCCTAGCCCTCTAAATTTTCAAAAAAACCCTTCGATTTATTTTTTCTTTAGATTTGGTGCATGTTCTTTTGATTACTATTTGTTTTATATAAAATAATTTATAAAATTAGATTTTGTTTTTCAATTTTATCTTCTTTTAATTTTTTCATATGTTAAATTTGGTTCTCATTCTTTTGATTGCTATTTTTTAATTTGAGATAATGTTTAAAATTGATTTTTTTTTATATTTTCATCCCTTGTCAATTTTTTTTCTTATCAAATTTGATCACCGTTCTTTTTATTGCTATTTTTTTTTACTTTGAAAAATGTTTTAAAACGATAATTTTTTTTTCTGGTTTCATCATTCAATATTAAACTAGTTAGGAATTGAGAATCTTAATTGAGCTCGAGTTTAGGATTTAACGGGTTGTGAGTTTGGAAGATTAACCAAGGTTTAGAAGGTTCGTCTGAGTTTGTTTGGTTTTTTTTTCTTTTTTAATGATCATATTTTTTTAATTTTATCATTCAATATTTATTTAATTGGAGATTGAGCTCTGTTATTTTTTTTATTTGCTTTCTATAGGATTTTCCACTGATTCTGAAAATGACCCAGGTTATCTTGAGTTTTTTTATTTGTCGTTTTTATTTGTTAAATTTAGATTTTTTTGAAGAAATCTTTTTGTGAATTAAATTAAATTAATTGATTAAATATAAGCATGAGATTTATCACTTTATGATATTTTATTTGGTTTGTTTTCCAAGTCAATGCTCTAGCAGCACGTTCGGCTTCTTTTGGTATAATATTGAGAACTTGTTTTTTATAGTTAATTATTGCTATTTTTTTTTATTGTTTTGTTTATTTTTGAATTTTTTTTATCATATTATTAAATTAATCAAGTTTATTAAATTTAGTTATCTTATATTTTTCTTACTTATTTAAAAATATTAGTATAACATGAAACATTTTTTTTTTATTTTATGTTAAGAAAAATCTGCCCTGCCGGTGGTCTATCGTGATAGTATAGATTACAAAAAATCGAAATAAAAAGAGAAAAGCAATGGAAGAATATTGATGTAAAGTCCAAAACTAGATGCTACTTTCTAGTTTGAAGGACAAAAAGGAAGCGGACAAACAGGAAAAACAAAAACAGAGACCCCATCGTGAAAACCACACCCCCCTTCTACATGTAACCTGCTCTTTTTTTTCTCACAAGTACTATTAAAGGTCACTTGTAAATGGAAGCTGGCGGGGGATAGTTTTGGAAGTTGCTCTACAATCCTTTCCACCCACCCACTTGCCATCCAACCAGAAACAAGAGTTTTCCAGTGGGATATCCACTTACTTGGTACTGTAAGATATAGCAAGAATGGATTATTCCCACTGAGACTTTCTGGATCATGCGTATCGTCCTAGTGTCGAAGAAGATATTCCTTGCAACTACGAATACTTAAATTATAATCGAGAAACTCCCCATTTGCAGATTTATTTTCTCTGATTTGTAGATGTGTTTTTCTTTCTTTCCCCCCTTTTAAGCTGAATATTCAGAAGAATTTTATATAGGCCTGCATATCCAAGTAGGAGGCCTTCTGGAAAAAGGGTGGATATTATTGTCGGGCATCTCTATATATTGCTAGATATTGTGGAGACTAACTTTGTTAATCCGTTCTTAATTTTAATATATATATCCTTATGACTATTTTGGATTCAACCATTACAGTAGGAAATAAGGAGAACTGGAGGTAGATGCAAGTATTATCACCATCTGCGATTCAGCCATCACTACGATAATGCAAGTTACTGTATGTTATTTTCAGTTTCAAGAAAACAAGTCTTGGACTAGGATAAATAAATTAAGTACAAGAAATTCTCATCAGAAACTCAGTTTAAATTACCATTTTGAGTTTTTTTGCCACTCTCTTGTAATTGTACTCGCAATTCTTTATGGAGTGACATCGAATTGTTATTGGAGAATTTCCCTTGGCTGATCTAATTCTTTTTTATATAAACTATATATTAGTTCCCTGTAGTTTGGTATGTTTCACTTCAATCCTTATCTCCTGCACTAGTTTTCTTCGTTTAAAATTCTGTCCACCAAATTATTTACTTGTCCAGTTTCTTTTTTGGTCATCAATGTCATCACATCCTCGGGAACCGGTTATCGGTGCTGCATTGGCATTGGAGGGTCGAGTCCTAATCATTAGTCATAAAGGACTTCATGCCATGATGTTGAAGGTGAATAGCGAAAGGAAGATAATTGAAATGGAAGGATATATATACACTTTATTAGTTGCCCTAGGCAAGAAAATAAAACGACTCTTTCTTTATAGAGAGGTTATAATTCATGGCATTTACTATCTACATTTTTACACTCTCAGTAGTACTAGTATGTAATGTCAAACATACGTACCATCAAACAAAACATATGAGTAACAATCATATTAGAAATCCCAAAAAGAAGAAGAAAGAAACCTGAGCAAAAATTAATCAGGAGATAATTAAAATACTAAAAAAGGGAAGAAAACTTTAGGCCTAGTACACAAGAACTTTTCCTTGAAGCAGACTCTAGGGTTTTGGATACTTCATTTGCACATGGTCGTGCTGTGGGCTCGGTAGCTGTGCATTGTAGAGCCAAATTCATCGTTTCGATCAACTCATTCTGATTAATCGATGCATTCCCACTTATCATTGGATCGATCCACATATCTAGATGACAATCCGAGTAGCAATACCGCGCCCACTCGACGATGCTCTCATGCCCGCCAAATTCAGCATCTGCCGGGCCTTTTCCGGTTAATAATTCGATAAGGATGAGGCCAAATCCATACATGTCACTCTTCTCAGTGATGTCCTTGGTTTCTCTGGTTTCTGCAATAGAGAAGCAATAGAACCGCATCTTAAGTTTATGATGTACGTGTATGAACATAAAGCAAGACCATTTGCTTACGTTCAATGGATTACACAAACTTCATACTGTAAAGGGTCTTATATATGGTTTTGCAGGCATAGAAACATACACATGGAAGTTGATTATATATGTTTTTTTTTTTTTATCGAAGATAATCATATAAATTATATATAATTTAAACGTCTTAATTATATAACTTTAACTTAAAATTCAATTTTCTTAGTGTTGTCAAGCTCTAGAATTGCTAGCATTTATCATATTAATTAGCACGCCTAAACGTGCCCCGGCCGCAATTAATGTTCATAAAACAATCCAATTAGTCTGATGGGTTTATGGGTAGTTTAGGTTTAAAAACTAGTAAACTAATGCTAATAATTTTGTTTTGCTTCAGGACACTAATAATTTAAGGTTGACGCATGAATGTCCTGCACCTAAAATCTTTTTAGCATGCCAAGGCATAATTGGACTTTTATTTAATCAAATTCCTAGAACTACTATATTCTTATTGGTCAACAAAAGTTAAAAAGAAAAAGAAATAAAACCTACTGTATTCTGACAAATACTCTTTTATTCCTAATGTTTGTATGACCATGCTAGCTTAAGATAGTAGCAAGGAGTAAAAAAGGCCAGTTACCTGGGGCGACATAGGCTGAAGAAATGAAGCACTTGGTGGTTTCGATGCAAAGCAGGCTGGGAAGGCTTAATATGAGACGAGGCTCATCTTTTCCATCAATGATAATTTTCTCCGGTGACATGTAACCAGCAAGAACACTCGGCGAACAATAACAATGCAGGAACCGGAGAGCTTTTGCGATCCCGATTGCAATTTTTCGCCGTCGTTCCCAACTTAGGTTCAGAAGAACTTCACTCAAACTTTTTCCTTCGATGTACTCATATATTACATATGCAACCTTATTGGACTGACATAATCCAAATAAGTTGACAATGTTTGGATGCTGGAGCTTTCCAAGTTCAGAAATTTCGGACAGCGGAATTGAGTTCACATCGTTCATTTTCTTTACGATGAATTCCATGTCGTTTGTGATGGACTTCCCTTTGTATGAAGCTCCTTTCTTGCCTCTAGAAATCAAATTTTCTTCTTTCATGGACAATAAAATATCATCAATTGCTATTGATTTTGATACCTTAGAATTGAAGAATTGCAACTCCCATGTCCCGTCTTCGTTTTCGACTCTTTTTAGCTCCAAATTCCTTTGCCCTCGAATGAAAACAAATCCAAAAGCAACAAGAGCAAGCAGCACTAGAGCACCAAGACTACATGCAACATAAAACCACCACATAGGTCTCTTGACCCTTCTGCATGGAGGCAAGCCGCTAGTCTTATCACCGCCACAAAGATCATTACCGGCAATAGCACTTGCATTTATGGCAAGAAATGCTCCTGTGGAGGGTAAACTACCATGAAAATGATTGTGAGAGATGTTTACTTGAACAAGCGATTCTACTCTTCCCAAATTGGCTGGTATTTTGCCGGATAGTTCATTGTGTGACAAATCAAGCAGACCAAGAACTGGCATTTCAGAGAAACTAGCAGGGATTTGGCCACTGAGCCTGTTGTGACTAAGGTCTAGACTCACAAGCTTTTCGCATGAAGACAGCTCGTCTGGGATTTCACCAGAGATCTTGTTTTTGCTTAGCCTCAGCTGCATTATCTCTGCCAAGCTGCCAAACTTACGTGGAATAGCACCCGAGAACAGATTTTGAGACAGGTCTAAATTCTCAAGATTCTCGCTGCCGAATGAGTCTGGCAAGCCCCCCAAAAAACTGTTTCTTGCCAAACTCAGCATTTGAAGTGAAGGCATCTCCCATTTTCTAGAGTCAATCCTGCCTGAAAGATTGTTGGAAGAGATATCCAAGAAGTACACAAGTGGAAGTTTGGTGAATTCTGATGATAATTCACCAGACAAGCTGTTATCTTGGAGACGTACACGCCGCAAGCTGTTGCAAGTACTCAAACTCTTTGGGATTTCATCTTCAAGTGAATTGGAGAAGAGAATGAGCTTAAAGAGATTGCCAGAACTGCACAGGCCTTCTGGTATTCTTCCAGTGAGAGAATTGCTGGAAAGGTCTAGTACAGTGAGATTGTTTCGCTTTCCAAGATCTTTTGGAATCTCACCAGACAACTTGTTAGACCAAAGTTGAAGGATTTGAAGACGAGGCAAGGAGCTCAAAGCAACAGGGATTTTCCCAGTGAAGTTGTTGGAGAAAAGATGAAGAATCTCCAAATTTTTCAACTTAATTATGAGTTCTGGGATCTCACCGGATAGAGAATTATCACTAAGATCAAGTGAAATCAACTTCGTGAGACCAAAAATGGATTTAGGAATCGGACCAGCAAGCATGTTTTGGTAGAGAAAGAGGTACTGAAGATTACTGAGGTTTCCTAGAGATGATGGGATTTGTCCAGTGAGATTGTTGTAGACAAGATCAAGATGATTCAAAGAAGTTAACTGGCCTAGTTCTATTGGAATTTCACCAGAAAGATTGTTGTAGCCCAAGTAAATCCACTTCAAGCTTCTCATTTGGCCTAATTCACTTGGAATTTGGCCAACTAATTGGTTAGAAGCCAAAGTCAAGACTTCCAAACTCGTCAAGTTTGTTACTGAGAGAGGAATTTTGCCCACCAAAACATTGCCACCAAGATCAAGAAATTTAAGACTCGAAAAGGATCCTATTTCTTGAGGAATTTTCCCGGACAGCATATTATTGGATAGATCCAATGTTTCCAGGAGAAATATTGAGCCATTTGGTATTGGGCCAGTGAAATTATTGTTGCTAAGATTGAGGAACCTAAGTGAGGAGCTAGAGAATATATCATCAGGAAGTTTACCAGAAAGCTGATTGCTTGAGAGATCAATAGTTTGAATATATGGCAACTGAAAGATTGAAGAGGAAATCTTGCCAGAGATGTTTTTCCCTGAGAGCTCAATCACAGTAATGCGAGAGGAGTTGGTGCAAGTGATACCTTGCCACTTGCAAAAAGTGGCAGAGGGGTTCCAGTTTGAGAGATACTTCAAAGGGTCATTTAGGGAAGATTTGAAAGACAAGAGAAGCTCAAGTTCCTGATTGTCAGCATGCAACATGCGAGAATTCAAGACCAAGAACCAGAACATGAACAGCATTGAACATGCTTGAGGCCCTTTTGCGGCTGCCATTGATGATAACATCTCTCCCCCTTCCTCCAAAAGAAGGTGCTTGTCTTAGTCCCTCGGATCTGAAGAAGCTGTTAAAATTTCAAGAAAAGCACATATCAACACAACTTTCTATACGGAATCGTTGTTTTTCTTGAAAGTGTACCATAAACGAACACGAAATAAATGCATGCCTGTGTATTTATCATAACTAAGTACAGAAACAGAAACGAAAAAACAACACAAAATAGAATCAGAAGAATTCTCACTAAAAACAAGAAGAGCATGAACTCACTGTTGTTGCATGTATTTATTATGGTTGAACCAACTCCACTCCTAGACCCTGTGCCAATTATAGCCAGGCAAAATCAGATGACAACATATTATATAATAAAAAGAAAACCATACTCTGCCAAACCAACCCCCCCCCCAAAAAAAAAAAAAAATACAACGGGAAGTAATCTGAAGATGTACTATGCAAAAACATGTGTTATAACAACCTTTTTAGCATGATATAAGCAAGAGAATTCAACATAGAAATGAACTTAGGTAAGATGTCTAGTAACGTACCAAAATATCATCATTAGAGGACAGTAAAATTCAAAGGATTAGCAATGATTTGATCAAAACAAACTTGGATTGAAAGACAAGGAAAGGGAATAGTATTGAAGGAGGTTAATAAGAACTGCAATTATAGTGAGGAACACAGAGAGTGAGAGAAATGAGAAGATTTTGAGTGTATAAATAGGAGAAATCGGTAAAACAATGAATTATGGGTTATAATTACAAAAGTGCACCTTGACTTTATTTGAAGAGTGTTTGAACACGAAAGGTTGAAAGAGAAACAGGGACAGATGTTGGAAAAGCTTCTAATTTTGTCGGATATTACCAAAATGCTCTTTTGACTGATGACTTGGGATTGTGACAATGATTTCTGTAACCGTTGAAAAGTTTGAAAGTTTCATGGGACATGGAGATTTTGCCTCTGATTTTCTACTTATTTACTATAATGAGACTGCGTTTTTTTTTTTTTAGCTAATTTGAAGGCTGTTTTGCATTTGTATATGAAATATTTGATTACAGCAGTCATGACGTATAGCCATAATTGCTATTAACAACATTATACTGGAAATGTAAAAAAGATTTGTGGTGAAAGTAAAACAATACTTTGCAGACATGTTAAATGGGTGATTATATATACATATAGACACACACTAGTACTCTCACATTTTCTTTAGTTGGGCAGGCAGATCATCCATACGCATGGAAGACTTAGTTACAAGCACGAAAGGGGTAAATTCACTCCCCATATCCTTAATATTTCTTAAAAGGTTTATAGTTTCTTATAGAAATAGAGTAGGAATATTATTAAGATTTAACTAGTACTTACTATTATAAAGAAACTAGTAAATTTTTAAAGTTACAGTGTAAAAAAAATACTATTTCTAAGTACTAGATCATCTCAACATATAATTTGAATATCTAGCTAGATCAATACCTGTACAAGTAAAATTCTGAAAATCTCTTTAACTGTTACACTTTTCTTTCAATTATGAAAATATTTATAGTAGTTCTCATTTGTTTTATTAACTCAATTTTTTCGTTCTTGTTTTTATAAATATTGAACTTCAGTATTCGATATCCTTCCTTGACATGTTGCTATATAATGGTATTTTTGCAATAATTGTGTTTAAAATTAATTATCATTTAAATGTACTATATTTTTGTGATTATTTATATTCAGTTTTTTATTAAATTATTTTGTGTAAATGAAATATTACTCATTAAAGAAATACTATTATTGTGTAATAGTATCTAATAAAGTAGTGTTTTCTCTTTATTCTTGTTATTTATGGATCTTATCTCTGGTCTTTGTCTATACTTGAACTGGTGCAAAGACAGATCACTAGAAATTTATTAGTAGATGTGCCATGATTATAAGTCAAAAAATGAGTAAAAAAAAGTTGGATAGAATTAGATATGCTAGTATATTTTTTAGGGAGGGGGTCGGCACAAATGTATGACTACTATGAACTATTAAAAATTTAAGCACAAATTAGAAGATTTTAGAACTTCCAAGGTGCCAAAGCACTAGAACATAAAATATGTAGCTTTGCGGTAACCATTTTGTAGCCTCGAGATGATAATATAGAGATCAAATCTATTTACAAACTAAGCTAAATATCCAAGGATAATCTAAGCATGACATAAAGATAATAATATATTTTAGTATATATAGAAAGTAATAAACCAACGCACCAAGTTATTTCTCATAAACTAAACTAGAAAATCCCACACATACACTCTAAACTGAATTGAATTACAAGGGAAAAAACTCGAATTGAACTTTATTAGTGAAAAGGGATTCAGAATTTTTTATTTACACTTTTGTTTTGTGTATATATTTTGCTCACTTCCTTTATTTTTTATGAACAATGCTTTCATATATGCTTTTAAACACTTTTTATCTAACATGTATATCATTATCTCAATGGTAGACATGTCTTTGCAGTAAAACACTTCAATTATTATTATATATAAAAAAATGTTCCTTGAATGCCTATCATGAGACTCGGTTGGAATTCACTAATCATTAAAGCATCTAGCAATGCGTTGTCATTGGTTATTTATAATACTTTTGTCAGAAGAAATTATGACAAATTATTAGCTCAGATTATTCTTCTTCTTCTTCCCTTTTTTTTTTCCCCTACTATCACATATATGGTAGCTATGATAACAAAGAAACACATGGTATTGAATCGTAAATTCGGTGGAGAATTGAGGGCTGTGACTTTCTCCCCTAGCATGTAAAAGCATAATTCTTGAACCCCTTTTGTTTGGACTCTATGATTATCTTGGATTCTCTTCTCAGTAGAAAAAAGATCAAAGATCTAGTACAAACGCATAGAAGGAGTTACAGGAAGAGGCAGAAATGAGAGGAGCTGCAAAGTGGGGCTGCTATAAAAGTAGTATAAATGAAAAAGAAGTGAAAGAAAGAGAGCAAAGCAGAGGGAATGAAAGAAAAAGTGGAGTGTCTTTACGTTACACTAATGCTAGCTCGTGCACACCCTTTTCTTTCTTTCTTCCTCTTTGCACTCTTGAAGAGGAAGGGAAGGGGGACCCACCATCTCTTTCTCGAAGGAATATACAGTGTATGGTCTTTGTCACACCCGGCATGCTGTGCTCATCTCCATTTTCTAGGGTTTTACACTCTTCATTAATTCCCTTGCCCGCTCTCCACGCCCATATCCCATCCCCACTTCTTTATTTTTCTCCAATTAAAACACTATCTTTTTCTTGTTTTTTTTATACTAAGTTGATGTTAACTACCAAAGTGAGTGTATTTATTTTTCTTCAGAAAATTTATTATGTGTTAGTGAACAACCAAAAGGAGCACTTTAGAGTACTTGTTAATTTTGATTTGTTTCTCATGCCTTATAATTGCACGATATTCATATTAGACTATAGAGGCCACTAGGAATCTCTCACTTATTTAATTTCTTTAAATGGGGGAAAGGCAAAACAGATGATACATCATTATAGTTTGCAGCACTTGTACTTCTATTATTATGATTATTTTTTGATAATCTTTTGCTTTTATATTAAGGCTGAAAAAATTAATGTTTTCGTGATCCAAATTTTAATCTCCCATATTAGAATAGATTCCTTATATATGTAAATACCTTATATAGGATAATTATCATGTGTAGTATACTCCACTCTAGTATTGTACACAACCCTAGAGATATAAATACAAAGGATGGTTGCAGTGAGAACCCCCAAACCGGTTGCTTTGCTGCCCAAAGTGCTGACTTGAGCCATAGGAGACCCAATTTCCCTGCTGTCCAAACTGTGAACCTGAAGCAGAATTTGTAGGACTGAAATTCTGAGCTGAACCATAACCATGATGTCCACGATAACTACTACGGTTATTTGGTCGCCATCCCCCGCGAAAACAGCCTCTTCTGCCAGCGTTGGAACCTGACTGCCGCTGCCCAAAAAACACAGATGGTTGCTGGGATGGAGTGGGTAATAGAGGAGCTGTTACAGCAGGATGGATATTGGTTTTGTTGATAAATTCATGCGTGAGGAGGTGGCTGTGGAGGTCAGTGTACGAGATAGGATCAGCTTTAGTAGATAAGCTGGTTACCAGTCCTTAAACTCCCTGTGTAATCCCCGAAACACATACAGATTAAAGTCTTCCATAGAGATCGGTCTACCGGCTGCAGCAAGTTCATCAAACAAGGACTTAGCCTTCTGCAGATAGGTGCTGACAGATTCATCATTCTGTCGTAGCTCTTGGAAGGAACCATAGAGCTGCATAATTCGTGAGTTGGAAGGAGAAACAAGGGTTGTTTCCAGCGTTGTCCAGATGTCGTGGGAGGTGTTACAATCAACCACTAGGTGCAGAATTTCCATAGAGAGGGAGGATAAAAGAGTACTCATGAGTAGGTGGTCTTGTTGCTTCTATGATAGATATGAAGCATTAACAGTAGGTAAGGAGGTGTCAACAGAAATCACATGAGAGGGAGGACATGGTAATGAGCCATCCACAAAGGGAAAAACACCTTGGCCCAAGAGAAAAGGTTTCATCTGCATCCTCCAATACAGAAAGTTGGTGTTGGAGAGCTTTAAAGATATTATCTGCTGAGTGTTGGGGAGAGGGATGATAGCAGGGACTTTTGTCATAGTAGTCATGACATCTAAAGAGGAAGTCTGAGGCAGTTTGATTTCAGCAGCAGCAAGAGGGGCACCAGATGTAGCAGCTGTCATTGATGGTGGCGCAAGAGAGGAAGAAGAGTGAGTGAACGGTGCATCAGCAACAAAGTTATTCGTCATTGACAGAGAAGAGAACTGGACCAGAATAAAGCTGTGATTTTATTTTCTTTGCTTGCTCTGATACCAAGTTAAGTTTAGAGAATGATTTGTATGTGAATTGCAATAGTTGCTAATAGCTGCAACCATCCTTTGTATTTATATCTCTAGGGTTGTGTACAATAC